>OIZA01000717.1_pt1 | contig 14942 bp, 19 predicted proteins | sample 1588381 | NCBI WGS metagenome assembly OIZA01 (sample SAMN03283277) | human gut metagenome | biome: human-associated habitat; material: feces | host: Homo sapiens | place: Peru | collected 2012 | reverse complement strand
TCAAACTCCAGCTTCTCGCCGCAGTTGGGGCAGCGAATCTCGCCGCTGTCCAGGGTGTCCTCGTCAAAGACGATCTCCTCCTGGCAGACAGGGCAGGTGGTCTCGAAGTACTCGGCGTCGTCGTCCAGCTCCTCGTCGTCCTCGTCCATCTCGTAGAGGGCTTCCTCCACCTCGGACAGGTCGTCGCTCACGGCATCCAGGCCGTCCTCCAGGTCAACCAGATTGTCGTCGATGTCCTCAAAGCGGATGCTCATCTCGTCCAGCACGTCGATGATGGCGGCAATGAGCTTGCCCTCCTTGGTTTCCGTGTCCAGAGCCAGCCCCTCGGCCAGACCCTTCAGATATGCGACCTTCTCAGAAATTTCCATGTTGCGCTCCTTTCTGAACCGCTGTCGTTTCCAGTTTACTTTGCACGGGACAGATACTCACCGGTACGGGTGTCGATGGTGATCTTGTCGCCGATGTTGATGAACAGAGGCACCTTCACCTCAGCGCCGGTCTCCACGGTGGCGGGCTTGAGGGTGTTGGTGGCGGTGTTGCCGGCCAGACCCGGCTCGGTCTCGGTGACCTCCAGATCCATGAAGTTGGGGCACTCCAGACCGAAGACGTTGCCCTTGTAGCTCAGCACCTTGCACACGGTGTTCTCGGTGATGAAGCGGAAAGCGTCGCCCAGCAGATCCTTGCCCAGAGGGATCATGTCATAGGTCTCCTGATCCATGAAGTAGTACAGGTCGCCGTCGTTGTAGCTGTAGGCCATGTCCTTGCGCTCCACGAAGGCTTCCTCGAACTTAGCGGTGGGGTTGAAGGAAGTTTCGGTGACGGCGCCGGTGACGATGTTCTTCATCTTGGTGCGCACGAAAGCGGCGCCCTTGCCGGGCTTCACATGCTGGAATTCCACCACCTGCATGATCTTGCCGTCCATCTCAAAAGTCTTACCGTTTCTGAAATCGCCTGCGGTAATAGTTGCCATAGTCTTTTTCCTCCTATGTATGAGGAAATTTCTCTCTCATTTCCTCGAAATTATAATATGCGCCGAATAGGCCGTATATATTCTATATGAAATCTGTCCGTTTGGCAAGTGTTTTGTTGCATTTCATTGCATTTTTTCGTGCTCACAGGCACAAAAGCTCCTTCGGCGCCTTGGTGATGTTCCGGCATCCGTCCTCCGTCAGCACGATGACGTCCTCGATGCGCACGCCGAACCGCTCCGGCAGATAGATCCCCGGCTCGGCGGAAATAACGCTCCCCGCCGCCATCGGCTTGTCGTTTGCCGGCGATGCGTTGGGGCTTTCGTGGATCTCCACCCCCACCCCGTGGCCGAAGCTGTGCCCGAAAAATTCGCCGTACCCTGCCTGCTCGATAACGTGTCGGGCAGCGCCGTCAATTTTCGCTCCGGCGGCTCCCGCTCGTGCGGCGGCGATGCCCGCCAGCTGGGCGGAGAGCACCACGTCGTACACCTGCCGCATCTCCTCCGTAGGCTGCCCCACGCACACGGTGCGGGTCATGTCGGAGCAGTAGCCCCCGTACACGCAGCCGAAGTCCATGGTCACGAATTCGCCCTCCCTGATCTTCCTGTCCGTGGGCACGGCGTGGGGCATAGACCCGTTGGGGCCGCTGGCCACGATGGGATCAAAGGACATCTTCTCCGCCCCGAAATGCAGCATGAGATATTGCAGCCTCGCCGCGATCTCCTTTTCTGTCACGTCCGGCCGCAGCTCCATCAGGATCTGTGTCAGTGCCTTTTCCGCAATGCGCTGCGCCTGCTCCAGCCGCTCCAGTTCCTGCGCGTCCTTCTGCCCACGCAGCCGGTGCATAAAGCCGGAGGCCGGCACCAGCTCCCCCTCCAGCTTCTCGCTGTAGAGCCTGTGCTCCGCCACGGTCATGCTCTCGTCCTCAAAGCCGATGCGTTTTGCGCCGGAGAGTGCAATGGCCTCGTTCAGCCACGCAATATAGCCCTTCCCCCTTTGCGTCATGCCGATGGCGGCGTTTTCCACCGCGCGCTCCGCCGCCTCGATGTAGCGGCTGTCAGTGAAATAGAAATTTCCCTTCGTCGTCACCAGCGCCACGCCGTCCGCCCCCGCGGAGGCAAAACCGCTGGCATAAAAGCGGTTGTATTCCCCCGTGAGCAGCACCGCGTCCAGCCCCTCCTTCGGGAGCGCTGCGGCTATTTTATCGAAATGGTTCATGTTTCCCCTTCCTTTCGGCTGCGGCACAGCGCCTTGAACGGCCGCTGCAAGCCGTGCAGCACATGGTTCCAAAGCCCCTTCGGCCCGCCGGCCGGCTCCACCATCACCGCCAGCACGCCGCTGCGGTTGGCGCCCAGCACATCGGTGAGGAGCTTGTCCCCCAGCATGGCCGTCTGCGCCGGCGTGACGCCGGCCTTTTCCATGGCCTGCCGGTAGCCCCGCACGGAGGGCTTCCCCGCGTGCCCCACATAGTCGATGCCCAGATCCCTGCAAAACCGCTCCACCCGCGCAGAGCTGCGGTTGTTGGAGAGGATCATCACCCGCACGCCGGCGCGCTCCATATCCGCCAGCCACGTCCGCAGCGCCTCGTCGGGTCGGGGAACATACTTGGGAGCCAGCGTATAGTCCAGATCGCACAGCAGCAGCCGGATGCCCCGCTCGGTGAGCATCTGCGGCGTCAGATCGTCATAAGACGACAGCAGAATATAGGGGATCAGAGAAAAAGACATACGCCTCAGGCTCCTCTCATAGAATGTAGCCATAGTGTAGCATTTTCATGCGGGCAATGCAAGGGGGACGCTTATGGATCTCTATTTAGCCGCGGACAGCGGACGGCTGCAGCAGGCCATGACCTGCACGGCGCAGCTGGCGCACATGAGCTATCGCCTCGGCTCCGACGGAACGCTGCTGGCCTCCCCCCTGCCGGACACGCTGCGGGGCGGCCTGCTGATGCTGTCGGACGAGGACGGCGCATATCCCGAGGCGCCGGAGGGTCTGTGCCGCCGGCTCCTGCAGGAGTGCCTGCATCGGCGCTACGCCGGCGTTATTCTGGATGCCGCTCCGCCGGAGAATTTCTGCCGGACGCTGGATGAGCTGCTTTTTCGGCAAGGCCGCAAGCTGTTTTTGCCGGAAAAAGCGGCGCAGTTCGCCCCCCATGGCACAGCGGTGATCTGCACGGCCTGCACCTCCGGCAGTCTGGAGGATAAGCTGACAAAGGCCGCTGAGCACTGGGGCGCGGAGCATCTGGCGCTGGATCTGCAGCGGATGATGATCGACTTTCCCCTGTCCGCGTCCGGCGGCGATGCCGTGCCCCTCACCCCAGACCGGCTCCACCGCTTGGCCGAGGGACGCCCCACCTATTTCAGCCGCCCCCTCTGCGCCCGCTACTTCACCTATCACACCGACGGCGGCTCGCGCTTTGTCCTCTTTGACGATGCGCAGACCCTGAAAAGCAAAATGGAAACGGCGGAAAAGCTGGGCATACGGCAGGGCTTTTTCATGCTGCCGGAGGTAGAAGATCTGCTGTCCGTACTGTTTGCGCCTGTGTCCGATGCCTGACCGGCGCATAGCCCCTCCCTGTCCAAGAAAAAAAGAGTGGCTCCGATGCTCTCGGAACCACTCTTTTCATCTTTTGCATCAGCGCAAGCCAAAAACTGATATAGCGCTTCCAAAAGCCTCACAGAGTTTGCCGCCCGCAGGCGGCAAAAAATTGAGATCATTTTCTCGCGCGACATGCGCGTGAGAGAAAATACTTCTCAGGCTGCCAGTGTGGAATTTTGAGCCGCAGGCTCAAAATTATGCGCGCAGCAGACTGCAAGCCTTTTGTCGGAAAAAACCGAAGGTTTTTTCGACAGCCGCATTAGTAATATCTCTTGTTTCTGTTCTTGCGGGCAGCCTCGGACTTCTTGCGGCGCTTGACGCTGGGGCTCTCATAGCACTCGCGCTTACGCACCTCCGCCAGAACGCCGGCCTTTGCGCAGCTTCTCTTGAAACGCTTCAGAGCACTGTCCAGGCTCTCGCCTTCCTTGACATGTACTTCGGACATCTATTTTCCCTCCCTCCGATGCACCCGGCTCGATCCAGGGCGCTCTTTAAGAGTCATTTACATGACTAACGGCTGTATTATACCGAGGAAGGGACAGGTTGTCAAGCTGTTTTTGCATAAAAAGTGACAAATGATGTGCAAACGCCACTCCGCCCCCGCCCGAAAAACGGCAAAAAATACGCCGAAAATTTTAGGGGTTGTACTTTTGAGGATTCTATATTATAATGAAGTGCTAATATATGCTATTATTATCGCGCAAACCGGGATCCTACCGAGAAAGGAAGTTTGTTTATGGTTAAAGTCCTTACGGATCAGGGCGAGATCGGCATCAGCAACGCCGTTTTCACCACCATCACCGGCGCCGCCGCCACCAACTGCTTCGGCGTGAAAGGCATGGCCTACCGCAGCATGACCGACGGCATCGTCCATCTGCTGCGTCCGGAGGCCATGAGCAAGGGCGTGAAGGTCATTTATAACGAGGACAACACCGTTTCCATCGAGCTGCACATCATCGTGGAAAACGGCGTGAACATTGCCACCGTCTGCCGCTCCATTATGGGAGAGGTCAAATATGTGGTGAATAAAAACACCGGCGTGGAGGTCCGCAGCGTGAACGTATGCGTGGACTCCATCACCATGTAAGGCCGGCAGAAGGAGAAGCTATGACAGACAGAATCAGCGGCAGCGTGTTTAAGCAGATGGTTCTTTTCGGCGCTGCCTGCATCACTCTGGAACGAGAAACCATCAATGACCTGAACGTCTTCCCCGTGCCGGACGGCGACACCGGCACCAACATGAGCCTCACCATCCAGACCGCCGCGGCGGAGCTGAAAAAGAACCAGCCCGCCACCGTGTCCGACGCCGCCTCCATCACCGCCTCCGCCCTGCTGCGGGGCGCTCGGGGCAACTCCGGCGTCATCCTCTCCCTGCTGTTCCGCGGCATCTCCAAGCACCTCAAGGGCATGGACGAAGCCGACGGCGTGCTGCTGGCCGCCGCCATGAAGGAGGGCGTGGCCACTGCCTACAGCGCCGTGATGAAGCCCGCCGAGGGCACCGTGCTCACGGTCTCCCGTCTGGCGGCTGACCGCGCCGTGCAAGCCGCCGAGGAGTGCAATAGTGTGGAGTATGTCCTGCAGGAGGCCATTCACAAGGGTCTTGAAACGCTGGAGGAGACCATCGAGATGAATCCCGTGCTGAAAAAGGCCGGCGTGGTAGATGCCGGCGGAAAGGGATATCTGGTGATCCTTGACGGCATGCTGCGCGCCCTGCGGGGTGAGGCCATTCCCGAGGTGACCGAGGAAAAGGCCGAGAGCAAGGCGGACTTCTCCTCCATGAGCCAGGAGGAGATCACCTTCACCTTTGACACCGTGTTCATCGTCCGCAAGTGGGAAAACACCTCCATCGAGCCTCTGCGCGCCTACCTCAGCTCCATCGGCGACTGTCTGGTCATCGGCGAGGACGACGAGGCGTTCAAAGTGCATGTGCACACGGACATCCCCGGCTGTGCCCTCACCGAGGCGCAGAAATACGGCACGCTGGAGCTGGCCAAAATCGAGAACATGCGCACCCAGTATGAGGCCGTTGCCGCCGGCAAAAAGGCCCAGAGCACCGACGATCTGGACGCCGTCGAGGAGGAGCTGGAACACATGGAGTCCGAGCCTGCCGTTGCTCCGGCGGAAAAACGGTACGGCTTTTTGGCCGTGTGCGCCGGTGAGGGTCTGGCCACCGCCTTCCGCGATCTGGGCGTAGACCGCATCGTCTCCGGCGGGCAAACCATGAACCCCTCCACCGAGGCCATTTTGCAGGAGGTGAACCGCACCCCCAGCGAGGTAGTGTTCATCCTTCCCAATAACAAAAACATCATCATGGCCGCCCAGCAGTGCGCAGGGCTGACGGAAAAGCAGGTCATCGTTGTTCCCACCGCCACAGTCCCCCAGGGCATCACCGCCATGATGAACGCCGATCTGGAGCAGGAAGATCCCCAGGCTCTGGCCGACGCCATGGCCGAGGCCGCCTCTGCCGTGACCACGGCGCAGGTGACCTACGCCGCCCGCAACTCCGAGTTCGACGGCTTTGCCATCAGCGAGGGGGACTATCTGGCGCTGGAAAACGGCAAGCTCTTCGGCACCGATCGCAGCATCGACCCGCTGCTCTCCAAGCTGGCGGAGGACGCCAAGGCTCGCGGTGCCGAGTTCGTGACCATCTTCTTCGGCGAAGACGTCACGGAAGCTGATGCTGCAGCCGCCGAGTCCATTTTTGCCGCCGCCTGCCCCGACGCCGAGATCAGCGTCCTCTCCGGCGGCCAACCGGTGTACTATTACGTCATTTCCATTGAATAAGATGTAAAAAACCGACCTCTGGCGGGGCTTTTCCGCCGGAGGTCGGTTTTTATTAGAGAGACGGGGACACGGATTGCCACGGGCGCTTTGCGCCCTCGCAATGACAGGTTGTACGAAGTGCGATGCGGCGGGCCGATGTGGGCATCGGCCCCTACGAATTGAAAGTCGGCTGACCTACATAGGCCAGCCGTTTTTTTCATTTTGTAAGTGCAGAAATGACGATTGCTATGCACAAAATGCAAATTACCACACCTTTCAGCACTTTCTTTGCATCTTCCCTGCTCCCGACGATCTCCGTAAGCGCCGTGATAAGCACCTCTCCTAAGGCAAAATAGAAAACGGCAGCAATAACCAGTGCAACAATCATATAACTTTCCTTCCTCGGTAGGCTTTTACGCCTTAACATACTGAGCGGAATTGTTGTCGGCTTTGCCATGGTATCGCGCCCTCGGAACCTGCCCAAGCTCCACCTTCCGCTTAAAAAACTTTCCAAAAGCAAGTTTATCTCCCCGAGAAAGATGCTTCCACTCCGTTCCCTCAAAGAGGTCTTTTACGAAAAACACTGTACCGGGTTTCAGCTGTCTTATCTTTGGCACCAGACTCGCATACATATCTTCAAAATCCATTTTGTAATTTATTTCTTGTTATCCTTTCCATCGTCACGGAATGCCCACATTCCCACGCCTCCACTAATCATCAGAAGAAGGCCACCCATATTCAAGCCATTTGGTGCATCCCCCTCATAAGTTATTGTTTGCCCTCTCCAGTCTTCATAGGATCTCGTCTCTGTCTCATGCGGCAGAGCCACGCCAATAAGGAACAATACAATTCCTAAAGTCAACACAATAGCAGAAATAAATCTCATAATTCCCTCCATTTCTGATTTTGTCCTATCATAGGACATATTTAAGTAAGTTAGAGTATACACTATGTTTTGTCCTATGTCAAGACAAAACGGAGGTGTATTTTGTGGCAAGAATTATTGACGGGGCCGCTATGAACATGGTGGGCGACAAAATTAGAATGTACCGCATAAATAAGAAGCTCAGTCAGCAGGCCCTCTCCGACAGACTGGAAACTATGGCGATCTATGTCTGCCGGGGTTCTGTGTCCAGGATTGAGGATCATCAGAGAACCGTCACGGACATTGAACTATATGGCATCGCTAAGGTCTTGGGAGTGGGCATTGAGGAGCTGTTTGAGGAGCAGGTATAATTCTGCAAAAACGAAAACCTCCGAGCGGGTCGGAGGTTTTTGTTTTATATACGATTCTTTCACACGCCGGTCATAGTCTCCATCACCGCCAGCTCCTCGGGATCCAGCGTTTTCTGCATCGCCAGTCCCTCGTCAATGTCCAAGTCCACAATGCGGCCGCTCCGGTAGCAAATGACGCGGCTGCTGCGTCCCTGCGCCAGCACCCGCACCGCCTCCACGCCCATGCGTGTAGCCATGACCCGATCGTGCGCCGTGGGGCTGCCGCCCCGCTGGATGTGCCCCAGAATGGTGACCCGCGGATCAAGCCCCAGCTCCTGCCGGATCTCCTCGCCCACAGCCATGCCGCTGGCGGCGCCCTCCGCCACCACGATCATAAAGTTCGTTTTGCCTCCCAGACGGGCGCGGCGGATCTTCTCCACCACCTGCGTCTGGAAATCATACGGCACCTCCGGCACCAGCACGGCCGTAGCGCCCACGGCCATAGCCACATACAGCGCCAGATAGCCTGCCCGCCGTCCCATGACCTCCACCACGGCGCAGCGCTCGTGGGACTGCATGGTGTCCCGCAGCCGGTCGATGCACTCCACAGCGGTGTTGGCCGCCGTGTCGAAGCCGATGGTGTACTCCGTGCACACAATGTCCTCGTCGATGGTGCCGGGGATCCCAACCACGGCGATGCCGTGCTTGCTCAGCTCCTGCGCCCCTCGGAAGGTGCCGTCGCCGCCAATGGCCACAATGCCGTCCAGCCCCAGCAGTTTGCAGGTGTTCACGGCCTTCTGCTGGCCGGCCTCGGTGCGGAATTCGTCGCTGCGCGCCGTGTAGAGCATGGTGCCGCCGCGGTTGATGATGCGGCTGACGCTGGAATTGTCCATGGGTATGATGTCCCCGTTGATGAGGCCGTTCCAGCCCCTCCGGATGCCCACGCACTCGATCCCCCGCCCAACGGCCGAGCGCACCACGGCGCGGATGCAGGCGTTCATGCCCGGTGCGTCGCCGCCGCTGGTGAGCACGCCGATCCTCTTTACAGCATTTTCCATATTCATGACTCCTTTCGGATGATTATCCTTGGTTTTAGCCGATTATAGCACATTATATTATAGATGTGAATCTTTTTTTATTGCCCCCGCGGCGTGTGCATGGTATAATGTCCCCCAGAGAAAGGAAGGATCGCCATGCACCCCTATTTTGAAGTTCTGACGCCCCGCTGGTTCAAGCGCGCCTTTGTATATACCGGCAGCATCGGCGAGTTTCGCTACCGTTTTGCCAATGATAAAGAAAATAACCTGCTCCACGCCGCCGTATACACGCATTTCTGCTATGAGCGCGCCGAAGACGTGCAGGAGCGTGATTTTTCGTGGGACGACGAAGGCGTAGCGCAGCTGAAAGCGTGGCTGCAGGAGCAGCTGGAGGCGCATTCCGCAGGGAAAACCACACCATAATAACTATATAGTATACACCATCACGGGGTGCGTCCACACGGGCGCACTTTTTTATTTGTGCGTCAATACCATCTGTCATTGCGAGCCAGTCCGCAGACTGGCGCGGCAATCCGTCCCCAAATCGCCAATAGCGGCTCTCTTTCCATCGGTTTTCTCCGCCAATCACGGGGTGCGTCCACACGAGCGCACCCCCAATATTTTAACCATTTGAAAATTTTGTAATTATTTTGTAATTTTTATGTAGCTTTTTTGATAGACTTATGATATACTACTTTCAGCGCACCGATAAAGACCATCATTCCGCAAGGAAGAAGGGAGTTTTTCATATGTCCAGAAGGATCTGCTGCATTTGCTTGGCGCTGTCCGTTCTCATCGCCACAGTGTCCATCGCCTATGCAGATGCCGTACCCGCCGCCCCCCTCACGGAGCAGGACTATCAGGAGGCCGTGCTGGCCTTGGAGGAGCAGGGTCTGCAAACGGGCTTTGCCTCCGGCCTCACCAGCACCCAGCGTCTGTATGAAAATGACCTGCCCGCAGGCGGCGAAGATGCCTCCATCACCCAGCTGCAGTTTCTGGCGCTGGACGAGATAGAAGCGGAGCTGCTGGCGCAGCAGGCCGCTCGGGAGCAGTTGGCCAGCAATCTGGCGCTTTTGTCGCAGTACGACGGCGTAAAGCTCAGCGGCAGCGCCACCGTGTATTCCGACGCCGGCTCCACCGCCACCTCCGGCAAGATCGAGTCCGGCAAGGTAGCCAGGCTCAAGGACATCGACGCCACCGGCCGCTGGTATCTCGTCACCTTCGCCAATATGACCGGCTATATCTCCGCCGACGTCTGCACCCCCGTTTCCTATAAGGATTATGACGGCACCGACGCCGTGCGCACCCGCGCCCAGATCCTCGCCCGCAGCAACACCGCCGCGGCCAAGGCTTTCGGCACCGGCGTCGTTCCCGGGGGCAGCACCCTGCGCAGCGCCGTGGTGGACTATGCCATGACCTTTATGGGCGTCCGCTATGTCTACGGCGGCGCCAGCCGCTCCGGCACCGACTGCTCGGGTCTGACCATGCAGGTCTATGGCTACTACGGCATCTCCCTGCCCCACGGCTGCGTTTCCCAGTACCGCATGTGCCAGTTCGTTTCCCGCTCCGCCCTCCAGCCCGGCGACATGGTGTTCTTCTCCCGTCTGGGGCATGTGGGCATTTACATCGGCGGCGGTCAGTTCATCCACGCAGCCAACGGCGGCGTGCAGATCAGCTCCCTCAGCAGCGGCCACTGGAGCAGCTGCTACTACGGCGCCGGCCGCATCATTTCCGGCTGATCCGGTCAATACGTTTTTCCTTCCCTCGGGACGGAGCCTTCCGCAGGCTTCGTCCCTTTTTATTCTGCATATATGCATATTTATTCATATATGCAGAATATACTTTGTGCGTTATGTCTATATAAGCGACGTTTATCCTCTTTTTTCTGTGTATACAATCCACAAATCGCACAATCGCAATGATTTTTTATGCAAAAAGGGGTTGACATTTATGCACGGCAAGTGTATAGTATGCATTGTCAAGGGGATACACCCCACCAAACCTCATCTATATACCGCGCGGCGGATCATATAGAGCCATTTCAAAAAAACGAAAGGAAAGATTGAAGATGAAAAAGTTTGTATCTCTGCTCCTTGCTCTGCTGATGATCGCGAGCCTGGCAGCCTGCGGCAAGAAATCCGACGACGGCAAGAACACCGATGACTCCCTCTCCGTTCTGGAAAACGTTGTGAAGTGGGACGATGTCGAACCCTACCGCGTTCTGGTGCAGAAGGGCGACCCCAAGGGTCTGCTGCCCGGCATCAACAAGGCCATCGCTGAGCTGACCGCTGACGACGGCGCCAAGATCAAGGACATCGAGAACAAGGTCGCTTCTCTGGATGTTAATATGCCTGATTCTGTGGGCACTGAACTCTCCGGCACCGACACCAAGAGCGAGAGCGGCAAGCCCGTTCTGGTGCTTGGTACCAGCCCCGACTATCCTCCCTATGAGTTCTACTCCGATTCCGCTATGACCCAGTTCGCCGGCATCGACGTGGAAGTGGCCAAGTACATTGCCGACTCCATGGGCATGGAGCTGCAGATCGAGGCCATGAACTTCGATAATCTGGTCACCTCCCTCAGCAACGGCGACTTCGACATGGTGCTGGCCGCCTGCGAGTACACTGAGGAGCGTGCTCTGGCCTGCGACTTCTCCGACCCCTACTACACCGACCTGCCCCCCGTCATTCTGGTGAAGACCGCCAACCTGGACAAGTATAAGACCGTGGACGACATCAACAAGGCCGGCGTCATCATCGGTGCCCAGAAGAACACCACCAAGGCCATGGCCGCCTCCGACAAGTTCCCCGAGGCTGCCAACGGCATGGTGCTGGAGTCCCTGGTTCCCACTCTGATCACCGAGCTGAAGAACGGCACCATCGACCTGCTGGTGCTGGACGGCAACGTGGGCATGAGCTACGTAAAGTAATTCCCTGCTGACCATCGCAAACGTGCAAGGCTTCGGCTTTGCACGCTTGCGTGTTCTATAGAACTTTTGAAAGGATGCTCCGTCTATGTCGTGGAATGATCTGTTTGTCAACATGGACAACACCAATTTCTTTAATTTTTCGTTTTTACCCAAATACGCCTCCGCCTTCCTGCGCGGCTTTGAGTACACCCTGCTGCTGGCGGTGGTGTCCGTGCTTCTGGCGGTGATCCCCGCCCTGCTGCTGGCTCTGATGCGTCTGAGCAAGAATAAGCTCATCAGGTGCATCTCCGGCGCCTACATCGCCCTGTTCCGCTCCACCCCCCTGCTGGTGCAGCTATCCATCATCTATTTCGGACTCTTCCACTTCATCAACCTCCCCCGCACCCTTCTGTTCGGCTTTATCGCCATCAACCGGTTCATCCCCGGCGTGGTCGCTTTGGCGCTGAACAGCTCGGCCTATGTGGCGGAAATTTTCCGTGCCGGCATTCTGGCCGTGGACAAGGGGCAGACGGAGGCCGCCCGTTCTCTGGGTCTGTCCTCCTGGCAGAGCATGCGTCTGGTGGTGCTGCCCCAGGCCATCAAAAACGTCCTCCCCGCCCTGGCCAACGAAGTGGTGACCATGGTGAAGGAAAGCTCCATCTGCTCCGTTCTGGGCATGGCGGAGATCATGTATACCGCCCAGGCCGTGTCCGGCAACAGCTACATCACGCTGGCGCCCTATGTGCTGGCAGCTATCATCTATTTCTGCATCAACTATCCGGCCTCCAAGGCCATCGAAGCCATTGAAAGGAGGATGCGTCGTGGCGACAAGCAATAAGCTCATCTCCGTGCAGCATTTGGTGAAGGAATATAACGGCGGCGCCGTAAAAGCGCTGAACGACTGCAATCTGGACATCCGGCAGGGCGAGGTGGTGGCCATCATCGGCCCCTCCGGCTCCGGCAAATCCACCCTGCTGCGCTCTCTGAATCTGCTGGAGGAACCAACCAGCGGCCAGATCCTCTTTGACGGCGTGGATCTGGCGGACAAGTCCGTGGACATCAACCTCCACCGCCAGAAAATGGGCATGGTCTTCCAGCACTTCAACCTCTTCCCCCACAAGACCGTCCTGCAGAATATCACCATGGCGCCTCTGGCGCTGAAGCTCAAGACGCCGGAGGCGGCCAAGCAGCAGGCCACAGCCCTGCTGGAGCGCATCGGTCTGGCCGACAAGGCTGACGAGTACCCCAATATGCTCTCCGGCGGCCAGAAGCAGCGTATCGCCATCGTCCGTGCGCTGGCCATGGATCCGGAGGTCATGCTCTTCGATGAGCCTACCTCCGCTCTGGATCCCGAAATGGTGGGCGAGGTGCTGGATCTCATGCGGGATCTGGCCAAGGACGGCATGACCATGGCCGTGGTCACCCACGAAATGGGCTTTGCCCGCGAGGTAGCCGACCGCGTAGTCTTCATGGCCGAGGGCAAAATTCTGGAGGAAGGCACCCCCGCCCAGCTGTTCGACTCTCCCAAGGATCCCCGCCTCCAGGACTTCCTCAGCAAGGTGCTGTGACCCCTCAGATTTTCATCAAAAAAGGCAGGAGCGATGCTCCTGCCTTTTTATTTATCCACTGTCCAGTTTAAGTTAACATCTTCCTCCGTGTTATTGATAGACAATATCCTAAATGTGCCCACAGTTTCGCCTACAAAACAGTCTCGAACATCCAATATATTTTCCCATATATCCACGCAGAATCCGCCTCCGGCACGCAGCCCCAGCACCTGCATCATCTGCTCCTCCATGGAGCCTTCGCCGGCCAGAACGCAGTGCAGCGTCCGCCCGAATTTGTCCTTCACCGTGACCTTTTTATTCACGCCATCCCCTCCTTGCGTCCTCTGCGTATAGTATACAGTTTTGTCACCAAATACGCAAGAAAAAATCATTTTTTCCTGAAAACCCCTTGTATTTCAACAATTTTACCCTTATAATAAATCCGAAAAAGGAGGTGCGCACCGTGAATAAAACCGCCCCGACCGAGGAAAAAATTTACCTGACCCGTTACCACGTCGGCCGCCCGTCCGACGAAAATCGCTCCGTTGTATTTGTAAACGAGGATACCGGCGCTACCCAGCTCCTCATCGACAGCTCCGGCCATATCCTCAATTTCCCCGGCATCGACTGCTCCGACCTCCCAAAAACTCAGCAATTCAGCGGGTTTGCGCCTCCTGTCATTCTGTACGAAGCCTCCTTTGAAAGGGTTCCGGACGGCCGCTTTATTATGATCTGGACGGTGCAGCCCGACGGCCGCCACTGGATGGATGACGACGGCTTCGGCGACGAGGATCAGCCCGCCATCGCCCTGTATACCTTCATTGACGAAGCCGGCCGCTTCACTGCCCCCTTCCGGCTCTACCGCATCGGCTACCACTTCTTCACCGACCACCGCCCCAGCTGGTATTTGCCGTAAAACGCGGCGTTTTCCGCCGTTTTTCAAGACCTAAGTAAAAAAACAGCAAGCATCTTGCGATGCTTGCTGTTTTTTGTCATAACTCAACACTATGGATTTTTTGAAATTTGCTTTCAAAAAATCGGTGTATGACAGCAAGAACAACTTGATGATGCGCAGAGCTCACTTGTTTTTTGATTCTTCAGTTGTGTCAGAGACTGCACCTTCCAGCAAGTCCGTTACAACCTGATTGAGCTGTGCAGAGTTCTTGGAGGTAATCACGGGAACGCCAGTTTGGCTCTCGATAGCTTTCCGTGCATCACCGGCCACCTTGCCTCCAGCGCGCGCCACATTAATGTTTTCCGAAAAAGTCTCCGGTGCTTTCTGCTTGGATATCTCCGTGGTAGTGGCCTCTGCAAGCATGTTCAACACCAGTTCCAGTGTCGTCATGTTATCACGAAGGGTTTCCTTTTTCAAACCCTTCAGATTTTTGTACTGCCGGGTGGACATGCCAGACCATGCGCGGGAAATCTCGTCCGTGAGGATGGCGTACTCTACGCCCTTCTGCACACCGCGGGCATCCCATTCATCCGTCAACTCCTTGCGGACTTGAATGGCCTGCAGCCGCTGATTGATCCACTCACGGCTGTACCCCTTCTTGAGGTAGGTTTCCAAAGCCCGGTCGATGGTCAGCTCCGGGTCGATGGTTTCCTCGATACGCTCCCGACCGACCTGTGCCAGCCACAGCTTGAACGGCTCCGCTTTCGGGGAGGGAATGGACTGGATGATTCGGAGAAGCTGCTCGGTGTCAGCTACATCGGTCAGACGTTTCCGCCCATCCGAGGCGGTCATCTTCAACTGCTTACAATTTGTAAGCAGTTGGTCTGCACCCTCGTTATTCAGCCGCTTCTTTAAAACCGCCCAATATGTACTGGCATGACGGGCGTCTGGTTGATCCGTCAAAACCGCAACAACATCGACAACGGAAAAGTACCATTCTTCCTTTTCCTC
>OIZA01000714.1_pt1 | contig 14963 bp, 15 predicted proteins | sample 1588381 | NCBI WGS metagenome assembly OIZA01 (sample SAMN03283277) | human gut metagenome | biome: human-associated habitat; material: feces | host: Homo sapiens | place: Peru | collected 2012 | reverse complement strand
CCGCCGCAAGGCGCCTGCGGCGCCTTGCGGCACCGCGCTTTGACAAGCAAAGCGCGGGTTTTGCCTTTAGCGCCCGCTCCCCGCAAAAAACACAGGCGCCCCAACGGGCGCCTGTAATATTTCACCTTATTATCAATCCTGACGGTAGTGGCTGAGGAAGTCGCCCAAGTCTCTGATAGCCTGAGCCATCTCCTGAGCCTCGGGAAGCATGACTATTCTGAAGTGGTCGGGATCGGGCCAGTCGAAGCCTGAACCGGGAACGATGAATATGTGCTTCTCATGCAGGAAGTCGAAAGCGAACTTTTTGTCGCTTGTGATGTTGAACTTCTTTATGTCAAGCTTGGGGAAGACATAGAACGCGCCGTGGTTCTTGATGCAGCTTATGCCGTCGATCTTAGCGAGCTCGCGCATCGTCGCTTCTCTCTGCTCATAAAGTCTGCCGCCCGGAACGAGCATAGCCTGAGTGCTTGCGTTGTCTTCAAGAGCCGCGGGGATAACGAGCTGGGTCAGAGCGTTCGAGCAAAGTCTCATAGCCGCGAGCTGGAAGATACCCTCAACATAGTCGTCGGCCTTGCCCTTATAGCCGCTTATGCACATCCAGCCGCAACGGAAGCCGCAGATGATATGTGACTTTGAAAGTCCGTTCATGGTGATGACCATTCTGTCGGGAGCGAGAGCCGCCGTCGAATAGTGCTTTACGCCATCCATGACGAGACGGTCATATATTTCGTCGGAGAAGATGAGAAGGTCATGTTCTCTGGCGACATTGATGATATCCTCGAGAACCTCTTTCGGATAAACAGCGCCCGTCGGGTTGTTCGGGTTTATGATAACGATGGCTCTTGTCTTGCTTGTGACCTTGCTCTTGATATCCGCGATGTCGGGGTACCAGTCATTCTTTTCGTCACAGGTATAGAACACGGGCTTTCCGCCGGCTATGTAGGCCGAGTTTGACCAAAGCGAATAGCTCGGCGACGGCATGAGTATTTCGTCGCCCTTGTTGAGAAGAGCCAAAAGGCACATCAGAACAAGCTCGCTGACGCCGTTTCCGACATAGATGTCGTCGGGTGTGATTCCCTGAACGCCCTTTGATTTGTGGTATTCGCAGATAGCTTCTCTTGCCGCGGGCATACCCTTGAGGTCGCAGTAAGCGACAGCCTTGTCGGCGTTGTTGAGAAGAGCGTTTCTGACGCTGTCGGGCATACCGAAGCCGAATGTGGCAGGGTTGCCTGTGTTGAGTCTGAGAACCTTTATGCCCTCTTTAGCCATTCTCTGGCTTTCGATATAGAGAGGACCTCTTATATCGGAATGGACGGGCTCTAAGTTTTCCGAACGGTTTATTAACATGATTAACACTCCTTTTGGATGAATTTTCATTTACATTTAGATTATACGGGTATTTCGGCTTTTGTCAATCATATCTGCATAATTTTTATAGCCTGTTTGAGCGTGTCTATCGGCTGCTGACCCGGAGCTATCTTGACCGAAATATACGGCTTCATACCTGCGCTTATCATGACCCTGCCCTTCAAGACGAGCGACATTCTTCCGACCTTGTTCATGTCGATGTTGTCGCTGTAGAGAAGCAGCGCTCCGTTCCTCTGTATGATCTCATAAATGTTGAGCTGAGAAGCGCTGTTTCGAAGAAGGCAGACGTCTATAAGCCCGAGAACGGCTTTCGGCGGCTCACCGAATCTGTCGCAAAGCTCGTCTATAACGTCGCTCGCGTCGTCCTCGTTTTTAATATCGGCTATGCGCTTATACATATAGAGCCTGTTCTTGATCGAGTCGATATATTTTTCGGGGATATACGCGTCTATCTGAAGATCGACGAGACATTCCTTTTCGCTCTTTTTCTTTTCGGGTACGCCGCCCTTTTCTTCTTCGACCGCCATGCTCAAAAGCTGCAGGTACATATCGTATCCGACGGCGGCGAGGTGTCCGTGCTGCTGAGCGCCGAGGACGTTGCCGGCTCCTCTTATTTCGAGGTCCCTCATGGCGATCTGAAAGCCCGAGCCGAACTGGGTGTATTCTCTTATGGCGTTGAGTCTGCGCCTCGCTATCTCGCTGAGTTCTCTGTCAGGTCTGAATGTGAGGTACGCGAAAGCTCTGCGCGCCGAACGGCCTACTCTGCCCCTTATCTGGTGAAGCTGGGCGATGCCGAGTTTGTCGGCATCTTCGATTATAAGCGTGTTCGCGTTGGGAACATCGACGCCCGTCTCGATTATAGTTGTGCAGACGAGGACGTCTATTTCGCCCTCAAGAAGCTGTCTCCAGACTTCGCTGAGTTCATCCTCGTTCATTTTTCCGTGGCCTATGCCTATTCTCGCTTCGGGAACAAGTTCCTTTATCTTGGCGGCTTTTTTCTCTATCCCGTCGACTCTGTTATATAGATAATAGACCTGACCGCCTCGGCGGATCTCTCTCTCTATCGCCTGAGCGATGATTCCGTCGTCATGCTCAATGACATAGGTCTGGACAGGGTGTCTGTCCATCGGCGGATCTTCGAGAATCGACATATCCCTGATTCCGCTCATAGCCATATTGAGCGTTCTGGGAATCGGCGTCGCCGAAAGCGTCAGAACATCGACCGTCGGGAACTTCTCCTTGAGCTTCTCTTTCTGCGCCACGCCGAATCTCTGTTCTTCGTCGACGACGAGCAGGCCGAGATCCTTAAACTCAACGTTCTTCGCGATGATACTGTGTGTACCGACAACTATATCTATTGAGCCGCGCTTGAGGCCCTTTTTTATCTTCTCTCTCTCCGCCTGCGTTCTGAAACGCGAGAGCATTTCTATTTCGACCGGGAAGCCGTCGAAGCGCTTCATGATGGTCTGATAATGCTGAAACGCGAGAATCGTCGTCGGGACGAGTATCGCGCACTGCTTTCCGTCGGCGATGCACTTGAAAACGGCTCTGAGCGCGACCTCGGTCTTGCCGAAGCCGACATCGCCGCAGAGAAGTCTGTCCATCGGGTGCGGCTGTTCCATGTCGTGTTTTATCTCGTTGACCGCCGTGAGCTGATCCTCGGTTTCGTCGAACTCGAAACGGCGCTCGAAGTCGCTTTGCATATCTATATCGGGCGAAAAGGCGTAGCCCTCGCTGTTCATTCTGATGCTGTAAAGTCTTGTCAGCTCCGCCGCCATATCCTTGACGGCGCCCTTGACCTTGTTCCTCGTTTTCTCCCAGTCGCCCGTACCCAGACGGTTGATCTTGACCTTAGCGTTTTCGCCGTTGGGGGTGATATATTTCGCCACAAGGTCAAGCTGCGTGACGGGGATCATCAGAACATCCTGTTTGGCATAGCGGATCTTTATATAGTCCTTGGTTATGCCGCCTATCTGCATTTTGTGTATGCCGTCGAACACGCCTATACCGTGGGTGGCGTGGACTATATAGTCGCCGACATGAAGCTCCTCGAGAGAGTGTATGCTCTTGCCTTGGGTGACGGCTTTTTTGCGCCGCTTTTTGCTGACGGCGGAAAAGCTCCTGCCGAACGAAACGAGCAGGAATTTCAAGTCGGTATATTCGAATCCTGCGCTCATTCCGCCGGGAAGAACGCTGACCGTGTTCTTCGGAAATTCCGCCGGCGGCAAGGCGAAGTATAGCGCCTTCACATCGTCGCTTTCAAGGTCGTAGCAAAGCTCCTTCGCCGCCTTCTCGGTTCCTGCGAGCACAACGCAGGTGTACCCCCTATTCATCGCCGGAAGAATATCCTCCGTCAACGTCGAGAGAGTTCCGTCCCAGTTTGAATTCTGCTGCGCCCTTACGCTGACCAAGTCCTTGATGGGCGTGTCGAAGCTTCCGCGCGAAAGATTGTCGAGATAGACCGCGCCCATCTCTTCGTAGTATTTCAGGCTTTCGTTAAAGTCTATGTGATATTCGTCGAGCCCCTTGGTGAGCGTTCCGTCCTCGAAGAAGAGCTTGACATCCTCGTTGAAGCGCTTGATATAGTCCTGTGTTCTCGTCTTGCAGGAAAAGCTTTCGCTGACAAACAGCAGGTCTTCGAATGTGTAGTCGAATATTGTCTCGGGTTTGTCGTACGCCAGCTTGAGATATTTATCGTAAGATCCAAGGTCGACCCCGTTTTTCAGCTTATCGAGGTCTGCGTCAATATGCTTTTTGGCGTTGACGCTGCCCTTGCCCTTGACTGTTTCTCTGAATTTTTCAAGTCTGTCGATAAGCTCCTGCCTTGAAGAAAACAAAATCTCCGTCGCAGGGATTATCTCGACCTTATCTATTATATCCGTCTTTCTCTGAGTCTCGATGTCAAACAGCGTCATCGAATCGACATCGTCTCCCCAGAATTCAACTCTGACGGGGCTTTGCGTATGCGACGGGAAAAAGTCGAGAATTCCGCCTCTGACGGCGAACTGACCCACGCCGTCGACCTGCTCGCTTCTGACATAGCCTGCGCCGATAAGCGCGGCGACCGTCTTTTCAAGTCCCACGCTCTCGCCGGTCGAAAGAAGAACCGAGCGTTTCTTAAGCTCCTCGAACGGAATCGTCAGCTGGATAGCCGCCTGACATGAGCATACTATATAATTATATTCCCCGGTGACTATCTTCATCAGCGCTCCGAGCCTTGTCTGTTCAAACTCTCTCGACTGGCTTTCAGCCGAATGGAAGTTGAAATCCCTCGACGGATAAAGATACGCCCCCGAAGAAAACGCGTTCAGATCTCCGACGAGTTTCGTCGCCTGACTTTCGTCGGGGCAGATTATCAGGGCTTTTTTGCCCGTGTCGGCGCATACCGAAGAAATATAGTGAGACTTATGGACATTGCTCAAGCCCAAAACGCCCATGGGAAGTCTGCCCGCTTCGACAGCGGACAGGATTTTTTTGAATTCTGCGCTTTGTGAAAGAACTTTTGTGTAACAGGACATATTGATCTCCTTAAAGCCCTGTACGGTCGGGCTTTATGAATTGAATTTGCTCATAGCGGTCTCGAAGTCGCCGTCGAGAATGAACGGCACCGCGCCGCAGGCGTTATCGACAGCTTCTCTGAGATGTTTGGCTTCGTCTTTGGTGAAAGTCGAAAGAACCCAGTCGGCGAGGTCGTAGTCAGGGTGCGGCTTAGCACCGACGCCGAGCTTTATTCTCGGGAAATTTTCCGAGCCGAGGCAGGCGATTATGCTCTTGATTCCGTTGTGGCCGCCTGCCGAGCCTTTGCGGCGGATGCGAAGCTTTCCGATGTCGAGGCTGATATCGTCAAAGACGACTATCACATTTTCGGGCGGAATCTTATAGAAGTCGCAGGCGGCTTTGACCGCCTCTCCGCTTAGGTTCATCATCGTGTTCGGCTTCATGACGAGACAGCGGTGAGAGCCTATTCTCACTTCGCCCGTCAGAGCATGGAACTTCAGTCTGTCGACCTTGAAATTATACTTCTCGCACAGGATATCAACAAACAGAAATCCTGCGTTATGTCTTGTGAATTCATACTTTTTCCCGGGGTTTCCGAGACCGACTATAAGATACTCGAAAGCTCCGGATTTCTCTTTAAACTTAAATATCATTATTCCATTCCTCTGTAAGGTTTCTTTTTAAGCACCCAGTTCGGCTTGTTGACCTGTCTGGCTCTGGCTATGGCGAGCGCGTTGTCGGGGACGTCGTCGGTTATGGTCGAGCCTGCCGCCGTGTAGCCGTAATCGCCTATTGTGACGGGAGCGACAAGGTTGGTGTTACAGCCGATGAAGCAGTGGTTTCCGACCTTGGTTCTGTGTTTGGTCTTTCCGTTGAAGTTGACCGTCACGCAGCCGCAGCCGAAGTTGACATGCTGTCCGACGTCGCTGTCGCCGACATAGGTCAGATGAGAAACGCTGGTGTGTTCGCCGATATCCGAGTTCTTGACCTCGACGAAGTTTCCGAGGTGAACCGAATTTCTGATAACGCTGTTGGGTCTGACATGGACGAACGGTCCGATATTGCAGCCGTCCATGACCTCGGCGTCGTAGCCCTGAAAAGCGTTGAGGTGGGTGTTCTTGCCGACCTTCATATTATAAAGCAGGGTGTTCGGGCCTATCACGCTTCCCTCGCCGACGGACGAGTTTCCGATTATAATACTTCCCTCGAGTACGAGCGAGCCTGCGCTCAGCTCAGCTTCGTCGCCGATGATAACTCCGTGCGTACAGGGAATAAAGACGCCCTTTTTCAGAGCTTTTTCTATATTTTGAAGTCGCTTGTTTTCGTCGATTGATTTCAGTTCGTTTATGACATTTTCGTTCATTTGTGAACCCCCTTGAATAAGATGTTTTTTTCAGGTTATCCTTTATTATGCCACAAAAAGAGAGCGGTTTCAAGGAAAAATGAAAAATACGGCAAGAATATCCGTTCAAACCGTACTTTCAGGAAAAATGTTCGCAGTTTTAGCACTCTCTTGTAATAAGTGCTAATATTAACAAATTGTTAATCACTTTGCTATTGAAAAGACACAATCAAGGGCTATACTGTAGACAATGAAAGAGAAGAGAGAGCGAGGGACACGGAGAGGGTCCGAGAAAGAAAGATCCGAACCGCACCGAGCGGCCGCCCTTTCAGCAAAATGAAAAATTCAAATAAGACGGGCAAACGCCCGAACGGAGGTATTTATTATGTTTGGTTTAACACCCTATGAAAGAAGAAATAATAACGTTGGCTACTACAACCCCTTTAAGGAGCTTGAGGATTTCGAGAGAAGCTTCTTCTCACCCAGAGCTTTTGAAGCGTTCAAGACCGATATCAGAGATCTCGGCGACAAGTTTGTTCTTGAAGCTGAACTCCCCGGATTCGAGAAGGGCGACATCAACATCGACCTTAAAGACGGTATGCTCACCATAAGCGCGGAGCACAAGGAGTCGAACGACAAGAAGGATAAGGAAGGCAACTACATCAGACGTGAGCGTTCATACGGTTCGTTCTCAAGAAGCTTTGATGTCACGAACATTGATGAAAGCGCGATTGATGCGTCCTTCAAGAACGGTGTCCTTGAATTGACTCTCCCGAAGAAAGAAGACAAAGAAGAGCCGGTCAAGAAGATCGAGATCAAATGAGATAAAAAATAACCTCCCATGCAGGAGGTTCACAGGAAGAAGCGCCGAAAGATCGGCGCTTTTTCATTTTGGTTCGGTTTGTTTTATAAAGTACGCCCCGACTGACTGCGGGGCGTACCTTTTTCGTTCAATTAAAAATTTATTCGACAGGGAAACGAAAAGTTATTTCGTCTTGACATTCTTGACATTTGACCATGATGAATAAAGCTTAACGCTCTTTCCGTTCACTTTGACGGTCTTATATGTTCTGACGCGGACATAGTATTTCTTTCCGCCTTTGAGCTTTTTGACTGTCGAAGAAGTGGTCTTGTTCTTTCCGACGGTGACTTTCTTCGCTCCGCTCATGCTTGACGAAGTGCTGTATTGAAGTTCGTAGCCTGTGGTTTGGGCGGTTTGCGCCGACCACTTTGCGGTGAACTGCTTCTTGCCTGCCGTGAGTTTGGAGATTGATGTTCCCTTGGGAACTATTTTGAATGTCAGTGTCTTTGTACCGCTGTATTTGCCTTTGAATGTGACAGTTACGGTGTACTGACCGACATTCTTACAGCCCGATGAATACTTGACCGTATAGTCTGTGCCGTTCTTAAGGGTCTTGCCTGTGCGGTCTTTGACGACTACGGACGGCTTTTGAACCTTGCCGTTGTAGGTGAAGCTTGTCTTTGAAAGTGAAATTGTCTTAACAGATGCTATCGCTGTCTTTGACTTTACCGCTCCGCAGACCGTGCATTTGGTTACGGTTGAACCGTCTCTTGCGAGGGTGGATTTGGCGGTTGTTGTGGTGTATTTGTGACCGAGGGTAGCAATTGCCGTTACATCTTTCTTTGCACCGCAATGTGTACAGTGATGCGATTTTTCCCCCGGTTTATTGCAGGTCGCATTTTTGTCAATTGTCCACTTGTCACTGTAATTATGTCCAAGTGCCGGTGATGATCTGGATTCAGTATCGCCGCATCTAAAACAGATTCTCTCCTCGGTGCCTGTTTCTGTACAAGTGGCTTTATTCGCGACCGTCCATTTTCCGTAATTATGACCGAGCGCCAAAATTCTTTCATGACCTGAAATAAAAAATCCGCAGTCTAAACAGTATACGCCTTCTGTGTAACCATTTCTGGTACAGGTTGGAGCTGTGCCGACAACTGAACATCGGGTTGCATGGTTTGTCGCAGCTATAGTAGTTGTATAACTGGCTCCGCATGAACAGGTGTAGGTTCTAATGCCTGTTGTTGTACATGTGGGGGATTTGGTTATTGTTGCCCGATATGAGTGAGTGTGTGTGAAAAAGTCAGGACGAATTACACCCCAATATGAGCTGCCGGACCAGTTATAGGGGATATATGTTACGCATACAACGAACTGCTGATTTTTAAAGTTCTGATGATATGTTACTCGATCTGCCTCATAAATAGCAACATGACCGTATGGGTTGCCTGAAGTTCCGGAGTATACAAGAATATCTCCGGGCTGAGGTTGTACTCCCTGATAACGGTTCCATCCGGGAGGCAATGTGTTATATGCATAATCGCAGCCGTTTCCCCGTGCATAGTTGGCGCAACCTAAATAAGCGTAATAATATTTGATAAGATCAACACACTGCGCGCCGTAAACTCCGTCATAGTCGAGTGACTTACCGACTTGAGATCTTACCCATGCAATTGCGTCCTGCACAGTATGTCCGTTTGTCGCCGCATTCGCCTTGAGACCTGAATCCTGTCCGATAAATCCGGTGGTCGGCATTGCACATATCAGAGTCAAAACGACCATAATATATGCAATAACTCTTTTGATAGATTTTTTCATAATGTTCGTTTTTTCCTTTCGTTGATTTAAAATGTTCGGTTTTGCAGAAACCTTACCTGCCCTCCTTTTGCGTTTTCCTACATAAGACTGCAAAGCTCTTAAAATAGGAACTATTCTTCATAAGATTATACATGAATAGTTCCTGTGTGTCAATGCATTTAGGAAGTAATATGTCTATATATGATATGCAGGAGGAAGAATAATGCTTATTTTTGATATGCGAGCCATAGGCAACAAACTTCTTGCCATAAGAAAAAAGATAGGTCTCACCCAAGCCGAGGTTGCCGAAACCGCAGGCCTTTCCGACCGCACTTATGCCGATATCGAACGAGGCTGTGTCAATATGAGAACGGAAACCGTTCTGAAAATATGTGAGGCTTTGCACATCACACCGGATGAGATATTCACCGAAGAATCGACCATAGAGCGAAAGCAAGAAAAAATCATGCAGAGACTTTCGCAGTGTTCGCCGAAAGAAAGAGAGACGGCTTTGAGTATATTGGAGATTTATCTTCGGTCTCTGACATAAATGATCTGCATCTGAAGCTTAAAAGCGGCGGTTCAAAACCGACCGCTTTTTTTCCGTTCGCACTCACTCCCCCGTACCAAAAACAAAAATCTTCTATATTCACGCAAATTAGCCAAATTTGTCGCTTCAAATACTGGATTTTTTGCTATTTCTCTGATATAATGCCTATTGTGGAAGTTTATACTTTGTTAAGAAAATAACGAGCTAAACAGCCAATCAAGAATCTATTATCTGAGAGGGAGGAAAATTTATGCTAAAGAAGATTAGCAAAATTCCTTTTAAGGACACAACCGAACAGCATGACGAGCTGCAGCAGATCATCAGCGAATGCAAGGATGATAAGAGCCTGTTGATGCACGTTATGCAGGAAGCGCAGCGTATCTACGGCTACCTTCCGTTCGAGGTTCAGAACGAGATCGCCAACGGCATGGGTGTGCCGCTTGAAAAGGTCTACGGCGTTGCAACGTTCTACGCGCAGTTTGCATTGTCGCCCAAGGGCAGATACAATATCTCGGTTTGCCTCGGAACAGCCTGCTATGTCAAAGGCTCGCAGGAAATACTCGACGAGATCTGTAAGGAACTCGGAATCGAGCCTGAAGAATGCACGGAGGACGGCGTTTATTCCGTCACCGCCTGCCGCTGTATAGGCGCTTGCGGTCTTGCACCGGTTATGACGGTCAACGACGATGTCTACGGTCGTCTTGTCGCCGCCGATGTCAAGGGCATTCTCGAAAAGTATAAATAATCGCAAAGGGATAATCACTATGAGAATAAGCACTGTTAAAGAACTCTTGAATGCCGAAGTTGTCTGCGGCGAGGAAGATCTTGATAAAGACGTCTCCTCGGCTTGCGGAAGCGATATGATGAGCGATGTTCTCGCTTATGTTAAAAATCAGGCTGTGCTCTTAACGGGTCTTGTCAACTCGCAGGTCGTCAGGACCGCCGAAATGATGGATATGATCTGTATCGTGTTCGTCAGAAGCAAGCAGCCTACCCCTGAAATGATCGAGCTTGCGAAAGAAAGCGGAATAGTTGTTCTGAAAACTCCGCTTCGCATGTATGAAGCTTGCGGAAAGCTTTATTCAAACGGTCTTGTGGGAGAAAGCAGGCGGATATGAGCGATTCACTGACATTCCATTTTGATGTTGACGGTACCGATTTCACTTCAGCCGGTCAGGCTTCGGCGAGTGTGAAGAGAAATCTCCGCCAGCTCGGACTTTCACCGGATATCATCAGGCAGGTTTCGATCGCTATGTATGAGGGCGAGATAAACATGGTGATACACGCAGGCGGCGGAGAAGCCGATGTCAATGTATACGAGGATAAAATAGAAATCGTTCTGACGGACGAGGGCCCCGGCATCAAAGATGTCGCTCTTGCTATGCAGGAGGGGTATTCCACGGCGTCCGATCAGGTTCGTTCTCTCGGTTTCGGCGCGGGCATGGGTCTGCCGAATATGAAGAGGTACACCGACGAAATGCATATCGATACCGAGGTCGGCAAGGGAACGAAAATAACGATGTTCGTCAACCTCGACAGGTGATGAGTATGAATTATTACAGACATTCCGTTGAGCTTGACGTCGAAAAATGCACGGGCTGCACGACCTGCATAAGGCACTGCCCGACAGAAGCGATAAGAATAAAAGACGGCCACGCTCACATTAACACCGACCGCTGTATCGACTGCGGCGAATGTATCAGAGTCTGTCAGCATAAGGCGAAAAAGGCGATGTGTTCGAAGTTTGAACACTATCTCCATTATAAATGGAAGATCGCCCTGCCGGCCCCGGCTCTGTTCGGTCAGTTCGACGGGCTTGAAGATGTGAATTTCGTCATTCAGGGACTTCGCGATATCGGTTTCGACGATGTCTATGAAGTCGCTAAGGCGGCTGAACTTGTTTCGGCGTACACCAGACTTTATCTTAAGATGGAAGGTATCAAAAAGCCGGTCATCTCATCTGCGTGTCCGGTCATATCAAGGCTGATCGCTCTGAGATTTCCTTATCTCAAGGATAATGTCATGCCGCTTCTGCCTCCGATGGAGGTCGCGGCTATACTCGCGAGAGCGAAAGCCAAGAGAGAGCATCCCGAGCTTAAGGATGAGGATATAGGCATATTCTTCATATCGCCCTGCGCGGCTAAGGTCAGCTACATAAGAAACGGATACGGCGACTATAAGAGCAATATAAATGTCGTCGTCTCGCTCAGCGAAATATATTTTCTTCTCGTCGGCGCCATGAAAAAGGACAAAGCGCCCGAGGCGGAAACCGAAGCCGGAGTTATCGGCATAGGCTGGGCGACGAGCGGGGGAGAAGCGTCGGCTCTATTCAACGACAGATATCTCGCCGCCGACGGCATAGAGAACTGCATACAGGTTCTCGACCAGATAGAAAACGGAAACATTCCCCAGCTTGAATTTGTTGAGCTCAACGCCTGTATAGGCGGCTGTGTGGGCGGAGTTATGACGATTGAAAACCCGTTCATAGCCAAGACGAGACTTCAGACGGTCAGAAGATACCTGCCCGTTTCGAGAAATCATCTTTCGGCGGATGAACAGTTCGTTCCCGAGGAGTATTTCCTTAACACTTTCCCGTCATATACGCCTATAAACAGACTGAGCAACAACATGGGCGAATCCATGAGAATGATGTCTCAGATTCAGCAGATAAGACAGACGCTCCCGGGCATAGACTGCGGCGCGTGCGGCTCGCCGACTTGCCGAGCCTTCGCCGAGGATCTCGTCAGAGGAAAGATAAGCCCGGACAGCAAGTGCGTCGTTCTCGAAAACAAACAGAATAAGATCGGCAAGGAGGAACAGAAATGACAGTTAACGAGCTTTCGGCGAAATGCGGCTTCAAGGCGGTTGCGCTTCCCGACGGAGGAAAAGAGGTCACGGGCGGCTACGCAGGCGACCTTCTCAGCTGGGTCATGGGCAGAGCCAAAGAGGGCTGCGCGTGGATAACCATTATGTCGAACGTCAATATAATAGCGGTCGCGTCTTTGGCGGACGTCGCCTGTATCGTCCTTTCGGAGGGCGTCAGCGTTGACGAAAGCGTCATAAAGACCGCCGAGGAAAAGGGCGTTAACGTGCTGTCAACCGACCTCACGACATATGATGCCGCCGTTCTTATCGGCAAAAATATATAATGAACAAATATTACTACGATCTTCATATCCATTCGTGTCTGTCGCCATGCGCCGACAACGATATGACCCCGAACAACATCTGCGGAATGGCGGTTCTGGGCGGACTTAACATAGTCGCTCTGACCGACCACAACAGCTGCAAAAACTGCCCCGCTTTTTTCAAAGCGGCGAAGAAATACGGGCTTATCCCCGTCGCGGGCATGGAGCTGACGACCGCCGAGGACATACACATGATATGCCTGTTCGAGGAGCTTTCCGACGCGATGGCGTTTAGCGAATTCGTCGACTCGAAAAGGATAAGGATCAAAAACCGAACCGACATCTTCGGCGACCAGCTTGTCACAGACGAAGACGACGAAATAATAGGTACGGACGAGTTCCTGCTTCCGAACGCAACCGAGCTGTCGGTGGAACAGGTCCCTGCCGCAGTCGGACTTTTTAAGGGCGTGTGTTATCCGGCTCATGTCGACAGGCAGGCGAACGGAATAATCGCCACGCTCGGCGTGTTCCCCGAAGATCTCGCCGTGAACTGCGCTGAGTTTCACGGAAAGGAAAATGTCGGCGCGTACATCAAAAAATATAACGGCTTGGACGGAAAGAGGACAATAATTTCCTCCGACGCCCACTATCTTTGGGACATTCGCGACAAAGACGCCTATTTCGAGATAGACGACGAGCCGTATTCTTCGCAGGCCGTCAGGCACGGGCTTTTTGAGATTCTGAGAGGTGAAAAGCAATGAAAGAATTATCGCTGAATATCCTTGACATTGCTCAGAACTCGGTCAAGGCGGGCGCGGACAAAATAGACATAACGATAGAAGAAACGGACGATACGCTGGTCTTTTCGGTTGAGGATAACGGCTGCGGAATGACGCCTGAATTTCTCAGAAGCGTCACCGACCCGTTCTGCACGACGAGAACGACAAGAAAGGTCGGGCTCGGCATACCGCTTTTAAAACTCGCGGCGGAACAGACGGGCGGAAACGTCGAAATAACGTCAAGACACGTTTCTTCTTATCCCGACAGCCACGGAACGAAAACACGCGCGCTGTTTTATAAAAATCATATGGACTTCACTCCGCTCGGAGATATAGTTTCAACTGCGGTCACGCTCATTCAGGGGCAGCCGCAGATATCATGGAACTTCGTCCATAAGATGAAAGAAAAAACCGTTGAGCTTCACACGGACGAATTGAAAGAAATTCTCGGGGACGTACCGCTTAACAACTTCGAAGTCATTTCGTGGATAGACGCGTACCTCAAAGAGCAATATAACGGAGAAAACGATAACGATAATATATAGAAAGGAATCCCCATTATGAAGTCATTAGCAGAGCTTGCAGCTATTAAGGAAAAAATGCAGAATAAGGTCGTAATGCGCGAGGGCACGGGCGACATCAGAGTTGTCGTCGGCATGGCAACCTGCGGTATTGCGGCAGGGGCAAGACCCGTTCTCAACGCTTTCGTCGAAGGCGTCAACGAGGCAGGACTCGCCGATAAAGTCACGGTCACTCAGACCGGATGCATCGGCATTTGTCAGTATGAGCCGGTCGTCGAGATCTTCGAAGCCGGCAAGGACAAGATAACATACGTTAAAATGACGGCTGAGAAAGCCAAAGAGGTCATCGAAAAGCACCTCAAGGGCGGTCAGCCTATAGGCGAATACACCATAAGCAATAACGTTTAATTTGGAGGTATAAATTTATGATTCGTGCTCAAGTATTGATCTGCGGCGGCACCGGTTGTACTTCTTCCGGAAGCGCGGCTCTTATCAAAGAGTTTGAAGAACAGATTAAAGCCTTTGATCTCGAAAACGAGGTCAAGGTCGTCAGAACGGGTTGCTTCGGTCTTTGCGCTTTAGGCCCCGTTGTTATAGTCTATCCCGACGGCACATTCTACAGCCGCGTTGAGAAAGACGATGTCAAGGAGATAGTCTCCGAACATCTTCTCAAGGGCAGACAGGTCGACAGACTTGTTTATAAAGATGTCGGCGAAGATTATGTTGAGGAAGCTCACAAGATCGTTTCGCTCAACGATACCAATTTCTATAAAAAACAGCACCGCGTAGCTCTTCGCAACTGCGGCGTCATAAACCCCGAAAGCATCGACGAATACATAGCGGTCGACGGCTACGCCGCTCTCGGCAAGGCTCTGACCGAAATGACCCCCGAGGAAGTTATCCAGGTCGTCAAGGATTCCGGCCTTCGCGGAAGAGGCGGCGGCGGATTCCCGACGGGTCTCAAGTGGAGCTTTACGGCGGCTAACAAGGCCGATCAGAAGTATGTCGTCTGCAACGCCGACGAGGGCGACCCGGGCGCATTCATGGACCGTTCGGTTCTCGAAGGCGATCCGCACTGTATCATCGAAGCTATGGCTATCTGCGGTTATGCCACGGGCGCAACCGAGGGTTATGTTTATGTCAGAGCGGAGTACCCCATAGCGGTGGAAAGACTTAAG
>OIZA01000711.1_pt1 | contig 14976 bp, 14 predicted proteins | sample 1588381 | NCBI WGS metagenome assembly OIZA01 (sample SAMN03283277) | human gut metagenome | biome: human-associated habitat; material: feces | host: Homo sapiens | place: Peru | collected 2012 | reverse complement strand
AGATCTTAAAACGGCTTGGAAGGAACCGCTTAAATGTGACGATCGGCAGTGCGCTTGATCTGTTCGGCGGCGCACTTTCCTATCGTGAAGTTGTGGATTATATGAAAACAGATAAAGGAGTGTAAAAAATGAGCAAGTATACAAAAAAAGATATCATTCGCATGGTTGACGAGGAGGATGTGGAATTTATCCGCCTGCAGTTTACCGATATTTTCGGAACATTAAAGAATGTGGCGATCACAGCAAGCCAGCTCGAAAAAGCACTGAATAACCAGTGCATGTTTGACGGCTCTGCCATTGAAGGCTTTGTGCGCATTGAGGAATCGGATATGTATCTGTATCCGGATCTGGATACGTTCACGATCTTCCCGTGGCGTCCGCAGCAGGGAAAAGTAGCCCGTATCATCTGTGATGTCTACTGTACGGATCAGAAACCGTTTGAGGGAGATCCGCGCCATATTTTGAAAAAAGTTATCAAAGAAGCGGCAGATATGGGTTATACCTTTAATGTCGGACCGGAATGCGAATTTTTCCTGTTCCATACGGATGACGACGGACAGCCGACCACGATCTCTCATGAGAAGGCGGGATACTTTGATCTCGGACCGGTCGATCTCGGAGAAAATGCGAGACGGGATATGGTTCTGACACTGGAGGATATGGGCTTTGAGATCGAGGCTTCCCACCATGAGGTGGCTCCTGCCCAGCATGAGATCGATTTTAAGTATGATGAGGCACTTATCACGGCGGATAATATCATGACCTTTAAACTTGCAGTTAAAACGATCGCAAAACGTCATGGTCTGTTTGCAAGTTTTATGCCGAAGCCCAAGTCCGGTATCGCAGGCTCCGGAATGCATGTTAATATGTCATTGTTTAAAGATGGAAAAAATATTTTTGTCGATGAGAAGGATAAGATCGGACTGAGCAGGGAAGCGTATTATTTTATCGGTGGTATCATGAAACATATGAAGGGAATGACGGCCATCACGAATCCGCTCGTAAATTCCTACAAGCGTATGGTACCAGGATATGAGGCACCGATCTTTATCGCGTGGTCTGCAACGAACCGCAGCCCGCTCATCCGAATCCCGGCATCCAGAGGGGAATCTACGAGAGTGGAGCTTCGGTGTCCGGACCCGGCAGCCAATCCGTATCTGGTGCTTGCGGTATGCCTTGCTGCAGGTCTGGAGGGAATCCGCGGAAAGATCGAGCCGCCGGCAGACATACACGAAAATGTCTTTTATATGGAAGAAGAGGAACGTGAAAGACGTGGTATCGAGTCTCTGCCACTGGATCTGGAAGCAGCAGTGGAAGAACTGGAGAAAGATGAGTTTGTAAAGAATGTACTGGGAGCGCATATTACAGAGAAATATATCAAAGCAAAGAGGGCGGACTGGAATGCATATCGTTCACAGGTAACCCAGTGGGAGATTGACGAGTATCTCTATAAAATTTGATATTATCAAGGTGAGGCGTTGTGAGTAATGTGATTGTTGCGTTCCCGAAAATGGAAAATGCAAAAAGTATAAAGAATATACTGGTAAAGAGCGGATATGATGTTGCCTATGTCTGCACGACGGGTGCACAGACACTACAGAGTGCGAATGCGCTTGAGTGCGGCATTGTGATCTGCGGTCATCATTTTATTGATATGATGTATCAGGAATTATATGAATATCTCCCACCTCAGTTTCAGATGCTTTTAGTTGCATCGCCTGCGGTCTGCAATGAAAGGGTGGTTTCCGATATCGTATGCCTGTCCATGCCGCTTAAGGTGCATGAACTGGTGCAGACGGTAGATATGATGGAGTATACCATCGCACGCAAGCGCAAGAAACTGCGTGCACAACCGAAGCAGAGGACCGAGGAGGAAAAAAATATCATTCTTGAGGCAAAATCGGTGCTGATGAGCCGAAATAACCTGACGGAAGAGGAAGCACACCGCTATATCCAGAAACGAAGCATGAACAATGGAACAGATATGGTGGAGACGGCACAGATGATTCTCAGCCTGATGGATGACTAAATGAGAAAAAATGAAGAAAAGAAGTACTTTACAAGGTACTTCTTTTTTGCTATACTACGAACGTACGAATAGTAGTACCAATAAGGAATACTACAGGAAACGGCATACAAATTTCAAAAGAAAATGTAATTTAAATTTTAATGTTCAAATAAGAAAGGGAAGGGGCAGTTACAGATTATGTACAAGATCAATGACAACTATCAGAAATTACCGGGCAGCTATCTGTTCAGTGACATTGCAAAGAAGGTAAAGGCATTTTCCGAGGCAAATCCGGAGGCAGAGATTATCCGGCTTGGTATCGGTGATGTGACTCAGCCGCTCGTACCGGCGATCATCGATGCGCTGCACGGTGCAGTGGATGAGATGAGCAGGGCAGAGACTTTCCGTGGTTATGCGCCGGATCTGGGCTATGATTTTCTGCGCAATGCGATCGTAGAGAGTGATTACAAGGCAAGAGGCTGTGATATTGAAGCAGACGAGATCTTTGTTTCGGACGGAGCAAAGAGTGATTCCGGAAATATCCAGGAAATTTTTTCGCTGGACAACCGTATTGCAGTGTGTGATCCGGTTTACCCGGTTTATGTGGATTCCAATGTTATGGCAGGAAGATGTGGAACTTATGATGCAGATGCCCAGATGTGGAGCAATGTCATTTATATGCCGTGCACAAGAGAAAATAACTTTGTGCCGGAGTTCCCGAAGGAGACACCGGATATGATCTATCTGTGCCTGCCGAACAATCCGACTGGAACCACGATCACCAAAGCACAGCTGCAGGAGTGGGTAGACTATGCAAATAAGGTTGGTGCGGTCATCATCTATGACGGCGCTTACGAGGCATATATCTCCGAGGATAATGTGGCACATTCCATTTATGAGTGTGAAGGAGCAAAGACCTGTGCGATCGAGCTTAAGAGCTTTTCAAAGAATGCAGGATTTACCGGTGTGCGTCTTGGTTACACGGTTGTCCCGAAGGAATTAAAATGCGGAAATGTATCCCTGCGTGACATGTGGGCACGCCGCCACGGCACCAAGTTCAACGGAGCGCCTTATATCGTGCAGAGAGCAGGAGAAGCAGTATATTCCGCAGCCGGAAAGGCACAGTTAAAGGATCAGGTTGGCTATTACATGAAGAACGCAAAGACGATCAAGGAAGGCTTAAAAGATGCCGGATATGAAGTATACGGTGGTGTCAACGCGCCGTATATCTGGTTAAAGACACCGGAGAAGATGACTTCCTGGGATTTCTTTGATTATCTGCTGGAAAAGGCAAACGTAGTCGGAACTCCGGGCTGTGGTTTTGGTCCGAGCGGAGAAGGATATTTCCGTCTGACTGCATTCGGCAGCTACGAAAATACCGTTGCGGCGTTAGAGCGTATCAAAGCGTTATAAAAAGCACCGTGGTGTATACAATACAGTTATAGATAAGAAATCTTACTAGCAAATAAAGTAAAATAAAACAACAGGAAAATGCCAGAGAGAGACCGAAAAAAACGGTGTCTTTCCGGCATTTTCTGTTATGGAAGAAAAAGATGTAAATACTGTCCGCTGCTGTTTTGCGGATAAGGTACAGGCTGCTTACATACATATAAAATAAGACCGGAAAACAGATGAATTTGGGAACGGAAACTGTTTTATGAAAAAGTCAGATAAAATAAAAACAGGGATTCTTGCGGAACTGATCACAATAGCGATCATTTTATGTGTGGCAGCCGGCAGAAATTATATGTACAGCCGCACTGTGCCGGCAATGAGCGGTCAGGATACTGCGGGGAAGGATTATATCAAGTGGGTGGATTTTAAGGTCACCTGTGAGGCGCTGGACGCGGCATATGACTGGGATGTCCGTACCCATGAAAAGGGCATACACATACATATTGACTGGATCGAGCTTCTGGCGCTTGAGGCGGCAAGGTGCGGAGGCGAGTTCTCAGACAAGGCGGTGACGGATATGAACGGGCTGGCAGAAAAGCTTGCTGATGGGACGACGGAGGTGAAAAAAGAAGCGGCGGATTTAAAGTATTATACCTATTATAAGGAGGCCTATACGGCAGTGCTTGGCGGCCTGGTGGGAGAGTATCAGATCGAGGAACCGAAAAAAGACGGGACGCTTGCATACCGGAAAAAGTATGGCTTAAAAGCATTTTCACCGATTGCAAAAGGGTTTGAATACCGGGATTATGATGATTTCGGGGTGTCGCGTACCTATGGATTTAAGAGGGAACATTTAGGGCATGACATGATGGGGCAAATTGGGACTCCCGTAATAGCTGTGGAGTCCGGTTACGTGGAGGCGCTTGGATGGAATCAGTATGGAGGCTGGCGCATCGGAATCCGCAGCTTCGACCACAAGCGTTATTACTACTATGCACATCTGCGGCAGAATTATCCGTATGCGGAATGGTTAAAAGAAGGCGGTACTGTGACTGCCGGTGATGTGATCGGTTATATGGGGCATACCGGCTACAGCACTACAGAGAATGTAAATAACATCGATGAGGTACATTTGCATTTCGGTATGGAACTGATCTTTGATGAATCCCAGAAGGACGGAAATAATGAGATATGGATCAGTTGTTATGATCTCACCCGCTTCTTAAAAAAGAATCAGGCGGAGGTGCGAAAAGTGGATGGAACCAAAGAGTGGGAGCGCTGTTATGATATGAAAGATGGACAGAAGAAGGCGAAGTGAAAAGAAGAGGCAGAAATGGGATTTCGCCATTTCTGCCTCTTCTTTTTTCAGAGTGATTTCTTAGTTTTTCTTAAATCCGGCTCTCTTTCGGAGTGTCGGGTCAAGGATACGTTTCCGGATACGGAGATTCTCCGGTGTTACCTCAAGAAGCTCGTCCGTATCGATAAAGTCGATCGCCTGCTCAAGACTTAAGATCTTAGGCGGAACCAGGGTCAGCGCCTCGTCAGCAGAAGAAGAACGTGTGTTTGTAAGATGCTTCTTCTTGCATACATTGATCTCAATGTCCTCGGCACGGGAACTCTGACCGATAACCATTCCGGCATAAACCTTTTCGCCAGGTCCGATAAAGAGAGTACCGCGATCCTGTGCAGCGAACAGACCATAGGTTACGGATTCACCGGTCTCAAATGCGATGAGGGAACCGGTCGGACGGTATTCGATATCGCCACGGTAAGCATCATAGCCGTCGAAGATGGTGTTGATGATACCATTTCCCTTGGTGTCAGTTAAGAACTCACCACGATAACCGATCAGTCCACGGGACGGGATACGGAACTGGATACGGGTGTAACCACCGCTGATCGGTCCCATGTTCTGCAGCTCACCTTTACGCTGGCTGAGCTTCTGGATCACGGCTCCGGTGAAATCATCCGGAACATCGACATAAGCGATTTCCATAGGCTCAAGACGTTTTCCGTGCTCGTCCGTCTTATAGAGAACTTCTGCCTTGCTGACTGCAAATTCGTAGCCCTCACGGCGCATATTTTCAATCAGAACGGATAAATGAAGTTCGCCACGGCCGGATACCTTGTAGCAGTCCGGGCTTTCGGTTTCTTCTACACGCAGGGAAACGTCGGTGTTCAGTTCGCGGAACAGACGGTCTCTGATGTGACGGGAGGTCACGAACTTGCCTTCCTGTCCGGCGAGCGGAGAATCGTTTACGATGAAGTTCATGGAGATCGTAGGCTCGGAGATCTTCTGGAACGGAATTGCAACCGGATTTTCCGGTGCGCAGATCGTATCTCCGATGTGGATGTCAGCGATACCGGAGATCGCAACGATCGCGCCGATCTTTGCCTCTGTTACTTCTACTTTATTTAAACCGTCAAATTCATACAGCTTGCTGATACGGACACGTTCTTTTTTGTCCGGCTCGTGGTGGTTTACCACAACCGCCTCCTGATTGACTTTAAGGCTGCCGTTGTCGATCTTGCCGACACCGATACGTCCGACATATTCGTTGTAATCGATTGTGCTGATCAGTACCTGGGTATTGGCATCCGGATCACCTTCCGGGGCCGGGATATAGTTGACGATTGTCTCAAAGAGAGGAGTCATATCTTTCTTTTCGTCATTTAAATCTTTTACAGCATAACCTTCTCTTGCAGAAGCGTAAAGGAACGGGCAGTCGAGCTGTTCGTCCGAAGCATCCAGATCCATGAATAATTCCAATACTTCGTCTACAACTTCTGCCGGTCTTGCTTCCGGGCGGTCAATTTTATTTAAGCATACGATGACCGGAAGATCCAAAGCCAGCGCTTTCATCAGTACGAACTTGGTCTGTGGCATAACACCCTCAAAGGCATCTACCAACAGAACAACACCGTTTACCATTTTAAGGATACGTTCTACCTCACCACCGAAATCCGCATGCCCCGGTGTGTCGATAATGTTGATCTTGGTGTCCTTGTAGTATACGGCAGTGTTTTTGGAAAGAATGGTGATACCTCTTTCACGCTCAATGTCGTTGGAGTCCATAACACGCTCCTGTACTTCCTGATTGTCACGGAAGACACCGCTTTGCTTTAAAAGACCGTCTACCAGTGTGGTCTTACCGTGGTCAACGTGTGCAATGATGGCGATATTACGAACATCTTCTCGTTTCATTTTCATAAATTTGTACCTCTTTCTATATATAGAAGAAAAACAACAGTTCAAAATAAGGGTCTATAAATGACCGACCTTTTTATTTTATCACATTTTTCTCAATACGCAAGCGATTTTCGTGAAATATCGGGGATTATCGAGGATCGAACGTGTAACGGGATGAAAAAAAGCTGTGACAGATGACTGTATGAGGAGAGAAAAGAAAAGTTATCGACAAATTGAAGCACATTTTGTGTGGGAGGCATGATAACTTAATAACCATTCCAGTGAGAGGTGAAGCAAATGCAGAAGGGAGTTCTAAATAACAGAGAGATGGAATACATATATAGCAGGATACAAGTCGATATGCCATCGATGTACATGAGCCGACGGGCAGACAAAGAAAAAATGCCGGGCGAGAGGAAGGGAGAAAAATTCATGGCAGATAAAATTTTTGAAAACAATCAGGTATCAATGGTGGGAGAGATCGTTTCTGATTTTGAATTCAGTCACGAAGTTTACGGAGAAGGTTTTTATATGGTAGAAATTGCAGTGAACCGGCTGAGCAATTATATGGATTATATTCCGCTCATGGTTTCCGAGCGACTGGTGGACACCAAACAGAGTTATATCGGGAAAAAAATCTATGTGACCGGTCAGTTTCGTTCCTACAACCGTCACGAGGAGAAGAAAAACCGTCTCGTGCTGTCGGTCTTTGTCCGGGAGCTGGAGTTTGTGGAGGAGGTCAGCGATGATGTAAAGAGCAACCAGATCTTTCTGGACGGCTATATCTGTAAAGCGCCGATCTACCGGAAAACACCGCTTGGACGTGAGATCGCGGACCTTCTGATCGCAGTGAACCGTTCGTATGGAAAGTCGGATTATATTCCCTGTATCTGCTGGGGAAGAAATGCACGTTTTGCATCGGGCTTTGCGGTTGGCGGACATGTACAGATCTGGGGCAGGATACAGAGCCGCGAATACATAAAAAAGATCAGCGAAAATGAGACGGAAAAGCGGATGGCATATGAAATTTCAGTCAGCAAGATCGAGTTCCTGGAATAAAAGTTGCTTTTTTTGCGGCATTGTGGTATTTTAAAGAAATCTGATAATATGATACGATGCTTAAAAAGCAGAGGAGGCCAAAATTGGGTACAGGACATGTTCAGGTTTATTATGGTGCGGGACGGGGAAAGACCAATGCTGCACTTGGAAACGCATTGCGTGCTGCAAGTGAAGGCAGAAATGCCTATGTGATAAAGTTTTTGAAAGGAAAAGGAGAAAGCAGCGCCTACTATGAGCGGTTGGAACCGGAGATCAAGGTTTTTTGCTTTGAAAAAGCAACCGGATATTACGATGAATTGTCGGATGAAGAAAAAGAAGAAGAAAAGATCAATATGCGGAACGGAATTAATTTTGCAAGAAAGGTGCTCACAACCAGAGAGTGCGACATGCTTATCTTAGATGAGGTGCTTGGACTGGTGGACAACGGGATTGTTTCCGTGGATGAACTGGAGCATCTGATCCGTGAGCGGGAAGAGGACGTGGATCTGATTCTCACCGGGCGTGTATTAAAGGAAGAGCTTCGTCCGTATGTGGATGAAATCTACAACATCACATCGGAAAAGTAATGTCTGTTGACAGGGTAAGGTGTCAGTGATATAGTAATTTTATGAAATAAATAATGTGGAGATAGAGGTTGCGTGATCTATGAGTAGCAGGTCTGATGCGGCAGGCGCAGAAGACGGCCGGTGAAAGGAGGGAACGCCGAAAGGATATGTCGCCTGAGAGCATATTCCTTGGGCACTTGGCGAACAGCCATTTGACTGTCATCTGGCAACGGATGGGGCGCTATCAGAGGTTTGAGTGATATATGCAGAATCTTTTGACCGGTCCATGGTGGCCGGTCTTTTTTCACATAAAAACAAAAATACCATATATTACATACAGGAGGAAAAAGTTATGGCTATTTTTAAAGGTGCAGGAGTTGCAATCGTCACACCGATGAAAGAAAATCTGGACGTGAATTACGAAAAATTAGAGGAGATCATCAACTACCAGATCGCAAACGGAACGGACTGTATCGTCATTGCCGGAACTACGGGAGAGGGGTCTACACTCACCATGGAGGAGCATTCAGCTGTGATCCGTGCGGCCGTGGAATTTACCAGACATCGCATTCCTGTCGTGGCAGGAACCGGTTCAAACTGTACAAGAACAGCGATCCAGCTTTCGAAAGAGGCAGAGGAGGCCGGCGTGGACGGACTGCTTGTGGTAACGCCATACTACAATAAAGCGACACAGAACGGACTGATCGCGCATTACAGCCAGATCGCCCAGGCGGTAAAAACTCCGATCATTATGTACAATGTACCGGGCAGAACCGGATGCAACATGCTGCCGGAGACGACGGCGTATCTGTTTGAGCATGAGGAAAATATCGTGGGCTTAAAAGAAGCAACCGGAAATGTGGCACAGGCTTCCAGAACCATGTATCTGACAGACGGAAAACTGGATCTGTATTCCGGAGAGGACGGGCTGGTCGTACCGTTACTTGCCATCGGAGGCATCGGTGTTATTTCCGTATGGTCCAATGTGGCACCGCAGAAGGTACACGATATGGTTGCAGGTTATCTGGCCGGTGATACGAAAAAGGCAATGGAACTGCAAAGAGAGGCACTTCCGCTCGTGGATGCGCTGTTCTCCGAGGTTAATCCGATTCCGGTGAAGAAGGCCATGAACTTGATGGGCATGAATGTCGGAGGACTGCGTGCACCGCTCTGTGAGATGGAAGAGGAACATGCGGCAAAGCTTGCACAGGTGATGAAGGACTACGGTATAAGACTGGCGTAGACGCAAAAGAGCAAAGAAACGAAGGATCGGAAAGATAAAGGTGTATAAAAAATGACAAAAGTGATCATGAACGGATGTAACGGAAGAATGGGGCAGGTCATTACGAACCTCATTAAGCAGGATGAGACGATAGAGATCGTGGCTGGAATCGATCAGTATGACGGAATCAAAAATGATTATCCCGTTTACGCATCGATTGAGGACTGCATGGAAGCAGCGGATGCGGTGATTGATTTTTCCAATGCGGCAGCGGCAGATGCACTTCTTGATTACTGTGTAGAGCGGCAGATCCCGGTCGTTTTATGCAGCACTGGGCTTTCAGAGGAACAGTTAAAGAAAGTGGAAGAGAGCAGCAAAAAAGTGGCAGTTTTAAAGTCGGCAAATATGTCACTTGGAATCAATACGCTGCTTGAGATCCTGCCGAAGATCGTAAAAATTCTTGCTCCGGCCGGTTTTGATATGGAGATCGTGGAAAAGCATCATAACCAGAAGCTGGACGCACCGAGCGGAACTGCACTTGCACTTGCGGACTGCATGAACGAAGCGGCAGGCGGAAGCTGTGCATATAAATATGACCGTACACAGGAGCGCAAAAAAAGAGAAAAGAATGAGATCGGCATTTCGGCTGTCCGCGGCGGCAGCATTGTCGGTGAACATGAAGTGATCTTTGCGGGAATGGATGAAGTGATCGAAGTAAAACATACGGCATATTCCAGGGCAATTTTTGGAAAGGGTGCGATCGAGGCCGCAAAATATCTGGCAGGAAAGCCGGCTGGCTTTTATGATATGAGTGATGTGATCCGCGGATAACGGATACGAAAATAAAAAAAGTGTGCTTTGCACACTTTCGCGCGCGAGCGGATATCGTAGCTATAACTTCGTCTTTGCGCGCTGCGCATTTTTATAAGCAGGTATCCAGTTTATAACAACTGGATACCTGCTTTTTCTAATGCCTTTACATCGTCCGGTTTCCAGATCGAAGACTGTACCTCGCCGATGTGTGCTTTTCTCAGGAAGAACATACAGATACGGGACTGACCAATACCGCCGCCGATCGTATATGGAAGCTTCTCATCAATGATCGCTTTCTGGAACGGAAGCTTTGCACGTTCCGGGCAGCCTGCTTTTTCAAGCTGGGAGAGCAGTGCTTTTTTGTCTACACGGATACCCATGGAGGAAAGCTCCAGTGCGATATCAAGAACCGGATAGTAGACTAAAATATCGGCATTCAAAGCCCAGTCATCGTAGTCCGGTGCTCTGCCGTCGTGCTTCTGACCGGATTCCAAGGTATCACCGATTTTTAGGATGCAGACAGCACCCTTTGTCTTTGTGATATAAAATTCACGTTCCTTCGGCGTGTATTCCGGGAACATGTCTTCGAGTTCCTGGGAAGTGATAAAGAAGATATCTTCCGGAAGGATCTCGTGTATGTAATCATATTGAATGGACATGTACTTTTCTGTCTTGCGCAAAACTTTATAAACCGTGCGTACCGTATCCTTTAAATATTCCTCTGTACGGTCTTCCTTGCGGATGATCTTTTCCCAGTCCCACTGGTCAACGAAAATGGAGTGGATGTTATCCGTAGATTCATCTCTGCGGATCGCATTCATATCGGTATAAAGACCTTCGCCGCAGGAAAATCCATATTTTCCAAGTGCATAGCGTTTCCATTTTGCGAGAGAGTGTACGACCTGAGCTTCCTTTTCATTCTGCTCACGGATGCCAAAGGAAACCGGACGTTCCACGCCGTTTAGTTCATCGTTCAGTCCGGAGAGCGGATCTACGAAAAGCGGTGCGGAGACACGGGACAGATTCAAACGGAGTGCTAAAAGATTCTGAAAGAAATCCTTTACCGTTTTGATCGCGATCTGTGTGTCATGCAGGTTCAGTTCCGAATGATAATCTTTCGGTATAATTAAATGATCCATTATGTTTTTCCTCGATTCTGTATAGGGTTCTTGGATTTTTCCTAATTTATTATAGCAATCTCGTTTTTGTTTTTCAATGATTGTGCAGATATTTGTGCAAAGAAATTTGATATGATATACTGTAGGGCAGAGTATGCGCCGCAAAGCGAAGGCAGACACATGCAGCAGAGCATATAAGATCGGAAACAGGGGAGCAGAGAAAGAAGATGCAGATAAAGAGCAGTCAGGAAGAAACAAAGAAAAGTGAGACCGAGATCAGACGGAATGAGGAAGGATTTCTGCCGAAATATTCCGACCGCTATTTTGCCCGGATTCCCAAAAGGCGTGCGATAGCAGGCTTTGTTTTCGGATTCATCGGGATTGAGGCTTTTCTCGCGGCACAGGAAAGATATTTTTATTCTACAGGCTGGAATATTGTCACTGTTTTTTGCATAGCAGTCGTTTTTTATGTGATCTGGCCATGCAGATATGTCATAAAGCGAAAAAAGATGATCGGGTCGTGGGTGCGGAGCACAGGAATCGAGCAGGAGAATTTTTTCGGAGGAACGCGGATGATTCCCTATGCGTTTTATGATGAAATGCTGCGGCGGCAGAAATATTATTATAAGGCGACCTGTTTTCAGGTCGGGACGGGCAGAAACAAGCTGTGTTTTCCGTATGAGATCGGGAATCGCAGAGCGAAAGACCATGTGCAGGATGTTCATAAGAGATTAAGGCCTTATTTAAAAGAGAAACTGCCGGTATACTATAGCTGCTGCGGTCTGCTGGACCGGAAATATTTTTACCGGAAGAACCGGAGGCTGCACAGTATTATTTTGTGGATCGTGATGTTTTTGTTCATGGGACTCCGCCCGGACATCACGCGTCTGGCACAGGCGGGGATTTGTGGTGTCATTTTGGGTGTGGTCATGAGTATTGCACTGTATTACATTTTTAAAGATGCAGTTCTGGAACAGAAGGTTTGGGAAGATTTAAAGAAAAAGCTGCCGGACTGCTGGAGCCACGTAGAAGGAAATCCGTACATGGGCTGGATCGTATTCTGGCTTGAGGCTGGAGCATGGCTTCTTGCGGATCTTGCAATCGTTTTGTATGCGGGAATAGAATAGGGGAAAGATATGTTACGGGAAAAGATATATGAAAGAAAAAACTGGAGATCTGTGATCCATATGACGTGGGACCCGGACGGACCGGATGTGATCCGCATTCATATGGTGCCGCCGCGTTTCCAGCCGTTTCGCAAAGTGCCTTCTGTGGCGGTCTTAAACGGGCAGGAGCTTCTGCCGTTAAATGAATCCTGGGCGATTTTGTTCACAGAGTTTGCGAATGCGGTGAACTTACATGGAGAGGGTGCGATGAGCAGCAGAGATCTGAATGAAATACTGCAAAAGACCTTTGAACAGGTAAAAAAGGTATACCCCGGCGTTTCAGATGAAATGCTGAAGGAGGATCTGCTTGCGATCATGGATACCTTTCAGGCAGTTGCACGCGGAGAGATCCCGGAAGTGGAGATCGGCGGGATGTCACTTGCGGATTATGCGAAAAATATGACTGCGCCGCACCGGATGGATCTTATGGTGTCGGCAATGACGGTAAACGGTGCGTGGCACTGCAATCAGAAATGTCTGCACTGTTACGCGGCGGATCAGAAGCTTTCAGAAGTGCCGGAGCTTCCGACGGAGGAGTGGAAAAAGATCATTGCAGCGTGCAGAAAGGCCAGAATCCCGCAGCTGACGTTTACCGGTGGAGAGCCGACACTACGCAGGGATCTTTGTGAACTGATAAAGGAAGCACGCTGGTTTGTCACAAGATTAAACACAAATGGCGTGCTGCTTTTGCCGGAACTCTGCAGAAATCTCAAAGAGGCGGAATTAGACAGTGTCCAGGTGACCTTTTATTCTGAAAAAGAAACTGTGCACAATGGGCTTGTGGGAGCAGATAATTATAAAAAGACGGTGGATGGGATCAAAAATGCCATTGCAGCAGGGTTGAATCTGAGTGTCAATACGCCGTTATGCACAAAAAACAGCGAATATAAAGACACACTTGCATTTCTGCATGGACTTGGTGTCACATATGTGACATGCTCTGGACTGATCGTTACCGGAAATGCGAGAAAGGCGGAATCGGAGCAGACGCAGCTTTCGGAGGAAGAACTGTATCAGATCCTGCAGGACGCGGCGGCGTACTGTTATGCGAATGGCATGGAGATCGCTTTTACGTCACCCGGATGGATTTCGGAGGAAAGGCTGCTTGAGATCGGACTTTCGGTGCCGTCCTGCGGGGCATGCTTGAGTAATATGGCGATCACACCGGACGGCAGAGTTGTGCCGTGCCAGAGCTGGCTGGAGGGAGAAACGCTTGGCGATATGCGGACAGAAAAATTTGAAAGGATCTGGAAACGTGCCGCATGCAGAAAACACCGGGCATACGCGGCAAAAAATACGAAAAACTGTCCGCTCAGAGATAAGGAGGGGAAAGAGTAATGAAAAAATATGTATGGAGAGGGATCGGAGTTTTGCTCGTGATGTTTTGCTGCCTGTGTGGGTGGAAAGAAACGGCAAGGGCGGATTCCGGTGCACTTGACGAGATCGAAGATTATGAGATAAGGATTAAACCGGCATCCGACGGCTCTTTGTATATGACCTACCATATTGCATGGAAGGTGCTGGATGATGAAAGCGAGGGGCCGCTGACCTGGGTGAAGATCGGTATCCCGAATGAGTATGTGGAGGATGTCCGTCCGCTCAGTGACAGTATAAAAAGCGCAAAGTATAAAAGATATGACGGCGGAGATTATGTGAGAGTAGATCTTGACCGTGAATACCACGAGGGCGAGGTGGCGGATATCGATTTTTCGATTCATCAGCACCACATGTATGAAACGACGGGAAAGGTGCGTACCTATGATTTTACGCCAGGCTGGTTTGATGAGATCACGGTGGATCATCTGGCCGTTTACTGGGATAGGGCAGGCGTGGATTCGCTGCCGTATAAAGCGGTGGAGGATGGAGACGATTATCTGTGGGAGACGGAGCTTGCTCCCGGTGACCGCTATAATATACGGGTTTATTATCCGGCGGGAGTTTTTGAAAAAGAGGATGATACGGTAAACAGTGCGAGACAAAAGACAGATGTTGTGTTGATCGTACTGGTAGTCGGTGCTCCCATTCTGGTCTGTATCCTGGCGCTGATCTTCCGGAAACGGGTCGTAAGTAAAGATCATTACACGGCTGACCGGGGAATGGGAAGTACCTATGTGGGAAGTCGGCGTTCCGGCGGTCATGGAGGGCATGGCGGCGGTTGTGCATGCGCATGCGCCTGTGCGTGCGCAGGAGGTGGAAGAGCAGGCTGTGCAAGAAAAGACTTTTATGGAACAAAACTTGAAACGATAAAGGTCAGAAAGGAACTTCTGAATTATAAAAAAATTCTTGCCAAGAAAAATGATATGTGATAGTATTTGAGACAACAGGAAAAAAGCGAAGAAGGAGACTCCTATCTTCAGACATCGACAGGAACACAGCGTCACCGACTGAGAGCGCTGTCCGAAAGAGGAGATGGCGGGAACACTCTGGAGCTGGTGGATTGAATCCCGGTTTGTTTTGGAT
>OIZA01000708.1_pt1 | contig 15023 bp, 15 predicted proteins | sample 1588381 | NCBI WGS metagenome assembly OIZA01 (sample SAMN03283277) | human gut metagenome | biome: human-associated habitat; material: feces | host: Homo sapiens | place: Peru | collected 2012 | reverse complement strand
CGGGGTTGAAATAGCCCCGCCTCCCAAAAGGAGGTTTTTTACAATGAATAAATTATTTTATCCTGCCCTGTTTCACAAGGCGGAAGAAGGTGGTTTCTGGATTACTTTTCCGGATTTTCCGGAAGCAATGACACAGGGTGACGATATGGAAGAAGCCTACAATATGGCAGTTGATGCGCTCGGATTAAGTTTGTCCGACATGGAAAAAGGACACATTCCTTTCCCGGCTCCTACATCTCCGGACAAAGTAACCGTCGATGCGGACAGCACGCTTGTACTCATCGAATTTGATATGCTCGCTTACAAAAAGCGCACAAATTCCACCGCTGTCAAAAAGACTCTCTCTATCCCGCAATGGCTAAACGAAGAGTCTCTGGCTCTCAACATCAACTTCTCACAGGTTTTGCAGGATGCTCTCCTCGAAATCGTCCAGTCTAAAAACGTAAGGTGATTGCCATGGCCAAAACACAGACTTTAAAATCTGGCGCTGCATACATCCGCGTGTCCACCGACAAGCAGGAGGAGCTCTCTCCGGATGCACAGCGCCGCCTTATAATTGACTATGCAAAAAAGAACGGTATCCTCTTGTCGGATAAGGATATATTTGTAGAAAACGGTATCTCCGGTAAAAAAGCGGATAAACGTCCCATGTTTCAGCAGATGATCGCCCTGGCAAAATCAAAGGAGCATCCTTACGATATAATTCTCGTTTGGAAATTTTCGAGATTTGCACGAAATCAGGATGAATCTATCCTGTACAAATCTCTGCTCCGTAAGAGAGATGTTGATGTTGTCAGCATCTCCGAACCTATCGTTGACGGTCCGTTTGGCTCCCTGATCGAGAGGATCATAGAGTGGATGGATGAATACTACTCTATCAACCTTTCCTCCGAGGTAAGGCGCGGCATGACCGAAAAGGCACTGCGCGGCGGATATCAGGCTGCCGCTCCGCTCGGATATGATCACCATGCCGATGGCGTACCAACCATCAACCTGCAGGAGGCACAAATTGTCCGCCGCATATTTCAGGAATACAATGATGGGGCTGACTTTTCCACGATTGCCCGGAACCTGAATGATGCCGGATTTCGGACGCGCCGGGGAAATCTGTTTGAGCTCCGTGTGGTTCGTTATATTTTACAAAATCCGTTTTATATTGGAAAAATTCGGTGGAACCGTGCAAAGCACGGCTCCTACACTGATAATGATCCGGATGATATAATTATAGTTGACGGTCAGCATATTCCTATCATAAGTGAGGAGGCGTTTAATGCTGCCAACGACCGGATCAACCGTGATTTTCGCCCTATGCGGCGAAAGGGAACCTGTTACACCAAGCACTGGCTCTGCGGTGTCTTAAAATGTGGGTACTGCGGCGCGAATTTGATCTATGTAAACGACAAACGGAACAAATGCGGTACCGGAAATTTTCAGTGTTATAAATATGCCAAGGGTCTCCACCGGGAATCCTGCTCTGTATCTCAGCTTAAAGTTGAGGCAAGTGTTTTCGAGGTCTTGGAGAATATCATCGCTACCGGCTACGTCGATTTTAATTATTCCGCCAGTTCGACAGATACTGCAAATTCTCAGTTGCCTTTCCTGCGGAAAGAGCTTGCCAATCTGGAGAAAAAAGAGCAGCGTATCAAAGCAGCTTACATCGACGGCATTGACACGCTGGAGGAATATAAATCCAACAAGCGTTTGATTGAAAAAGATCGCGATCAGATCCAGAAAAAAATAGATGCCCTGTCCTCACCCACTGTTATAGATACTGCTGCACTACAGGAAAAGATGCTCTTGCGATGTCGCAACGTATATGACATTTTAAAGTCCGGCGCCAGTACCGAAAAAAAAGCATCTGCTATACGGAGCATCTGCGAATCGATCACGTTTGACAAGGAAAACATGTCTTTTGAATATGTTTTTTATCTTGGATGATACAAAAAAATCGCTGCGTCCTATCAACTCAGCGATTTTTCTTTTCCGTATTCTCAATTGGTAATAATTCGTTTTCAATATCCCTAAGATATCGCAACATCTGATCCGTTATCGTTTGCGAGATTTTACCTTTCTCATATCTAGCCACTCTGCTATTAGAACTCATTTGCTTATATTTTTGTTTTGCTTTTATACTGATTTCCTGACTGTTTTGTAAAATCTTTTCCCGCTCTGTATGTGTCCTCGGATGTTTACCCGAAATAGCAAGCTTCATGTCAATTATATGTAACGCAGAATAAAAACAAATCGTTGTTATCCAATCGCAATGATTTTTATTCTTTATATCTAATATATCTAATACTTCCTTGTTTTCAAGATACTTATCTTTATGTTGCTCCGAACTTGGCACTTAATTACTTCCTTTCATACAAGTAATCAATTTGATCATATGAATCTGTAATTCCTTTTGATGTATCAACATCTAAAACCATAAAATCATCTATGCTATCTGGATACTTTTCACGTAATTGATATCCAAATTCATTATAATCTAACACACTATCACTTGTGGAGTCGTCCATAATAATAATAAATTCCTGACTATCATTATTCTTTGAAACTGATAATGCCTTGTTTATATCTCTATGACTTGCACAATACTTTTTCAATTCATTCTTCCATTTTTCTTCTTCTGAATATTGATCCAAAATATCATAAATGTCATCCATTGCATTTTGCATCAATTCCTCATCACCAGATGATTTTATATCGTCAGTCAGCGCACCGCATAATTGCTTAAATGTCTTTTTCTCTATGTTTTCTTCATATATTCTTTCCTTGGCAATATCTAGCATAGATTCCCTTGCCAAATATCCAATGCGAAAGCTTCTCTCAGTTTTTTGATTTATCATTTTTCTTTCCTATACCAATCTGTCTTCCTGTTTCTTCCTCGTATTTCTTTCCAATTACAACAAGAATTTTCAAAAGCGAAGCATATTCTTTTGCCGGAATTGTCAATGCATATTCTGCATCAACTACCTCATTTGTTTCATTTTCGCTATAGTTGAATACAAGTAATATCTCGTCTTCACTATACGCAGACATGATACTTCTAAATTCACTTAATTTCATTTCGTCCAAATGAATATCTGATTCTCTTATTTCTTTCATTTTCTCACCATTTATCATTACTTCCGTTTTTATAAGTATACCCCACAGTCCGCAAAATAACAAGTACTATTATTAGATAACTCTTAGCTATATAATACTTTTTGTTATATCTTACGGTAATACAGTCCTCCATACTGACTCATAATAACCTGCGCGATCTTCGGATTCGGCTTGGTGATGTTTACCGGATACTGCAATCTCTTTTCATAATTCCACATATCAGCACACGCCTCCTTCCCACGGCAACGGCATTTCTGCCCAGTCAAAGGTTTTATCCGGCTGCGCCAGATCGACGGTCAGCGGTCCATACAGCCTTGCATACTCGCGGAGCGCTTCTTCTCTTAAACCTTTATAATGCTTAAAGTATTCGATCGCGTCTGTATCATCCGGATGCGTATCCAGATAAAGCGTAATATCATTCACCGCAAAACTCACCCGGTTGATATAGGAATATAACTGCTGCCTTTTGGTCTGAGCCATATTTCCCATTCTGCCCTGATTACGGTTCATCGTCATGGCCTGGTTCATCGCTTTTCCATCCTCCTTCCCAAAAACGGTTTATTCAGTTCCGGAAAAATCGTTCCTACCATCAAGGCTTTTTCCGGCTCATATACCTTATAAAAATTCTGCCACGGCACATAGGCCATCGTAACTACCTGGTTTTCACAGTCCCGCTGTTGTTCCATAACAAAAAAATCCCTTCTTTTTCATTCTCTATAGCTTATGAAAAAGAAGGGATTTTGTGCCTTTCATCCGATCACAGTCCGCCAAGACGGTCAATGGAACTTAAAATCTCACGGATATCTGCGGCATTGCCCGGATAATCCACCAGCATGCGCTCTGTATTCTTTCTTTTATCCTTCAAGGTTTTGGTATCTTTTTCTATTTTCGCACGAAGCTTCTGTCTGCGTTCAATCAGATCATGCTTGATCTCCACCATTTCTCTCGGATCGATCAGCGCTTTTGCCTGATCCAGCCATACCTTTGTATCATAGAGCCGATAACTGCGCAGCGCTTTTAAGAGCTTTGCATTATAATAATCCAGCTCCTCGTTTAACTGAAGGAATTTTTCACGCTCTTTTACTGCTTCCTGATATTCTTCCCATATCTGATGAAATTCATAGGAATTTTTCACATGATATTTTTCGCAGGCATAATCTACCGCATTGGTTGCATTGACATATTTGATTTTCATTTTATTGAGCAGTGTGATCGCATGATTGCGGTTTCTGTCAGACTGTCGGATCTCATCCGCGTTGTTCTGTTCTCTGTGATAGATCAAAAATGCACAGATTCCTGCTGCAAACAGTACAAGCATCCAGATCCACTGTGTATTTACTTCAAATATGAACTGCAAGACCAAAAGCACTGCAAACAAAATCACTGCCAAAGAAAACAGCACGATGGAAAGTCTGCGAAGGGAATCCTGTTCATCGCGCAGTGCTTCCGCATTGTATAGCCATTTTGTCTTTTCAGATTCCAGATAGCGCATATCTCGTGACACTGCTGCCTGATACGCTTCACTGGATTCCAGACGCTTTATTGCATCCGGTATCTCATCCTGCTCCATCTGCATCTGCCGATACTGCGCATCATTGATCTTTTTTTCTGTTTTCATATACTCCGTTCTGGTATTTCCAAGTGAGACCACATTTTCTGCTGCCCGCCGTATCTCCGCCATCTCCTCATCAGACATGTCTTCCAGAAGCTGTATATCGTTCAGATAAGAAGTGACTACTTTGTACTCTGATTTTGTATCCTCCAGTGCTTTTGCCGCCTCGATCATCTGCTCGCACTCATCCAGCATCCGGTTTTCCGGCTGTTCTGCCTGCACCGGCTGTTCCTTCTGCTGTGTATTCTCAGCAAATTCTTCATTTGTTCTTTTTCTTTTTTTCCAAAACTTCATCTGTATCACCTGTCTTCTGCTGCCTTCCTGTATTCCTGTTTCCACTGCCCGATCATCTGAAGCAGCAGTTTTTCATACATCTGTGTATTTCCGTTCTGCTTTTGTTCCTGTATTTCCTGCCACTGTTTCAAAAATTCCGGATCATCCGGTTCTGATCTTTCTCCGACATTTTCTTCCGCACATGCATGTGCGAGCAGCACAGCTTTTGCTGTTTCCTGATCCTGATTTTTTGCATATGCCTTCTGGTAGCAGTCCTCTGCCCGCTCAAACAGAAAAAGCCGCGCATATGCAGTTCCCATATTATTCCAGACTCTGCCGAGCAGAAGTTCTTCCTTTTTTCCCTCCGGTATATGACCGGTCAGTGGCTCATATGCCTTTATACTGCTTTTGTATTTTCCTGCAGCAAGCAGTCTGTCCGCTTTCATGATCTCCCGTTCAAACGGGCTCTTTGCCTCATACTCCTTTAGCCGCCGGTGTATCTGCATCCGTCTTTCCTCATTTGAATACGCCGTCATCAACAGCACGGTATCCGTAAATACGACCTGACCAGCCTTCTGTTCAAGCAGGTCACGCAGGATTTTTCCCTCTTTTTTCAGTTTCAGTTCCTGTTCCACCCAGGAGACAAAGGATTCACTGTAAATATCAAGTCCTGTCAGTTCCGCGCGATGTTCCATGCACCACGCCAGTTCTTCCAGTGAATATATATTGACGGATATACTCTCCAGAAAATATGGCATGGCCGCCAGCGTCCCGCGACATAAGATCAATTCTCCCATTTTTGTTTTCCTCACATTTTCAAAACATACTTCCAGACCTTATCCGAACTTTTCTGGATCTCGCCAAATCCAAGATCCTTCATGGTCACCTGGATTTCCCGGTCTGTAAGCGGTTTTAAGCGGATGCGCAGACGCGTTGTCCGCTCTGATCGTTCCGGCAGATCCGTAAGCTCAAGTGTCTCTACTCTTGCCTCATCACTCTCGGGATATTGCAGCCAGAAATTAATCTTTGCCGAATCATCGAGAATAACCTCACATTCTTTTTCGGCCTCAAAACAGCTTTCTCCTGCAGAAAGCAGCGAATAAAAGGACAATGCTTCACCAGTCTGCACTTTCAGGCTGACATTGTATTTAAGCTCGTGCTCTCCGATATAGACAAATGGCCACGGAAAGCAATCGCCCCTCGCACCTGCCGCATAACACACCCCCTTGGAATAAAGATTTTTTCCAAAAAAAGCCCGTCGCCCACTGCACAGTACACGGATGGACTGTTTCATCCAGTCCCCTTCAAATCCGTCTCCTACCAGATAACTGCAGGAAACGATCTTTCCCTGAAACGTCTCCCGGATATACTCTGCGAACTCCAGATCCCGGTCTCCGCTTAAATTTCCGTAATCCCGGCCGGTCAGCGTGATCACCTGTGGCGTAGTATTTTCATTTCTGGTCAGATAACAGCTGCGCAGATGATCCTCCTCGCAGGAAAACAGCGCCACATCATGTAGCCAGAGTTCTTTTCCCTGACTGAGTGCATAATAATAAAAGCTCTCCTTATGATCCATCATAAAAAACTGTTCTTTTCCAAGTCCCATTTTTTCCATGAGTTCCCGAAACATTGCGGTATTCTCAGGTGTTAATTCCTCTATGGTAAGACCAAGCAGTGCGATCTTCATCTGACCGGAAAAACGTCTGGGCATCATTAATACTTTACGGAAAAACACCACCAGCAGATCCATTGCACCGTATTCCTGCCCCTCTATTCTTATGATCTCACGCGCCGCCGCACGCTTCCAGAGCTTTTCTATCAGCGTCCCGTCTCCGCTCTCCTGCCGTTCCAATGCCTCTCTGCCAAAATACCACTGTCCGATCCCGGCTTTTTTATAAAGTGCCATCGGAATCTGATACTGCTCACTTCCTGCAATGGTACTTAACGTTTCCGGTTCATTTCTGCCCTCGGTAAAGCAGCTTACCAGCACATGCTCCCTGCCGACATCCATACCGATATAAAGTTTTTTTTCCGTCATCTCTGCTCACCTTCCTGCCCCGTGATCATCCGGAAATTTTTCTCCGTAAACTCTTTTTTCTTTTCATATGCGAGTATAAGCCGCTCCAGCTCCCCGTTATTCTGCAGCATCAGGTTCATGAGCATCGCATTGATAAATTCATAACGATCTTCTTCCTTCTCTCCATACACATCCTGTCTAGTGATCTGTGCACTCTCTGTGATCTTTATCTCCTCCGCATTTTTTTCTTCTATGTAATACTGAAGAGTCTCACCCATGAACAGCATAAAAGGCTTTACATAGATTCCTTCGTAAACACATTCCAGTTCTTCTTCCCGGAATTCTTCCTCTCCGACTGCATAATGCAAAATGACCTGACCCCGCGCCTTTGTGTGATACTCCAGAAATACCTGACCCTGAAAAAAATATTTCCGCTGAAATTTCGGATCAAAGCGCTCATAAAAGGAAAAATACATTCCACGGCCAATATACTCCGCCAGCAGTTGATCGATCAGACTCTCATAACCCTTTTGAAGTTTTCGGTCAAATGCCAGATGTTTTAACACGGCAAGTCTGCACGCATCGCCAGGCAGTTCATTCTCCTTCAGACGCTCCAGCAGTTCCGGCAAAATTGCCGCATCAATCACCATGTCGTCCACGAAATAGCTCCTGGCAAAATAATTCAGGTATGCCATAAGTACGACCGGATCTCCGCCGCCATCACGGTAACTCTGATAGACACTGTGTGCCTGCTCCACAAATTCCGTCGTATAAAGCATCTGTACCAGTATCCACTCCTCCAGTTCCCGATCCACAATTCCGTATTTGCCCGCCAGTTTCCAGAGTTCAAACATCTGCTTTGTCGGTCCGTGATAATACCTGCCAAGATAGCTCAGCAAAACATCATTGTATTTGCCCATATGGACGGCTGCCATACAAAGTCCGACCAGAAATTCATCCTCCGTCTCGCCGCCGTCCCCGATCATATGACTGCACAATGTTACCAGCTTTGCCGGTTCCATCAGTTCGCACCCATATTTCTCGACCATGCGGTACGCTGCCGCAAACATCTGCCTTTCCATCAGTAAAGCCAGTACATAGCGGCGCGCTGTTTTATCCAGAAAAGCAGGATCTGTCTTTCCGAGGTACCGATCCAGTTCTTCCTCCATATCATGGATCACATAATATTCCAAAATCCTCGGGGTAAGCTTTGCCTTATACTTTTCATCCACAGCATCCGAATCCATTAGTACGGAAAGCAGTGCCCCTTCTTCTCCGCCAAAGGAATAAAAATTTTCTTTCCCGGCCAGAAAACCGAGTGCATACTCCAGCCGAGCCGGTGCATAGCGCATACATTTACGCAGATAACGCCCCGGACGCATGAGTTTTTCGATCTGGTAGGACAGCGACGTATAACGCCGTCCCATCCTGTCCTCCAAAAGGATGGCATACTCTCCGGAAAACAGAGGTATATACGCACTTTTCCCGTGAAATGCGACCCTTATCTTTTTCTTTAACTGCGGTTCTATGACAAGTGCCCCCGTCATCTCGGAGGAAAAGCAGACAAGTTTATTCATATAAAGAAGCGGTGCAAGCGATTCTGACAGTTCTTTTGTAAACAGTCCCTCATCCAGCATTTCCTCATAAATTACAGAAAGATTATCGTCAATTCTGCCTTTTTTGATCTGTTCCATGGCAAAACGTTCCATCTGCTTTCGGTAATTTTCATAGAGTTCAGGCTCTTTTTCCCGATTTGCAATAATATTGACAAACAAAACTGCCTTCTGTTCATCTGAAATATTGCTGTCATACTGAAAATAAAGGAGTACCTGCCGCGGAACACTCACAATGCTGCGCCTGTCAAGTGACATCATATAGGCTTCATTCAAATTTGTAATATGTAGTTCTTCCCGGATCGCCCTCGCATACCATGCCACATAATCCGGCGCAAAGCATTGCCCCTTGATCAGATAGGAACAGATGACCGCAAGCATTTCCTTTTCATCATAGTAACGGTATGCCTCACATAAAAGTGTATACACTTTTTTATCGAAGACTCTTTTCCCGGACGCAAGATCCATGATCCTGACCGCAAGTTCTCTATTTAACGCTTTCTTTCCCGCGGCCCAGCGAAGAATTTTCAGTTCCACATCGTCAAGAGAATTCAGCAGATAGGGGTTGTGCTGATACAGATAGCAGGCCTCAAGATAAAAATACGGACTTGCCGTTCCCTTTTCCAGTCTCTTTTTCACTGCTGTAAGTTTTGCAAGGTCATCTTCCAGATACTCTTCCCGCAGAAACAAAAGCACCCAGAACAAAACCGCGTCCCCATGATTTTTCCGGAAGATCTCCTGGATACGCTCCGTGTTTTTACGCACATAGGAAGGCTCCCTTTCTGCAAGCGTACACAGATAGAGATAATAGCCATACTGCGGGCTGTCCGCGTCGACCGCTTTTTTCTTATAATCTTCCAGAATCCAGAGTGCTTCCTGCTTTTGTCTGTTCACCAAAAGCGCCTGCGCCCGCATCAGCGCAAACCAGTCATTTTCCGGTTCCAACGCCTGCATATGCAAAAGCAGACGTATGGACTCTGATGCCCATACCCCTGTCACGATCCGTTTAAACCGGTAATCAATATACAATTCTGTCAGTTTCACACGTGAAGCCTGCATATCCGCCCGCTCCAGCGATCTGTGCTGTTCTTTTTTTTCCGCTGACACACAAAACTCGACACTCTGTGCCTGACTCGTATTTTTCAGTTCGATCCGTGCATAATTTTTTCCTGCATGCAGTTTTGCCGCATCAATGTGGTAATAAACCTGACAGCGGCTGCCGATAAAATCCGCAGTCGTGATCCTGTTTTTTTCCGGAACTAAAAAGTCTGCGTCACTGGTCACCTCCAGCTCCACATAGCCCCACTGATCTTTTTTTAGTTCAATCTTATCCCTGATATTCTCGTTTATCTCAAAGTGCTCCCGATATCTCGCATCGACTGAGAGCACAATACCTTCCTTGCGCCCGGTTCCCACCAGAAATTCTTCTACATTCTGCGGATAGAACGGCGGTTCTGAGAGTCCCTCATAAAGCAGGTACTCTTTTGTCTGACCGCGCTTTAACACGTTGCGGAAGCTTTTTGAAGCAAACACCCGGCAGGCTTCCCCGAAATTCTCCCTGGCAAGCCGTGTAAAATCACCAAGTGTCCGTATCTTTCCAATGGAAGAGTCCGCATAAAGTTTTGTTACATCCGCCTCAAAAGACAGATGATATTCGCCCCCATCGGCAACAATGTAAAATTCTCCACGGACAACGTCACCTTCCATCAGCCCTGCTCCCAGAAACTGATAACGGATGGTCACTTCCATTCCCTCAAACTGCGGCGTCAGGCACTCCATACGTGTATCAGAGGTATAGACCACTCCGCGCATAGGCACATGGTTTAAACTCGTTATGGTAAATGCACCGGACACGTTCTGCCCTTCTACGATCTCCAGTTCAATTTTATCTGCCGAAAACTCCGGCACCGGACGTTCCTGTCCAACCTGTCCCCTTGCGAGTTCTTCAATTCGTTTCCGCACTCCTGCCACCCGCTTTTTCTTTCTTGCTTTTTCGTTTCATACAGTTATAATAGATTATAAACTATTTGACAAATTCGTGCAACATCTGGAGGGAAACTATGATACAGCAAAAAGAACACTTTCATGGCAGTGATTTAGAGAAAATAGAGCAGATCTACGGCATAAAAAAAGAAGAAATCACCAGCTTCTCCGCCAATGTAAATCCGCTTGGCATCTCCCCGCTGCTTCGAAAAACACTTTCAGATCATATCGACGCTATAAGCACTTACCCGGACCGGGAATACACTTCACTCCGCAAATGCCTGTCTGCCTACACCGGTGCAGATCCTTCCCACATCATTGTAGGAAACGGCTCCACGGAGCTGATCTCTTTGTTCATTCAGATCACACATCCGAAAAAAGCCCTGATCTTAGGTCCGACTTACTCAGAATATGAAAGGGAAATTTCTTTAAATGGTGGTACAACCGTCTATTATCCGTTAAAGGAGGAATCCGATTTTTCTCTGGATGTCCCTGCTTTCACGGAACAAATAAGTGATGCTTTGGATCTCATTGTGATCTGTAATCCAAATAATCCGACCTCCTCCTGCATCCGTGCCTCTGACATGCGCCATATTTTGGATGCATGCCGTCAGCACGGCATCTACGTTATGGTCGATGAAACCTATGTGGAATTTGCAGAAGCCGTTGATGAAATCACAAGCATTCCGCTCGCAAAGGAATATGACAACCTCATTGTCCTGCGCGGCACTTCCAAATTTTTTGCGGCGCCAGGACTGCGTCTCGGCTATGCCGTTACCGGAAATGATGCTCTCCTCACGGAAATACGCACAAAAAAGAACCCCTGGACGATCAATTCCCTTGCCGCGATCGCCGGAGAGATCATGTTTCAGGACACCGATTATATCAGGGAAACAAGAGATCTGATCTCCCGTGAGCGGAAGAGAATGTCGGATGCACTTACTTCGATTCTTGACATTCACGCCTACAAGACTTATCCCGCCCATGCAAATTTTGTTCTGGTACGGATCTTAAAGGATGATCTGACCTCAGAAATGCTGTTCGACACCGCGATCCGCAAAAAGATGATGATCCGCGACTGTTCCACCTTTCCATACCTCAGCAATAAGTACATCCGTTTCTGTGTGATGTCTCCGGAAATGAATGATAAGCTGCTCCACTGCCTGACTGCAGCAGCCAAAAATTAAGCAGCCACGGTTTTCAATTCCCAATCATTCTGTTTATGGAAAAAGGTGCTGATCCGTTTTGAATCAACACCTTTTTTTCATACATTACAGATATTTTTTATCTTATTTTCCCTGCAAATACTCATCGATCGCCTTTGCCGCATGTTTTCCTGCTCCCATCGCAAGAATAACCGTAGCAGCGCCCGTTACGGCATCTCCACCGGCATATACAGCCTCTTTGGATGTCTTTCCGGTTTCTTCCTCTGCAACGATACATTTTCTGCGGTTCGTATCAAGTCCTTTGGTTGTGGAAGAAATCAGCGGATTTGGAGAGGTTCCAAGAGACATGATAACCGTATCTGCCTCCATCTCATACTCCGAGCCAGGGATCTCCACCGGACTTCTTCTGCCGGACGCATCCGGCTCTCCGAGTTCCATGCGGATGATCTTAATCCCCTTAACCCAACCGTTTTCATCTACCATAATCTCGGTTGGATTCTGCAGCAGATCAAAGATAATGCCCTCTTCTTTTGCGTGATGTACTTCTTCTGCTCTCGCCGGAAGCTCTGCCTCACTTCTGCGGTATACAATATGTACCTCCGCTCCGAGACGAAGTGCCGTTCTTGCTGCATCCATTGCAACGTTTCCACCGCCCACGACAACAACCTTTGCGCCTTCACGGATCGGTGTATCGTACCCGCTCTTGAATGCCTTCATCAGATTGTTTCTGGTCAGGAATTCGTTTGCAGAGAATACGCCGTTTGCCTGCTCACCCGGAATACCCATAAAACGTGGAAGTCCTGCTCCGGAACCGATAAACACCGCCTCAAAGCCTTCCTGCTCCATCAATTCATCGATCGTAACGGATTTTCCGATCACAACATTGGTTTCGATCTTAACACCCAGTGATTTTACATTTTCAATTTCTTTCGCAACGACTTTCTGTTTCGGAAGACGGAATTCCGGAATTCCATAGCAGAGCACGCCGCCCGCTTCATGCAGTGCCTCAAAGATAGTCACATCATAACCGAGTTTTGCAAGATCTCCCGCACAGGTAAGGCCGGAAGGACCAGAACCGATGACCGCAACCTTGTGCCCGTTCTGCTTTTCTGCCGGACTCGGCTTGATGCCGTTCTCTCTTGCCCAGTCAGCCACAAAACGTTCCAGTTTTCCAATGGAGACTGCTTCCCCTTTGATGCCGCGGATACATTTTCCCTCGCACTGGCTTTCCTGCGGGCACACACGACCACAGACTGCCGGAAGCGCACTGGACTGTGATATGATCTGATATGCCGCCTCAAAATTACCCTCTTTTACTTCTGCGATAAACGCCGGAATATTGATGGATACCGGGCATCCCTTGACACACTGTGCATTCTTGCAGTTTAAGCATCTGGATGCCTCAGCCATTGCCTCTTCTTTTGTATATCCCAAACAGACTTCTTCAAAGTTCGTAGCACGAACTTTCGGTTCCTGTTCCGTTACCGGTACTTTCTTCATTACATCCATTATTTGTCACCTCCACAGTGTCCGCATCCGCCATGATGGGTATCGCCCTCCTGCAATTTCAGCATGGCTCTGCCTTCTTCCGTCTTGTACTGCTGCTGCCGTTTCATTGCCTGGTCAAAATCCACCAGATGACCGTCAAATTCCGGTCCGTCGACACATGCAAACTTCACTTCATCACCCACGACCAGACGACAGGCACCGCACATACCGGTTCCGTCGACCATGATCGGATTCATGGATACCACGGTAGGAATATTTAACTTCTTTGTTAAAATGCAGACAAACTTCATCATGATCATAGGTCCGATCGCAACACAGTGATCATAGGCTTTACCACTGTTTACCAGTTCTTCAAGCTGTGCGGTTCCGACTCCGTGGAACCCGAAAGAGCCATCATCCGTTGTCACATAAAGATTGCCGGCAACTGCTTTCATTTCATCTACATAGAATAAAAGATCTTTGGTACGGGAACCCATAATGACATCCGCTTCAATTCCATGCTCCTTTAACCATTTTACCTGCGGATAGACCGGAGCTGTTCCGACACCACCTGCAATAAATACGATCTTCTTTTTTCTGGTCTCTTCTAAATTTTCTTCCTCACAGAGCTCAGACGGACATCCGAGCGGTCCCACAAAATCCATAAAAGAATCGCCTTCTTTGTATTCCGCCATACGGGTCGTGGAATATCCGACGGTCTGAAATACGATGGTGACCGTTCCCTTTTCTCTGTCATAGTCACAAATGGTAAGCGGAATACGCTCTCCCTCTTCGTCCATCTTTACAATGATGAACTGCCCAGGCAGACAGGACTTCGCCACACGCGGAGCCACTACATCCATCAGATAGATCTTATCTGCCAGTTTTTCTTTTCGTACAATTGGATACATAACTTACCTCCATTATTTTTTCCCTTGCAGTATACACCAACAGAAAATCCGTTGCTATTTCAGATACTTATGTTATATGATAATCGAATTGCCCCAAAATAGCAACGATAACTTCCATCTATATTTCCTATTACTGCAGCGTATCGCTGTAAACACCGATCTCATATCCCTGTGCACGCACCTGATCGATAAAGCTTCCAAGAATATCCGCATTGGTCTGGGATTCCGCATGCAGCAGATAGATTGCTCCCGGATGCAGCTTCTGCATCAGGAGATCCAGAGACTCTGTCTCATCCGGCTGATTGTTCACATCCCAGTCTTTATACGCAAAACTCCAGAATACGCTCCGGTAATTGCAGTTATTTACGATCGCAAGTGACTGCTCGCTGAACTGCCCGGTCGGATAACGGAACAGATACATGGAATAGCCAAAGTTTTCCTTGACGTAGGCATCCGTCTCCATGATCTCATTGGTCTGATCTGCGATGCTTAAAGAAGGCATTCCGGCAGAAGGATGGTGCACCGTGTGATTTCCCACAATATGTCCTTCATCGATCATGCGCTGCACCAGATCCGGATCTGCCTCGGCATACGGTTTTGTCACAAAGAAAACTGCCTTCGCATTTTTCTCCTTGAGTGTATCCAGGATCTTCGGTGTCATGCCATACTCATATCCCTCATCAAATGTCAGATATATGACTTTATCTTCTGTATTCTTAATAAAATCCACGCTGTACGGCGCAAATTTTTCCTCATAATTCAAGGCATCTACCGGACGGTTATACTCGTCCCTGGATGGTCCCATACCCCATCCCTGACTGGTGTTGTCAAGGCTCTCCACGTTCTCGATCA
>OIZA01000705.1_pt1 | contig 15048 bp, 19 predicted proteins | sample 1588381 | NCBI WGS metagenome assembly OIZA01 (sample SAMN03283277) | human gut metagenome | biome: human-associated habitat; material: feces | host: Homo sapiens | place: Peru | collected 2012 | reverse complement strand
GAAAGATCATAATTACATTCTTTATCCCATTAACGTAACGAGGTCTTTCCTATAAAGTGAAAAAGCAGCCTTACGGCTGCTTTTTCGAGGAGTTTAGTTATGAAAATGTTACATCTATAAAAAGGAAATTATTGCCTAGCCGAAGCTGACGACTCCGATGCACCAGATATCGTCAACTTCATTTGATACTGTTAGTATATCCGGAAATTATGACCAAACTGTGTCTGATTTCTAAAAGGATTCTAAAGTATTTCTAAAGCTCTGTTTATAATTTCCGGAAAACGGCAGTTTCCTATTTACATTTCAACACTTCCAGCACATATTCCCACACACGCTTTGTGGAAGAAATGCTTAATTTTTCTCCGGTTGTGTGGATATCGATCATATCCGGGCCGATCGATACCGCATCCATGCCAGGGATCTTGGCGGAAAGAATGCCGCATTCAAGTCCCGCATGAATTGCCTCTACCGACGGCTTTTTGCCGTACATCCGCTCATAGACGGCAATCATATCCTCACGCAGTCTGGAATCCTTCCTGTACTCCCATGCCGGATAATCACCGTAAATGGAAACGTTTCCTCCAAACCATTCGGTCAGTGATCTTAATTTTGAGACCAGAAGCTCCTTCTGTGTCTTCACCGAACTGCGCACCGAGTATTTTAAAACGACTGCATCATCTTCCATATATAATATTCCGAGATTTAACGAGGTTTCGACAAGGCCTTTGATATCCATGCTCATGCGCTGAATACCGGCCGGAAGATGTGTCAAAAGCATCGTCACCTTCTTTGCCGCTTCCACCGTTGTCACATGCTCTTCGCCGGCTCCAAGCGCTTTTAACTCAGCCTTGATATTCTTATCACTGCTCTGATACTCATTGGTCAGGATGTCCTGATATTCCTCTATTTCTTTCTTTACAAGTTCACCATTGCCCGCTTCGAGCATGATCTTTGCCGTTGTCTCACGCGGGATCGCATTGTCCTTTGTTCCACCTGCAAGACTTACGATCGCAAACGGCACTTTTTCTGAAAGTCTTAAGAAGAAACGCCCCATCAGCAGATTGGAGTTGGCACGCTCCTTGTTGATCTCTCCGCCGGAATGTCCGCCGAGAAGCCCTGAAATATGAATTTCAAACACTTCACCGCTTTTTTCTTCAAAGGCAAGCGGCAGATTGCACACTGCCGTGCAGCCTCCGGCACAGCTTGCAAGCATATGCCCCTCTTCCTCAGAATCGAGGTTTAACACTTTTTTTCCTTTCAGCATGGAAAGATCAATGCCGTTTGCCCCGTCCATACCGACTTCCTCACACACTGTGATCACAACCTCAAGTCTCGGATGCTCGATCGTATCGGAATCCAGAATAGCAAGCGCATAGGCAACTGCGATTCCATCATCCCCGCCAAGCGTTGTTCCCTTTGCCGTGACATAGTCACCGTCAATCTCAAGTGTAAGCGGATCATTGTCAAAATCGATCGCACAGCCCGGCTCCTTTTCACACACCATGTCCATGTGTCCCTGCAGTATGATCGGTTCAACATCTTCATAGCCTTTGGTCGCTTCCTTGATGATTATGACATTTTTCAGATCATCCTGATAAACCTCAAGGTTTCTCTCCTTCGCAAAATTCACCAGATAATCACTGATTTTTCCTTCTTTATAGGAAGGACGCGGTATTCTGCTGATCTCCTCAAAAAAATAAAATACGTTTTTTGGTTCTAAATTTTCTAATACTCTCATCTATCCTTACTCCTTTTCCATAAGATTGATAAACTGCTTTGTCCGTTCCAGCCAACTGTGCTTCCGCTCAAATTCCAGTTCTGCCGCAGCTGCGATTTCCTCCCGCCTTTTGCGATTGGTTAACAGTTCTTCTGCAAGCCCGGGCAACTCGTCCATATGCGTCAGCGAAAACAGACAGACATCTTCGCCGTCCCGGAAGCAGGCATCCATATAGGCATTCCGATCCGTCAGACACACCGTCCTGTTTGCCATTGCCGCAAACACACGGTCATGCGCACCGGCTTTAAATAACGGCGATACATTAAGAAGTATCTGATACTCCGCGATTTTCTGAAAGGTCATCGAAAAATCCACCGGCGGCTGAATCATAAAATACCGGCTCTCCTGTCCTTTTAGCTGCTCCCAGTTGTTTCCGATCACTGTGACCGGAATCCTGCCCTTCACCAGCGTCCGAATTGCCTCTTCTCTGTAATAATTGCGCAGATAACGGTCAACATGATACATACGGTTCATCCGATATGCAAACTCGGCGTCGTTAAGTTCCTCGCCACGTTCCAAAAGAAGCCTCCGGAATGCCTCCTCCTGCGGAATGGAAGGCTCCGCCAGCATCATTTCGATCAGTGCCCTGTCATCTCTTCTGAACGGCTCCGGCAGTTCGTTCATCTCCCGGTAAACATCTTCCGCACAGTTATAAGTGCCAATAAAAAGTACCGACTCCCTTTTTTGTTCCGGCGGAACCGGCACCAGTGCCTTCGTCGCGCCAAGCGGAAGAAAATCCACGCTTTTTAAATGCGGATAATATTTTTTCGCATACGCAACATGATTTTCATCGAGGCAGAGTACATGATAATTTTTAAGTGGTACCATAAGCCCCGGATGATGATAAAAGGGATGATCCACAAGATAATTGTAAAATGGGGCATCCAGTTGTTCTAAATATGGTGCACCGCCGTCCACAACCGCACGCGGCAGCAGCGAATTGATATCCAAAACCGCCGTGTAGCTCTTTCCCACATAGGGTGCGAGCTGCGCATCAATATCCTTTTCGAGATCCAGCACACAGAGCCTGACCGGATAACCAAGCGTTTCAAAGGCATCCGCCATCTGATTCATAAAAAAATCTGCAGAATAATAGCAGATTTCCCGGCTGGTAAACAATAACACCGGTTTTTTCGTTTTCTGTTCCATCCTATTATGCCTTATATCAGTTTTTGTTATTTGAAACCTCCCCTATTCTAGCACCTTTTTTTTATTTGTACAATTCATTCCGGTCGAATTCTTCTTTGCGTTTCTGGCGGATTCCAGTATAATAGAAAGCAGAAACAAAAATCACTGTTTTTACGGTCAGCTGACCTGCAAAGGAGGAATATTATGTGTGGAATCTGCGGTTTTTCCGGACATGCGGATGATGCGCTCTTAAATCACATGGGAAATGCGATCCGCCACCGCGGACCGGACGGAACGGGCTGTTACAGTGACGGCAGAATGAACCTCTGCTCCAGACGTCTCTCCATTGTCGACCCGGTCTTTGGCGGACAGCCTGTCCAAAATGAGGATTCCACCATTTTTGCCGTCTGGAATGGAGAAATCTACAATTACAGGGAACTGATCTTGGATCTGAAGAAGAAAGGCCACAGCTTTTATTCAGATCACTCAGATTCTGAACTGATCGTCCATCTCTATGAGGAATACGGCACTGATTTCGTCAAAAAAATAAACGGCATGTTCGCCATTGCACTCTGGGACCGCAAAGTGGAACGCCTATTTCTGATCCGTGACCGTCTGGGCGTAAAACCGCTGTTTTACTACTACAACGGAACCAAAATTGTCTTCGCTTCCGAGATCAAGAGCATTTTGCTTCACCCTTCTTATACGAAAAAGATCAATCCCTCAGCACTCTATTCCTATTTTTCCTTTCAGGCAGTCTGCTCTCCGGGAACCGCTTTTTCGGATATCTACGCCCTCCGTCCCGGAACTATGCTCACCTTTTCTGCTTCCGGGAAAAAGCTGACGCGGTATTATTCTCCTTCCTTTGCTCCGGTTTCAAGGGATTCTCTTCCGACTGCCATCGAAAAGATACGCTTTCTCCTGGAGGATGCGGTAAAACTTCGCCTGGATGCCGATGTAGAGATCGGTGCCTTTTTAAGCGGTGGTCTGGATTCCGGTGCAGTCACTGCAATTGCTTCCACCGCATCCACCTCTGGCGCCGTCACTGCCTCCGCCGCACAGAGTAAACCACTCCGCACCTATTGTCTGAAACACGAAGCCAGACACCCGGGCACACTCTACCACAAAGCCGAGGATACTGCAAATTCTGCCAGAGCCGCCGCATACTGTCATACCAACCACACCTGCATGCCAATGACCGCCCAGGATATGATCGCAGATCTGGATACTGTTATCCGCTGCTTTGATCAGCCTTTTGCCGCCTCCGCATCCACCTGGTTTTTGGCAAAGCGCGCCAGAAACGATGTAAAAGCAGTGCTTTCCGGTGATGGTGCAGATGAACTTTTTGGCAGCTATCTGCCTCAGCAGCTCGCTTTCCCAATGCAGTACTTTTCTAAAATCAAAGCCAAAAATCTGACCTCACCTGACCTTGCAAAGCTTGTGCCGTTTGTTGACCGCCTTGACTTTTTATCCAGTCTCTTTGACTTCTGCAAAGGCAGTGAGGTACTCTTAAGCTATCGCATGCTTAACATGACAGATGCCGACAAGGGGCTGTTTTTATCCGATGAAGTATTTGGCGAACAGATAGCCGGCAAACAGACGCTTATGCAGCTCCGTGAGATCTTTTCCACCTTAAGTGGCACAGACGCCTTAAACCGTTCCCTGGAATATTTCCAGACCTCATTTTTACCGGATCAGGTATTAAGCTATACCGATGCACTCTCCATGGCGCACGGTCTGGAGATCCGCTCTCCGTTTTTAGACCATCGCCTGGTAGATTATGTAAACTCTTTACCCGGTTCCTACAAGATCAGGGGCGGAGAGACAAAATACCTCTTAAAAAAAGCTGCAAAAGGACTGCTTCCCGATGAACTGGTCTATCAGAAAAAAGAAGGATTTATTCCACCCATTCATGACTGGCTGCATACGGAACTGAAAGAATATGTCACAGACACTTTGAGCCGTACCTCCATTCTGCGCTATCCGTTTTTAAAAGCAGATGCCGTCCAGTTCCTGCTGCACAAATATTATGCTGCTCCAGTCGAAAATGACTATCTCGCAGACATCATCTGGAATCTGGTCTGCTTTGCGCGCTGGTGTGCGCTTTATGTTTAACTGTGCAAAAGACTTTTGCGTACCTTCGTTAAGCGCTACTGCCAGACTGCATGGTGTTGTTTCATTTGAGGAATCAGTTTCATTCCACAGACGAATATGCTATAATCAGAAAAGATAGACTTTTCAAAGGAGATTTTACAATATGATGAGCCCAGAAGCTTTAAATGCAAAATTGGATGATATGTTAAAAGATACAAAAGCGAAGCATCTGAAATGGCGCCTTGAGATTGAAACATCCGAATATGAGGATCGCGACAAAAAGATCGTCGTAAAAGAGGATAACAAAGAATGGCTGATGGATGAATGTTATGTAGCCTTTTCCTGCAATTACCGCGGAGAGGATTTTGTCATGATCACCTACGAGGACATCGAGACCTGCGACGGCAAGACACGTTCTTTAAACCTTGTCTTTCTTCCTCCGGTATCCATGCGTCTGTTTGATGTAAATGCGCTTGCCCCATACAGTGTTTCCGCAAATGCAGTGCTGACTGCAAAAATTCACACACTCTGGGAAACCCTGCTTGCACTGTACAAAGAAGACAAAAACAGTGTTGATATTATTACGGATGCCTGGACACCGGACAAGGGATCTGCTGCACGCTAAGGCAGAAACGGGATCAGCAATCGCCATTACAGAAAAAAGGATATTCTCAGTTGACCATCTGGTCTTCCGAAAATATCCTTTCTTTTTTGTTATTTTATCAATTATACTAACTCAAGCAGAACTTCTAATGCACCGTCACCTTTACGCTGACCGATTTTTACGATTCTGGTATAACCACCGTTACGATCTGCATACTTCGGAGCGATTTCATCAAATAATTTTGCCGGTAAATCAACCTGCTTTGTGTTCTTTTTCTTTCCAGCAGCGTCAGTCGGAACTTCTTTTACCGGATAAAGAACCTTTAACATTTCTCTTCTTGCATGAAGACGGGACGGCTTATCTTTCTTGATGGTCTTTTCAACTTCGTCATATACGGTAACTTTCTTTCCGTCTACAACTTCTTTGACTCTCTTGCCATCTTTGTCTTTGCGGGCAACTTTAGCTTTTACAGTTACTTCTTCAAAGTTGTCTTTTTCTTTTACAGCAAGTGCGATAAGTCCTTCTGCAACTTTGCGGATTTCCTTAGCCTTTGCTTCTGTGGTAACGATCTTGCCATTGTATAATAATGCTGTTACCTGACCTCTGATCAATGCTTTTCTCTGATCTGATGTTCTTCCTAATTTTCTATACTTTGCCATTTTTATAATCCTCCATTGTGGAACATCCGGCCACGCCCTTTGGTCTTACTTACCGAATGCAATTTTTAATTTGTTCACCCACGCATGAGCTGACACCTGCATGCCAATCGGACTTACTGCGTATGCCTTATTCGTCTCCCTGATTTAACTGAAGACCAAGCTCTTTCAACTTCGCTAAAACTTCTTCCAATGACTTACGTCCAAGGTTACGGACTTTCATCATATCTTCCGGTGTACGGTTTGTGAGTTCCTCAACCGTATTGATGCCGGCTCTCTTTAAGCAGTTGTAGGAACGAACAGACAATTCCAGTTCATCAATGTTCATTTCAAGAACCTTCGCCTGTGCATTGTCTTCTTTCTCTACCATGACATCCGTCTGCTGTGCAACTTCTGACAGGTTGATGAAAAGGCTTAAGTGCTCGCTCAATACCTTTGCTGCCAGACTGACTGCTTCATCCGGAGCCAGTGTGCCATTGGTAAATACATCCATTGTCAGTTTATCATAATCTGTGATCTGACCAACACGGGTATTTTCAATTGTAAGATTTACACGCTCTACCGGTGTGTAAATTGAATCAACTGCGATCACGCCGATCGGCAGATCACCGTTTTTATTCTTCTCCGCATTTACATAGCCTCTGCCCTTTGTAATGGTGAGCTCCATGTATAATTTGGAATCTGCACCACCATTTAAGTGTGCGATTACCAAATCCGGATTCAAAATTTCAATATCCTGATCAACCTGAATATCCGCTGCTGTTACAACACCTTCGCCCTCGAATTCAATATAGGCAGCTTTCGGCTCATTGGTCGCGCTGTCATTCTTGATCGCAAGGTTCTTGATATTCATGATGATTTCAGTTACGTCTTCCTTTACGCCCGGAATGGAACTGAATTCATGTAAAACGCCATCGATTTTTACCTGACTTACTGCCGCACCTGGTAATGAAGAAAGCATAATTCTTCTAAGAGAATTACCAAGCGTTGTACCGTAACCTCTTTCCAAAGGTTCTACAACAAATCTGCCGTATCTTTTGTCATCTGAAATTTCCGCAATTTCAATCTTAGGTTTTTCAAAATCAAACACGCTTAAAGTCCCTCCTTCTTTTCGGGTATCCATACATATATCGTGTCAATGCATACAATAGCATCAATATAAAATTGATGCTATTATCCTGCGCTATTATTTTGAATATAACTCGACAATCAGCATTTCGTCTACCGGTACATCGATCATTTCTCTGGAAGGTAATTCCTTCACAGTTCCCTGTAACTTCTCAGCATCGACATCAAGCCATTCCGGTACTAATCTGCCACCGGCAACTTCTACAACGTCTTTCATTCTCTGGCTGTTTTTATGTTTCTCGTCAATTTCGATCACATCACCAGCTTTTACTAAGTAAGAAGGAATGTTTACTTTCTTTCCATTTACAGTTACGAACTTGTGATCAACGATCTGTCTAGCTTCTTTTCTTGTTCTTGCAAAGCCAAGACGGAAAACTACGTTGTCCAGTCTGCTCTCTAAGATCGTCATCAGGTTTGTACCTGTCATGCCCTTCATCATATCAGCTTTTTCATAATAGTTGTGGAATGGTTTCTCCAGCACACCATAGATGAATTTTGCTTTCTGTTTCTCTCTGAGCTGAAGTGCATACTCAGACATCTTCTTGTTTGCTCTCTTTAATTCTCTATTGGATTTTTTATCATATCCTAAATAACTTGGCTCTAAACCAAGAGATCTGCATCTTTTCAGAACAGGAACTTTATTAACTGCCATCTTAAATCATACCTCCTAATTAGACTCTTCTGCGTTTTGGTGGACGACATCCATTGTGAGGTACCGGAGTTACGTCTCTGATGGAAACAACTTCGAGTCCGCAGGCCTGAAGTGCACGGATTGCTGCTTCTCTGCCTGAACCTGGTCCTTTAACCATAACGTCAACTGTTTTTAAACCATGAATTAAAGCTGCCTTTGTAGCTGTTTCAGCTGCCATCTGTGCAGCATATGGAGTAGATTTCTTTGAACCTCTAAATCCGAGACCACCAGCACTTGCCCATGATAAAGCGTTTCCTTCAGCATCTGTAATTGTTACAATTGTATTGTTAAAAGATGACTGAATATGTGCCTGTCCGTGTTCAACGTTTTTCTTTACACGCTTTTTTGTCACTTTTTTTGTAACTTTATTAGCCATATCTAAACTAACCTACTTTCTTTTTCTAAATAATTTGCCTGTTGCAAGTATTTACTGCTTATTTTTTCTTATTTGCAACTGTTCTCTTCGGACCTTTTCTTGTTCTTGCATTGGTCTTTGTCTTCTGACCACGAACCGGAAGTCCTTTTCTGTGACGGATACCACGATAGCATCCGATTTCCTGTAATCTCTTAATATTAAGAGCGATCTCTCTTCTTAAATCACCTTCAACTGTCTGGGATTCATCAATGACAGCACTGATTCTTTTTACTTCATCATCTGTCAAATCCTTACAACGAGTATTCGGATCTACTTTTGCCTCAGCAAGGATACGGTTTGAACTTACTCTGCCGATTCCGTAGATATAAGTCAGACCGATCTCAACACGTTTTTCTCTTGGTAAATCTACACCTGCGATACGAGCCATGTGTGTTTACACCTCCATAAAGATTTCTTAGTTGTTTTAAGGAATCTGGCAAACCCATGCAGCTCCGGTTTCCCGGCCTGAAATGTGTGCATACACCTGCCCATCCTTGTGTAATTGATAAAAATAACAAACTCTGCTGTCCTCTCGGTATCAAAAGACAACAGAAAAGAGGGAACACGCATCCGCGTGTTTCCAGTTTTATTATGAATCAGTGAATGCTTTCACTGACAGCCGCACATAATGAATTTTTGCTAAACAGACGGGAATTAGCCCTGTCTCTGTTTATGCTTCGGGTTCTCACAGATAATTCTGATGCTTCCCTTTCTCTTGATAACTTTGCATTTTTCGCAAATCGGTTTAACTGATGATCTTACCTTCACAGCAAAGTCCTCCTTTCTATAAATGCCCTGTTCTCCTGAATTTTTACAGGATTTTCAAGCTTTCTAAAAAGCGTCAATTAGCATTTTAGCATACGTCCCACAAAAAAGCAAGACATTTTCTCACGCTTTTTTTCAGATTTATTTATCTCTCCAGATGATTCTTCCCTTGGTCAGATCATATGGGGACATTTCAATTGTTACTTTATCACCCGGCAGAATGCGGATAAAATTCATACGCAACTTTCCACTGATATGTGCAAGCACCTGGTGACCATTTTCCAGTTCTACCTGGAACATTGCATTCGGCAACTTTTCAATAACGGTTCCTTCTACTTCGATTACATCTGCTTTTGACATTTTAAAAAAATCCTCCTGATTATTCCTTTACGGTTTTATTGCTGATTCTTCTATTATTTATAGAAGCTGCATATTCGTTCAATGCTATTTTTACGGTCTCGTCCGACCAGTCAGCTTCTTCCAAAAAATGCCCTGTTATATTCTTCGGTAGATTTTTGATAATCTGAATATGTTTTTTGGACTTTTTTTTCGGATTCTGCATTTTTTTTGTAGTTCCATTTACAAGGAAAACCCTGTTTTCGTCCTCCCCGGCCACCATATAAATATGATCTTTATCATGACCGGCCTTTACCTTTGCAAACCTGACTGTCATGGCTTCCCTCCGGCATCACTCGTTCACCCAGATTCCGGCTGCCGCTTCCTCTTCGGTCAGCGTCAGGATCTCCGGTTTTCCATCTGTGATGACGATCGTATTTTCATAATGGGCGGACAGTGAACCGTCTTCGGTAACGACCGTCCACTCATCATCCATCCATGCGACCTCCGGTTCTCCGGCATTGATCATCGGTTCTATGGCAAATGTCATTCCAGACTTTAATTTCAGCCCCCGTCTGCGTGTCCGGAAATTCGGTATCTCCGGCTCCTCATGCATGTGGGTTCCAATGCCATGTCCGACCAGATCATATACCACACCGTAGCCGAAACTTTCTGCATAATCACCAATTGCTCCCGATATGTCATTCAGGTGATTTCCATCTTTTGCAAATTTCATCCCGGCAAAAAAGCTTCCTCTTGTTCTTTCTATTAAAAGAGCCGCTTCTTTGCTGATCTCTCCCACACCGTGAGTGCGCGCCGCATCAGAATGATATCCTTTGTAGATCAGTCCGATATCCAGGCTCACTATGTCGCCTTCCTGTATCAGATGATCTTTTCTCGGAATTCCATGCACGACCTCATCATTGACCGACACACATACCGAAGCCGGATATCCCTCATAATTCAGAAAAGAAGGAACACACCCGTAACTCCGTATCATTTCCTCGCCGAGACGGTCAATTTCTTTCGTCGACATCCCCGGTTTTAAAGCATGCCCGAGATCCTGATGTACTTTTGCAAGAATTTTGCCTGCTGCCCGCATCAGTGCGATTTCATCGGCAGATTTTACCCTTACTGACATATGTTATGCTCCTAAAATTGCTGTAATGTCTGCGAATACAGCTTCCATGGATTTTGTTCCATCCACAGTCTTTAAGATATTCTGTTTCTCATAATAATCAATGAGCGGCTGTGTCTGTTCATGATATACCGTCAGACGCTTCTGAACGGTTTCCGGCTTGTCGTCATCTCTTAAGACAACCGGGCTTCCACACCGGTCACAGATTCCCTCTACCTTGGTCGGGATCGTAACGATATGGTATGTAGCGCCACAGTTTAAGCAGCATCTTCTGCCTCCCATACGATTTACGATATTCTCATCCGGAACGTCTACATTGATGGCATAATCCATCTTTTCATTTATTTTATCAAGCGCTGCATCGAGTGCCTCTGCCTGCGGAATCGTTCTTGGAAATCCGTCCAGAATGAAGCCGTTCTTGCAGTCGTCCTGTTTAATTCTGTCCATAACCAGATCGCAGGTCAGTTCATCCGGAACTAAAAGTCCCTGATCCATATATTTCTTTGCCTTCTGTCCAAGTTCCGTATTATTCTTGATATTCGCACGGAAAATATCTCCGGTTGAAATATGCGGGATCTTATATTTATCTGCTATCTGTTTTGCCTGTGTTCCTTTTCCGGCACCTGGTGCGCCTAACATAATTATCTTCATATATGAAGAGCCTCCTCATTTTTCACAATAAACCCATTTTTCTCTAAAAACAACTTTAGTGTACCACATACGGATGCGGCACATGCCGCATCCGAACGGGCACACATTAGTCATTCAAAAATCCTTTATAGTAACGAACCAGCATCTGTGATTCAATCTGTTTGATCGTTTCAATTACGACACCAACAATAATGATGATAGAGGTTCCACCGAAGGATACATTCGCATTAAAGATACCACTGAAGAAGATCGGCAGTACCGCAACGATTGTTAATCCCGCAGCTCCTATAAAAATGATATAATTCAAGATTTTTGTCAAATAATCACTGGTTGGCTTTCCTGGACGTATGCCCGGAATAAAACCACCGGCTTTCTTCATATTATTTGCAACTTCAAGCGGATTGAATGTAATCGACGTATAGAAGTATGCAAACGCAATGATCAAAACAATATATACAACCAGACCAATGCTGTAGATCGGCTCACTTCGATCACACCAGTTTGACTGGGATAATCCTTTTAAGATCTTACTGCCGATCCCCGTTCCGTTTCCTTTTCCCAGAAGGGATGCGATAACGACCGGGAACTGCATCAGTGACTGTGCGAAGATGACCGGGATAACGCCGCCGGTGTTAACCTTGAGCGGAATATGTGTCGACTGACCGCCGACCTGTCTTCTTCCCTGGATCTTCTTGGAATACTGTACCGGAATTCTTCTCTCAGCACCCTGGAGAAGAACTACGAATACAACTGTAAGCAAGATAACCGCCAGTATGATTACAACTGCCAGAACTCCCTTGGCAACTGTCTTGCCTGACACGAACTGCTCGAACAATGAGGCAAAGTCGCTCGGAATACGTGAGATGATGTTAATGGTAAGTACGATAGAGATACCATTTCCAACACCTTTCTCCGTAATCCGCTCGCCGATCCACATAAGTACAGCCGAACCTGCAGTCAAAGTAACAATTACCATAAATACATTCATTGCATTAAACGCTGTCAAATAACCGTTCTTTCCAAATCCGACTGCCATAGCAATGGATTCAATCAGTGCAAGTGCAATTGTAAGATAACGAGTTATCTCAACGATCTTCTTCCGGCCATCTTCGCCGTCACGTTGCATTTCCTCTAATTTCGGAATTGCAATCGTGAGCAGCTGCATGATGATGGAAGATGTGATGTACGGTGTAATGTTCAACGCAAATACCGACATCTGCAAAAATGAACCACCGGTCACAGCATCAAAAAAACTAAATGCGTCACTGTTCTGATTTGAAAACCACTGTGCAAACACATTTTGATCTACACCCGGAATAGGTAACTGGGATCCGATTCTAATGACAATCAGCATAAAAAATGTAAAAATGATTCTATGTCTAATATCTTTAATTTTAAATGCATTTTTGACTGTCTCGAACATTAGATCACCTCTGCTTTTCCACCAAGTGCCTCAATCTTTTCTTTTGCGCTTTCGCTGAAAGCATTTACCTGTACGGTGAGTTTTTTGGTAAGTTCGCCGCCGCCGAGGATCTTAACGCCATCTCTCGGGTTCTTTACGATGCCTTTTTCAATCAGTGTATCTACTGTAACTACTGCATCATTGTCAAACACTTCAAGTGCAGACATGTTGATGCCAACGATTGTCTTGGAGTTTCTGCAAGTAAAACCTCTCTTCGGCAATCTTCTGTATAAAGGCATCTGTCCACCTTCAAATCCCGGTCTCGGAGCTCCGGAACGAGCTTTCTGTCCCTTATGTCCCTTACCAGCTGTTTTTCCATTTCCTGAGCCGTGTCCACGGCCTCTTCTGAAATTATCACTCTGAACTGAACCCTCTGCAGGTCTTAAATTGGATAAGTCCATTTTGGTCCCTCCTTATCTGATTCTTAGACTTCTTCTACTTTTACGTAAGGTGCAACCATACGAAGCATACCCTGTGTAGCAGCGTTATCCGGTAATTCAACCGTCTTGTTGACTTTCTTTAAGCCAAGAGCTTCAATAGTCTTTTTGTTCTTTGGAACAGCACCGATTGTTGATCTAACAAGTGTTACTTTTAACATTTTCTCTGCCATTTTAAGTTCCTCCTTAACCCACTACTTCTTCTACGGATTTACCGCGAAGTTTCGCTACTTCTTCCGGGGACTTCAACTGAGCTAAAGCATCGATGGTAGCTAAAACTACGTTCTGCTTATTGTTTGATCCTAAAGATTTGGTACGGATGTTCTTGATGCCTGCTAACTCACAAACGTTACGTGCAGGACCACCAGCGATGATACCGGTACCTTCCGGAGCTCTCTTTAATAATACGGTAGCGCCGGTGTGCTTGCCCATGATGTCATGGGTAATACTGTTACTTTCATCTAATTTCACGGTAATAAGTTTCTTAATTGCGTCTTCTTTTCCTTTACGGATAGCTTCCGGGATCTCGGTAGCCTTACCTAAGCCCGCGCCCACGTGACCATTGCCATCACCAACAACGACAAGAGCTGTGAAACGCATATTACGTCCGCCTTTAACAACCTTTGTTACACGTTTGATTGATACCACTTTTTCGTTTAATTCTAATTGACTAGCATCAATGATTGTACGTTTCATGTAATTCGTTTCCTCCTTAAATATTGGAGAATCCTGTTACGGATTCCTAGAATTCTAATCCAGCTTCGCGTGCTGCGTCGGCTAATGCCTTTACTTTTCCTGCATATAAGAAACCGCCTCTGTCGAAGACAACAGTCTTAATACCTTTTTCCAGAGCTTTTTTCGCAATTGCAGTACCAACCTGTGCTGCTGCATCTACGTTATTAGTCTTCTCGCATGCTTCCTTTACATCTTTGTCTAATGTAGAAGCTGCTACCAGGGTATTTCCAACTGTATCGTCAATAATCTGAGCGTACATATGATTATTGCTTCTGAATACTGCAAGACGTGGTCTTTCAGCTGTACCAGAAAGATTATTGCGCATTCTTCTATGCTTATTTTCACGAACTACTGTTCTTGATTTCTTACTAACCATTCTTGTCTCACTCCTTTAATTATTTCTTACCAGTCTTACCAACTTTACGTCTAATAACTTCATCAGCATATTTGATACCCTTGCCCTTGTAAGGTTCCGGTCTTCTCTTATCTCTGATTTCCGCTGCGTACTGGCCAACTTTTTCTTTATCGATACCTGAGATGATGATCTTGTTACCGTCTACTTTGGACTCAAGACCTTCCGGATCTTCCATCTCTACCGGATGAGAATATCCAAGGTTTAAAGTCAGTTTCTTTCCCTGCTTAGCAGCTCTGTAACCAACACCGTTTACTTCAAGAACCTTCTCATAACCCTCAGTAACACCATGGATCATGTTGTTGATCAGGGTTCTGGTCAGACCGTGTAAAGATTTCATTTTCTTTAAGTCATTTGGTCTGGATACTACTACATGACCATCTTCAACTTTGATTTCCATTTCTGTAGGAAGTGCTCTTTCGAGTGTTCCTTTTGGTCCTTTTACAGTTACTACGTTGCCTTCAGCGACAGTTACTTCTACGCCTGCAGGAATAGCAACCGGAAGTCTACCAATTCGTGACATATGTTTGTCCTCCTTACTTAGATTATCGGAGAGGATATGACATCCTCTCTGTTTTCAGTTTGTTCTCTATAAAAAATCTTGGTTCAAATTACCAAA
>OIZA01000704.1_pt1 | contig 15060 bp, 14 predicted proteins | sample 1588381 | NCBI WGS metagenome assembly OIZA01 (sample SAMN03283277) | human gut metagenome | biome: human-associated habitat; material: feces | host: Homo sapiens | place: Peru | collected 2012 | reverse complement strand
CAGGATACGGTTAACAACAAAGCCTGCTGCCTCGTTTACCTGTACGGGAGTCTTGCCGATCTCTTCTGCGATCTTCTTGATGGTGTCTACGGTCTCTGCGGGAGTATTCACACCTGCAATTACCTCAACCAGCTTCATACGGTCTGCAGGATTGAAGAAATGCATACCGATCAGAGGACGGGTCAGTCCGTTGCCGATCTCAGTGATGGAAAGGCTGGAGGTGTTGGAAGCGAATACACACTCGGGCTTGCAGATCTTGTCCAGCTCACCGAAGGTGGTCTTCTTAACTTCCATGTTTTCAAATGCAGCTTCTACGATCAGATCGCAGTCTGCACACAGATCTTCCTTCAGACCCGGAGTGATCTTGGCTACGATAGCGTCAACTGCTTCCTGCGTCATCTTTCCTTTTTCTACCAGTCTTGCGTAACCCTTCTGGATCTTGGCCTTACCGCCTTCTGCCCACTCCTGCTTGATATCGCAGAGAGCAACTTCATATCCGTCTACCTGGGCAAATGCCTTTGCAATGCCCTGTCCCATAGTACCTGCACCGATAATACCTACTTTCATGGTAAATCCTCCTGATTTTTATTCTTTTATTTCGTAATGATTAGCAGTTCTTAAAAGGCTCTTTTACCTTCTCCTTGTTCTTGTCAAGGAAGAACGCCATACCGTACTTCTGATCTTCTGTCTCAAAGCAGTCGCCGAACAGCTTCTCTTCGATGGCTACTGCCTGATCCATATCTGCATCCAGGCCTTCGTTAATAGCCTTCTTGCAGTTGCGGACTGCGATGGGAGCGTTCTTTGCAATGGTAGCTGCCATCTTCTGTGCTGCTGCCAGCATGACTTCCTGTGCGCTCTTTACCACATTGCCGTCTGCATCCACTTCCGCGCTGTATACTTCATTTACCAGACCGATTCTGTAAGCGTCTGCTGCCTTGATATTGCGTGCGGTGTAGATCATCTGCTTTGCCATACCTGCGCCTACCAGACGAGCCAGTCTCTGGGTTCCACCGAAGCCGGGGGTGATTCCCAGACCCACCTCGGGCTGTCCGAAGACTGCATTGTCAGAACAGATTCTGATGTCACAGCTCATGGAGATCTCACATCCGCCGCCCAGAGCGAAGCCGTTGACAGCTGCGATCACGGGAATGGGGAAGGTCTCGATCTTGCGGAATACATCGTTACCCTTCTTGCCGAAGGCCTCGCCCTCTGCCTTGGTCAGGCTGCTCATCTCTCCGATATCTGCGCCTGCCACGAAGGACTTGGTACCTGCACCGGTGATCACCAGGCAGCGAACCGTTGCCAGATCTACTGCATCCAATGTAGCGTTCAGTTCATCCAGCACCTGAGAGTTCAGCGCGTTCAGTGCCTTCTCACGGTTGATGGTGATAGTTGCCACATTGCCATTCTGCTCATACAAAATGTAATCCATGTTTTTACCTCATTTCACATTTCCATTTCAATCAGTGTTTTCAAAACCACACTAAGGCGATAGAGATTCTACCGCCCCAGCGAATTGTTATTGAATTAGTCCTCGATCTTAACGATGGTGGAGCATCCCATACCACCGCCGATGCACAGAGTAGCCAGACCGGTCTTGGCACCTCTTGCCTGCATCTCATGCAGCAGAGTTACCAGGATACGGCATCCGGAAGCTCCTACGGGATGACCCAGAGCGATAGCACCGCCGTTGGGGTTCAGCTGCTTGTCTACGTCGATACCCAGTTCCTTGCCAACTGCTACGGACTGTGCTGCGAATGCTTCGTTAGCCTCGATGATATCGAAGTCTTCGATCTTCATACCGGTCTTAGCCATTACCTTCTTGGTAGAAGCTACAGGACCGATACCCATAACCTCGGGACGAACACCTGCCAGAGCGCCTGCTACGAAAGTAGCCATAGGCTTAACGCCCAGCTCCTTAGCCTTCTCTTCGCTCATAACAACGATTGCTGCTGCGCCGTCGTTGATACCGGAAGCGTTACCTGCGGTAACGAATCCGCCGGGATTGATGGCACGAAGCTTAGCCAGACCTTCGATGGTAGAACCATGACGAGGGCCTTCATCGGTATCGAAAACGATGGTCTCTTTCTTTTTCTTTACTTCTACGGGAACGATCTCTGCCTTGAAGGCACCGTTCTTCTGTGCTTCTTCAGCCTTTAACTGGCTCTTTAATGCGAACTCATCCAGTTCTTCACGGGTAAGTCCCCACTCTTCGCAGATATTGTCTGCGGTCTTGATCATATGATAATCATTGAAAGCATCCCAAAGTGCATCTTTGATCATGGTATCTACCATGGTTGCGTTACCCATACGATATCCGTAACGTCCCTGAGGAATTGCGTAAGGAGCCATGGACATGTTCTCCATACCACCTGCTACTACGATGTCAGCATCACCAGCCATGATCATCTGTGCTGCCTGGTTTACACAGTTCAGACCGGAACCACATACCACGTTCATGGTAACTGCGGGAACTTCGATGGGAAGTCCTGCCTTGATAGCTGCCTGACGTGCTACGTTCTGCCCCTGGCCAGCCTGAATTACGCATCCCATATATACCTGGTCAACTGCTTCGGGAGCAACGCCTGCTCTCTTCAGAGCCTCCTTGATTACGATTGCGCCCAGCTCCGGTGCAGGAGTTGTGCTTAAGGTTCCGCCCATAGTACCGATTGCGGTACGGCAAGCGCCTGCTAATACAACTTTCTTTGCCATTTGTTTGTCCTCCACTTTTTTTGTTTTCGTTTGGTTTGCTTTCTGAAATGTAGATTGTTATTTTTTTATCATTTCACTGTCCTCATTTTAACATAGCAAAATCTGTTTTGCAATGCTTTTGTCAAAAAAATAACAAAATAACAAATGAAATTTTTAGAAATCAGCCTTCCCGGATTTTTGTGGTGCGGATCCACTCTCTGGTTCCCTCGATCTTCTGCACTTCCTGCGTATGTTTTGCCAGAAATCTGGTCAGCGGATAGACGTCAATCCAGATCTCGTTATCGCTCTCTTTTTGTGCTTCATCGAAGACCAGTTCCAGTCCCCAGTGCAGGTGGGTTACTTCTATATTATTCACATTCTCTTTGGTGCTGTAGCCGGTGTGTCCCATATAGCCGATCACATCCCCCGCCGTCACCACACTGCCCTCTTCCAGTCCTTCCGCGTAGGGGTAGTTCTGACGCAGATGGGCATAATAATAGTAACGCTTTTTATCAAAGCTGCGGATGCCGATGCGCCAGCCGCCGTACTGGTTCCATCCCAGCGCTTCCACGGTACCGGACTCAATAGCTATGATAGGCGTACCCACAAGCCCCATCATGTCATGTCCCAGATGCCTTCGTTTGTATCCATAGCTTCTTCCGGCGCCGAAATCATCGTAATGGGTATAATCAAATCCCCTCGCAATGGGACAATATCCTTTCAGACCGTATTTTTTCTGTGTGGTGATCTGCCCATCTTCCCCGGTGGCCTCCGCCTCATATTCTCCCACCAGTCCTCCCAGCGCCGCGCTGTAGGCTTCCAGATAATAGGGATAGTATTTCATATCTTTTGTGAGCGTTTCTATCTGCATCTCTCCCTCTGCCAGCTTCTCCGCCGTCTCCTCCAGGATCTTCAGGGCCTTTTTGTCAAATTCCCCACCGGTTCTGGCCGCGGTATATGCAAGCAAAGGAATCCACTCCACATGATGTTCGGTGGCAAACGTATCCACATCCCAGTCATAGGCCTGACAGAGTGCCTCATAAGATACCGTAAAATCCACCCATTTGATGTAATCCTTTCCCGCCGATGAGGTGGCGGTGACCACCGCCTGTTCCCCACCTTCTGTCCGCCCCGCCGCCCGGAGCAGAAATACTCCCATCATTAACAATAGAAGAAGCACCTCTATCCGGATCCCTGTCCGCAATCTTTTCTCCCTGTTCATTCTCTGTATTATCCTCTGACGCCCATTCCTCCCTATAGGTTATGTTCTGAATTTTTCCGGTATTCTGACAATTCCAAAATAAGGCATACGAAAACAGCCTGCCGGAAATTCCGACAGGCTGCAAATTTGTCTTTATTTAATTTTATGTCCGAATCTATACTTCCGGCTCGATCAGTCCGTAGGTGTCACCTTTTCTCTTGTACACTACGTTTACCTGATCGGTCTCTGCGTTGCAGAATACGAAGAAGTTGTGTCCCAGCAGTTCCATCTGGATGCAGGCATCCTCGGGATACATGGGCTTGATGTCGAACTTCTTGGTACGAACGATCTTGATCTCGTCATCATCTGTGTAGTCATTCTCTACATAGGCTTTGCTGAAAGAAGCTGCCGCCTGCTGTTTGTCAACGATCTTGTTCTTATATTTTTTCAACTGTCTCTCAATGATCTCTTCCACCAGATCAATGGATACATACATATCGTTGCTTACCTGCTCCGAACGGATAATGCTTCCCTTTACCGGAATAGTCACCTCAATTTTCTGACGCTCTTTTTCAACGCTTAATGTTACATGTACTTCTGTATCGGGATTGAAATACTTGTCCAGCTTGCCGATCTTTTCCTCCACTGCTGCTCTTAATCCTGGTGTAACTTCGATGTTTCTGCCAACAATAATAAACTTCATGCTGATCATCCCTTCCAAGTATTTATTTACAAGGCTTTATGTAGCATCCCTTGTATTTATTGTATAGTCATTATAGCACAATAGCACAGCTTTTTGCAACAATTTAAGAAGTTTTTTACTTGTTTTTGACATTCTGTATGTCAACCCAAAAATCGACAAATCCTGTCATTTTTTGATTTTTATTACATGTTCACAAAACACTTGTTCCTGTTTTTTCGTAAATTTGTCCTCCTCAAAGCACCGGTTTTTCTGTGGATAATGTGTATAACTTTGTGTATAAGTAACTTTTATCCCATTTTATGGCATTTTTGATGTGGATAACTAATTTTGTTTTTAAGTTATTTTTCTATCGTTTTTACATTTGTGTCACTTTTTTTGTATACTTTGTATAGTTCTGTTTTGTCAATCCCTATTTCATCGCGTAACAATATTTTGACAAATTGCACAATTCATTATACAACTTATAGTTTTCTGTCCTGTAGACACTTAAGTTTTTTCCCTACGAAAAAGGCACTGTGCGTTTCCACACAGTGCCCTGTACTTTCTGTTATAAGAGTTATAGGATTAGAAGATTCTTCTGACTGCCAGTACCTTCTTGTAATCTGCGTTCGATACGATAATACCGGTCTTGGAGGTAGATGCATGAACGATCTGTCCGTTGCCGATATACAGTGCTACATGACCGGAGTAGCAGATCAGGTCACCGGGCTGTGCATTGGCCAGCCCTTCTACTGCTGCACCCTGGCTGCGGTCTGCGGAAGAGGAATGCGGAAGGCTGACACCAAAGTTCGCATATACACTCATTACAAATCCGGAACAATCGGTACCGTTGGTCAGGCTGGATCCACCGTATACATACGGGTTACCAACGAACTGTAATGCGTAGTTGGCAACTGCGGTACCCATCTCACTGTCTCCGCTGGCTGCATAGGTAACTGCGGGAGCACTGCCGGAAGAGCTCTGACTGCTGGAGGCTGCCTTCGCTGCCGCTGCGGCACGGGCTCTTTCTCTCTCTTCTTTCTCCTTTGCCAGACGCTTTGCTTCTTCCTCTTTGGATTCTGCTTCTACGAATTCCGTATGCAGGGAAACAAACTCAGTGGAGACCCATCCGAGGCCTTCCTCGGTATCTACCTGTACCCAGCCATCGGTCTCATCGGATACTACCAAGTCGTCCTCCAGGGGAACCAGACCAAGTACAGATGCCTCCAGAGAAGGCTCGGTACGAACTTTCAATGTGGTTGTGTTAACGGTTGCCAGTCGGGTACCTACCTTCTTGGCAAGCTCCACTGCTTCGTCGCCGGTCACACAGTACTCGGCTTTTACATAACCGGTCACGGAACCGGAAGAGATCTGGTACCAGCCATTCTCCTCGGAAATGAAGAGACCAACGGAATCGTCGTACAACTTACCTACAATCTCGCCTTCCTCACTGGGCAGGCTTCTTACATTTACATAATCATTTACCTGTGCGATCACCAGATTCTTAAAGGACTCTTCCTCGGATGCTTCCGGGGTCGTATCCATCTGATCGTCACGGATCACTGTCTCAATAATACTTTCAATCTGTTTCGTGCTGTTGGTGCCGGCAGACAGGCTCTTCAGATTATTGCCCTTTGCCAGAGTCAGTTCGATACCGCCACTGGGAAGTACCGACGAAGATGCTGCTGCATCTGCGGTGATATTCATTCCGGAAAAAGCCATAACCGCTGCCATGGTGCACACGGTAATTTTTACAGATTTACGAACCATTCTATCCTCCTGAAACTCTTGGAGCTGTCTTAATTTCTTAACTTACTACTTTACATTTTGCAATCATTTGTTACGAATTTGTTACATCTGTTAACAAATATATCACGCAGGATGCCATTTGTCAACATAGTGAATTAATTGTCAAAGTTGTCAAAAATTCCCATTTTATGCGGGTTTCCGGCTTTTTCACGCAAAAAGAGCCACCGGATGGGTGACTCTTTTCTTTCAAAATTCTTCGCTTTTCTTTAAAATATTTTAAGGTTTGTATTACTGATTTATGACTGTTTACGAAAACGGTTGCAGTAATTTCCCGCGCTGACTGCCGCATTGGCACCGTCCGCCACCGCCGTCACGACCTGACGCAGCGGCTTTTTACGGATATCTCCGGCCACATAGATGCCGGGTCTGTCGGTCTCTCCGGTCTCTGCTGCCGGAATATAACCATCCTCACCGATGGTCACCAGTTCCCGCAACAGTTCCGTGTTGGGATGAATGCCCACCGCAATAAAGACACCGGCCGCCTCCAGATCCTTCTCCTCTTCGGTCTTCACATTTTTAATGCGTAGCTTTTCCACCATATCCTCGCCGCAGATCTCCGTGACCACATGATCGTAGAGGATCTCCACGTTGGGAAGGCTCTTTAACTCCTCCTGCAATACCATGGCTCCCCGCAGGCTGTCTCTTCTGTGGATCAGATACACCTTTTCACAGGTTCTCGCCAGATAGATGGCATCTTCCAGCGCCACGTCTCCGCCGCCCACCACAGCCACCGTTCTGCCCCGGAAAAAGGCACCGTCACAGGTAGCGCAATAGGACACTCCCATGCCGTTTAATTCTTCCTCGCCGGGAACACCTAATTTGGCATGCTCCGCGCCGGTGGCAAAGATCACCGTCCGGGTCTCCAGTTCCCGGTCACCCGCATAGACGCATTTGTAGTCGCCCCGTTCTTCCACACTGTGCACCGTAGCTTCCAGGAATTCCGCTCCCAGCTTCTCCGCATGCTGCCGGAAGGTCATTCCCATATCGAATCCACTGATGCCGGGAAGTCCCAGATAGTTATCCACCTCATAGGTATTGAGGATCTGGCCGCCGCTCATGGGCTTTTCTTCTATAATAAGAAGGTTCAGTCCCGCTCTCCTGCCATAGACTGCCGCCGACAGTCCTGCGGGGCCGGACCCGATAATGATCAAATCGTACATAATTTTTGCTCTCCTTTTGTCCAGTGTAGCAGTTCCCCTATGGAAAAGCAAGTCCATCTGTGCTACACTCACTTATATGTTCCTGCTCCCGCACGGCTTTCCGCGCAAAATACCGGCGCCCGGGAGGACGGATGCGGCTCTGAGATGGTGCAGACCGGACGGCTGCCACGAAAATAACAGCAGGAATCCAGAAAGGACACCCTACATGAATATAACGAAAAATGCACCGTTGGCCCTGGTCACCGGCGCTTCCCGGGGCATCGGCAAGGCCATTGCGGAAACGCTGGCCGAAGCCGGTTACCATCTGATCCTCACCTGCAGCCATACCCTTACTGAGCTTCAGGCGGCCGCTGCTTTCTTAGAAGAAAAATACGGCATCACCTGCACTGCTGTAACGGCGGATGCCTCAGATCCTGCTGCCATCGAAAAAATATTTGCATCCCTGGACCATCTGGACATATTGGTCAATAATGCCGGGATCTCCTACATCGGCCTGCTCACGGATATGAGCGTCGAGGAATGGCAGCGCGTCCTGAACACGAATCTGAGTTCCTGCTTCTACACCAGTCGTCTGGCGGTTCCCCTGATGCTGCAAAAGCACAGCGGACGTATTATCAATATTTCCTCCGTCTGGGGAAATGTAGGGGCTTCCATGGAAGTGGCCTACTCCGCTTCCAAAGGCGGTGTGAACAGCTTTACAAAAGCTCTGGCCAAGGAACTGGCCCCCAGCAATATTCAGGTCAATGCCATCTCCTGCGGAGTCATTGACACTGCCATGAACCATTGCTTCTCCCCTGAAGAAATAGACGCTCTCCGGGAAGAAATTCCCGCCGACCGTCTTGGACAGCCGGAGGAAGTGGCCAGGCTTGTCCTCCAGCTGATCCAGGCTCCGGCCTATCTCACCGGACAGATCCTCACTCTTGACGGAGGCTGGCAATAACGCTCTCCGCGGATTCTCCCGGCACCAGTGATGCCACGATCCGCTCCATCTCTTCCTTGGATCCGGCATCACGGCACCGCAGGATCAGATGTTCCTTCTCCGTCTCTGTCAAAGCCGCATAGCCCTGCATGGCCTGTTCGTTCATCGCCAGTGCCATACCGAATCCTACCGGCAGTTCATTCAGGGGAAACGCCTCCGTTCCGCCGCTTCCTCCCGTCAATCCATCCATCGCAAACTCCTTTCCCTCGCTCTGCGAAATACTACATTAACGCTATCCTGTTTTCATGTAACAATTCCTGTGCCGGTCATCCGACAATATAGTTTTGCGAATGACGCGTATGAACTGTCACTGTTTAGTCTGCGCAGGAAGAATCCCCGATATGCAAAAATCCCACGGCAGGCGGTGTTCTCCGTCCTCCGTGGGATTTTGTCTTTTCGATTGCCACATCTTATTTGCCGGCAAGATATTTTTTCATATGTTCTCTGATCTGTTCAAACTGTTTTCGTGTCTGCGGATTCCATGACTCGAAATTCATCAGCTTGTCCAGATATCCCTGCTGCTTCACGATGCGGCAGCTCTCCGGATAGACCAGTTCGTACACCAGGGAAATATGTCCTACCACGTTGTCCACTGCCGTCTTTTTCAGGGAACGCAGTACCGCATGCTCTTCATAGAAGCTTTCCATCACTTCCGGTGTCACTTCCTCCTGATACAATACCTCAGTGCTGACATTGTAGATCTCTTCCAGTGGAAATTCCACATTGACCTTTAAAATATCGATCTTATCCGCATCCCGCAAAATATGACAGAACATGGCTGTCCGTTCGTCCAGTCCCTCCGGGATCCGGTAGGCACTGTGGTAAAATACCGCCGTCCACAACAGTTCATCCCCGGAGGCATCCTCCACAAAATCCCGGATACTGATCCCGGCATCCGCCTGGATTCCTTCCGGAAGGCTCTCTTCACTGCCAGAAGTCAGACCGGATTTCTGCTCCCAGACCTTACCGAACAGGATCCTTGCCCCGTATTTGGCATGATCTATGGAATCCCCGTCAATAAAGGTGCCGTAGACCCGCTGCTGTTCAAACCGTCCCACATCATGGAGCAGTCCGGTCAGCCATGCGATGTCCACCTCTTCTTCCGAAAGGTCAAGGGATCTCGCGATCTGCTGGCACAATCCGCAGACCCGGTAAGTATGTTCTATTTTCAGGCGGATCATGTCCCGGCTGCTGTCGTAGCGGTCCGTGTATTCTTTGAATGTGGCCAATGCTTTTTCTCTGTTGATCTTCATTGTCTGTCGCCTCTTATTTTACTTTTATCTATTATGTCTCACGGCATGTTCGTCTTCTTTAAAATCCATGCCATCTTATTCTTATCTGCAGGTTCCTGCCGTCCGTCAGGCTTTTTTCTCTGCTGACGGTACATAAACCAGTCTGTATACCACCACACAGATCACCGCCACGATCACTAACAGTCCCAGTTCCAATGCCCATGTGGGGATTGCGGAGGCACATACCACCGTCAGGAAATCCACCGCAAAATGCAGTCCGAAGGCCGCTGCCAGATGCAGCTTTCTGCCTGTTTTTACCGCACTGAACACAAGGATCGACAAAGCGATCTGCAGGGCAATGGCGCTGATCCGCTCCACCGGTGCCAGGTAGAACTGGTAGGCCGGCGTCGTCCAGAGGACAGAAAGCTGATTATAAGAGAGTTCCTGCTGTGCGGGCTCCAGTGCCGTCATGGTCTTTTCCATCAGACCGCCATTGATCATAGCTGCCGTAAGGAGGTTACTCATGGAGGACAGTCCCAGGATCAGGAATGCCTCGATGCCGCCGTGTCCGGCACCATACATCAGTGCATTTTCACGGGTCAGATGCTTTTTCAAGCAGAACTTCATGGCGATCCACCGGCCGGTCTCCTCGAACAGGGCCGCTGCCAGTCCGCCGTAGATTGCGTACAGCCAGGTATTATCCCTTATGACACTTCCGGTCACCGTCAGCACGATGGCATGGCAGATCTGCTCCAAAATCATGGCAAAGCCCACGAAGATGCCGCAGCCGATGAAAAACGCCGGCACCCATGCCTTTGTCTTCTTATATAGAAAGATGCATAAAAATATGGGTAAGCCCACGGACAATAACAGGGATATCACCATCCCCGCCATGCTTGCGCCGCTTACGGTTCCCCAGACCATTGTCGTTTCCACTACATTTGTCACTTCCATATCCTCTCCTGTCCGGACGCCGCCAGAACGCCCTGTTGTTCTATCATTTCTTCGTCTTCATAAATTGCCGGTAAAAGAAAAATCTTACCAATCTTCCATGATTTGTCTAAAAAAGGTCAGGAAACCTTCCTCTACCGCCACCTGATCCACCGCTGTCTCCGGCAGATCATAAAAATACTTCCCGGTCTGCGGATCCAGCGAAATGCTGTCCAGGGGGAATCCCGGTCTGCGGATGCTGCTGTGGGGCTTGTCCGTCAGCCAGAATTTCTCACTCTCCATATCCGGTGTCATCGCCTCGTAGGAGTGATCTGGATCCCGCACAAAGCAGATGGCATTGCGATATTTTGCCGTAAGCCGCCCGTAGCACTTCACCAGTCCGATGTAGTGCGCCAGCATCTGTTCATCCGTCAGATACACGCCGTTCACCGTCCGCACATGCACCCCCGGCTGGATCTCCTCCGGCACATCTTCAAAATACAGCCCGGAATCACAGGAAAATACCGGCATGTGAAAGGCTTCGTAATAGGCATGGGCTTTCTGTCTGGCATTCTCCAGAGGAGTATTGCCCGTCTCCGGGACATCGGGAATCTCCCTCCCCTGCTCCCGCAGATCCTTCAGGCTGATCAGTTCGATGCCCAGTTCCGATAAGCGGTTTTGCATGGCAGCCACTTTTGCAGGGTTGCCGGTACCGTATAACAGTTTCATAAGTATTGTCCTTTGTCTTTTGTCGTTACTGATGTCACTTTATGATAACCCATTTTTCACCGGTATGCAACTTCTGTAAAAAACAGTCTTCCCTCCTCTGCAGGCGGCATAACTGCCGTATCGCTTTTGGAAGGTTCTCTTGCAAATATTCTGAAATCATAGTACTATAAAATGCGGTTTTACAATCTTTGCAAGAGATAAAATCAGAAAGAAACGAGGATATACCATGAGTGATACACCAAAGAAACGATGGGGTGACCGGAAGGACGCCCGCTGGATCCGCGACATGGATTCACTCCATGTCATTCTGCCGCACCTGATGAGCCACCGCACGGACGCCGAAGTCTACGTCAACATGGAGTTTGACGTGACGGAAACGCTGCGCTATATCGCCCAGAAAAACGAGGGCGAGGAGGAATACCGTACTACACTGTTCCACTGCATTCTCATGGCCATCGCCAAGACGATCTATTTCAGGCCGCATCTCAACTACTTCATCTCCGGACGCCGCTTTTATCAGCGTGATGAGATCACACTGGGCTTCGTGGCCAAGAAGCGCTTTGAAGACCACAGCGAGGAATCCCTCGTAGTCGTCTCCGCACCGGAGGACTGGACACTTACCGAGGTAACACACCGCGTAGTGGGCAAGGTTCACAAAGCCCGCACGGAAAAGAACGAAGGCGCCAACGGTGCAATGGACGTGCTCAAAAAGCTGCCCCGCCCCATCCTGGCTTTCACCTTCTGGATCATCAAAACACTGGACTTCTTTGGCAAGGTGCCGGATTTTCTGCGTCAGGATGACCCCAATTTTGCCACCGTCTTTCTCACTAACCTTGGCAGCATCAAATGCCCCAGCGTGTACCATCATCTCAACAACTACGGTTCGAGCTCCATCATGGCTGCCATCGGCACCATCCGCAAGGCGGAGAAGATCACCGAAGACGGCCAACGTGAGGTACGCGACGTCGTGGATATCGGCTTCACACTGGACGAGCGCATCGCGGACGGTTTCTACTTCGCCCGCTCCCTTAAAATCGTACAGCACCTGCTCTCACACCCCGAACTGCTGGAGCTTCCATTGAATCAGGAGGTATCCTATGACTGAGATTACTGCCAGGGCCCCGTGGGCGGGTCATACCGGCGACGTGCCGCTGCATCTGGATTATTTTGAAGGCTCCATGTTTGAAGCACTGGAAAAGGTCGCCCAAAAATACCCCAGGAACATCGCGTTCGACTTCATGGGAAAGTCCACCACCTATACACATATGATCGAGGAGATCAGAAAGTGTGCCCGTTCCCTCAAGACCATCGGCGTGCGTGAAGGCGACAAAATCACTATCGCCATGCCCAACTGTCCACAGGCTATCTATATGTTCTACGCTGTCAACCTCGTCGGCGGCATTGCGAACATGATCCATCCCCTCTCGGCGGAAAAGGAGATCGAGTTCTACTTAAACGAGTCCGAGAGCGTTACCGCCATCACCCTGGATCAGTTCTACAATAAGTTCGAGCGTATCCGTCAGAACACCGGCGTCGTCAACATCATCATCGCCAGCGTAAAGGATGCGCTCTCCAAGCCCGTCCGTGCTGGCTATATGCTCACTGAGGGCCGCAAGGTCGCCAGGATTCCCAAGGATGCGCCGGTCATTCGCTGGAAAGATTTCATGAACATGGGGAAGGCATGCTTCTGGAATTACTCCGTCAAGCGCACCGGCGACGATCCCGCCGTCATCCTCTACTCCGGCGGCACCACCGGTACCACCAAGGGTATCGTGCTGACGAACAAGAATTTCAATGCACTGGGACAGCAGGTCATCGTGGCGAACCCGATGTTCAACCCCGGTGATAAAATGCTCGCTGCCATGCCGCTCTTCCATGGTTTTGGCCTCGGCGTATGCATCCACACCATGCTCTCGCAGGGTGGACGCTGCATCCTCGTGCCGCGCTTCACCGCCAAAAGTTACGCGAAGCTCATCACCAAGTATCACTGCAACTTCATTGCCGGTGTGCCCACACTCTACGAGGCACTGCTGCGTCTGCCGAGCATGGAGGGTGCGAACCTCAGCTCCCTCAAGGGAGTATTCTCCGGCGGCGACAGCCTGAGCATCGAGCTGAAGAAAAAGCTGGATAAATTTCTCTACGCCCACGACGCCACCGTGCAGGTGCGCGAGGGCTACGGCACCACCGAGACCGTCACGGCCTGCTGCCTGACGCCGCCGCATATGTTCAAGGAGGGCTCGATCGGCGTGCCCTTCCCCGACACCTACATCAAGATCGTTGAGCCGGGCACCGATCAGGAGGTCCCCTACGGCACCGAGGGCGAGATCCTGCTCGCCGGTCCCACCGTGATGAAGGAATACATGAAGCACCCCGACGAGACCGCGCAGACCCTGCGCCGTCACGCCGACGGCCTCACTTGGGTCTACACCGGTGACCTCGGCACGATGGACTCGGAGGGCTTCGTTTACTTCCGCGGCCGCGCCAAGCGCATGATCGTCTCGTCCGGCTACAACGTCTACCCCGGTCAGATCGAGAACATCCTCGACGCGAACGAGATGGTGCAGATGAGCTGCGTTATCGGCATCCCCGACGCCTACCGGATGCAGAAGGTCAAGGCCTTCGTCAAGCTCGCCGCCGGCATCCCTGCGAACGACGCGACCCGTCAGGCGCTGATGAGCTACTGCTCCAAGCACATCGCCAAGTACGCCATGCCCTGCGACATCGAGTTCCGCGACGAGCTGCCCAAGACGCTCGTCGGCAAGGTCGCCTACCGCGTTTTGGAGGAAGAGGAGCAGGCCAAGCACGCCGCCGAGGCGCCCGCCGCGTCCGCCGAGGAGGAAAAGAAGTAAGGCAAAAAGCGAGCCGCTCACAGAGCGGCCCGCTTTCTTTTTGGTATGGAGCGATCCGGCGGCGCGGCGGTCAGAGATCGTCGCCCCCGGCGTCGCGGTCGAAGCCGAGCAGATGGCCGGGCAGACGGCACCACGGCTTGCAAAGCGTATCGTTGTAGTGCGCAACGGCCTGCCGGTAGATGCTCTCGCTGCGCGCGAGGATCTGGGCGAGCTCGGGATCGTAGCGCACGCCGGCGGCCTGACGGCGGCAGGCGGAGAGCTGCGCGGCGGCGCTTTCCACCACGCTGCGCCGACTGCGCAGGACGCGCCGCACTTCCCAGAACCAGAGGACGAGAAAGGCGGTGGTGCTCACGGCGGCGATCAGCCAGGCGACCCACGACGGCATCGGCTTCAACTCCTTTTTCTGCAGATTTTATCGTTGGAACCAAGCATAGCAATTTTTTCCAAAAATTGGGAAACGAGGGTATGAGATGTATGCTTTTTCGGCGCGAAATGCAGGGAAAGGCGAATTTTGCGAAAAAATGAAAAAAGAAGTGACAGCTGTCCGCCGGCTGTGGTAAGATAGAAAAAACAACGATCCCGGGAGGTCAGGATATGAGCTATGCCGATCAGGTTTTTCGCCGGAACTGCGAGGACATTTTGAAAAACGGCGTGTGGGACACGGAGCTTGCCGTGCGTCCGCGCTGGGAGGACGGGACCCCGGCGCACACGGTCAAGAAATTCGGCATTGTCAACCGCTACGACCTGCAAAGGGAATTCCCTATTCTCACGCTGCGCCGCACCTATTGGAGGAGCGCG
>OIZA01000703.1_pt1 | contig 15124 bp, 14 predicted proteins | sample 1588381 | NCBI WGS metagenome assembly OIZA01 (sample SAMN03283277) | human gut metagenome | biome: human-associated habitat; material: feces | host: Homo sapiens | place: Peru | collected 2012 | reverse complement strand
TTTTTATTTGATTGAATGTGGGATGGTTTAGGACCAGATAAAATGCGGGATAACAGTTGATTATAACCGGGCGAATCTGTTTGTGCCGGTTCCCCGTTTTGGGGATGTTGTGCAGTATAACCGCAGCCTGCTCTCAAAGCACGACAGGAAGTCGGCAGAACTTCATTACAAAAAACAGGTACCGATCTGTGAGCTCTTTGAAGAAGACCGCAAAGCTCTGCTGATGCTGCCCCCGAAACCGTTCAATGTCTGCCGGTATGAATGGCTGAAAGCCGATGGCTACGGCAAAGTCTGCATGGACGGAAAGCATTTTTACTCCACCAGACCGGAGAATGCCCATCAGAAAGTACTGGTTGGAATCAGGGCACACACGGTGGATATCCTGACAGATGGAGGGCTGGTCATTGCTACCCACAGGCGTGCATTTGGAGAAAACAGGACGGATATCAGCGACTACAGCACCACACTGGCTGTTCTTATGAAGAATTCCGGAGCATGGGGAAACAGCGGTCTGCGCCGCAAAACACCCGATGCCCTGCGCACCTATATGGATGCGCAGCCCAAAGAAAAGTTGAAGGACTGCCTGCGGATCATGAATGAACTGACAAACCAGTATGGCTTTGAGGCGGCAACTTCAGCCATGGAAATGGCATGTTCCCGTGGAAATATCAATATATGTGACGCATCGGTACTGGCGGCGCGGATCACCGGCTATGGCATAAGCACACCACCGGAAACAGGACCTTCCCTGGAAGTTTATGATGAAGCCTTCCTTAAGGAAGGAGGCATGGCACAGTGATGACCCCCAAAATGAAAGAGGACATCTGCACACAGATTCTTATGGCAAGCAGACAGTTGTTCCTCTCCGCAAGGATTGCAGAAGTCTGTCAGGAAAAAGGAACCCAGAAGCAGCTGGAGTTTGTTCTGGAGCTTATGAAGGAGGAACTTACCCTCCGGGATGAGAACCGGAGGAAGCGGCTGGTCAAACGTGCCGGTTTCCCGACCTACAAAACCTTTGAAGGATACAGCTACCAGAATGTCAAGTTTCCACCGGTATTCCATCAGGAGGAACTGGAATCGCTGGAGTTTGTGCCGGGACGGAAGAATCTCGTACTGTATGGTCCCGTTGGTGTAGGGAAGACCCACATGGCAATCGCAATCGGTGTAAAGGCCTGCAATCTCGAATATCAAACAAAGTTTTACACGGTCACGGAGCTGGTTCTCAAGCTCGCAGAGGCCCGGAAAAATGGCACGCTTGAAAAGCTTCTTCGGGATCTGCGCAGCCTAGATCTTCTCATTCTGGATGAGTGGGGTTATGTACCTGTGGACAAGGATGGTTCGCAGTTACTGTTTCGCGTGATCTCTGACAGCTATGAGAGCAAAAGCCTGATACTGACGACAAATCTGGAGTTTTCCAAATGGGGTGGAGTCTTCACCGATGACCAGATGGCTGCGGCTATGATTGACAGACTTGTCCATCATGGACACTTACTAATCTTTGAGGGGAAAAGCTACCGCATGGAGCATGCCCTCATGCGCCGGGATGCATAAAAGTCACCCGCCAAGAGGCGGGAAAATCCCTTGCTGGAAACAGGGAATTTTCACGCTTTTTTTAAGGAAAAGTGCTTGACAAAAAACAACAACAACACTTTCTCGGCGATATTTACCCTATGAATTTTCAACAGAATATAATGCAATTAAATTCTACCGTTTCGGCGTAGAGCTTGATGTCACATCATTGACTAATGTATATATACCTCTTTTCTTCATCTATTGCATACATCTTGGGCATTTTCGAATTGCAATATCACAACCATTAGCCTCATATTCAAATCCACACTCATTGCAATGTAGCAAATAAGCCATTTGATTACAGTGATTACCTGATTTATTTAAACATCCATAATTTCCCTGATTATTACGATTTATATAACCTTTTACCAATGTTTTTCCTACTCTTTTCTTGGCTTCTCCATGTTTTGACTTTATTTCCTTTTTCCCTGTAACATCTTTAATGTACTTTCTCACCGGCACAACAGGTATGATACGTTCGTCATCAGAAATAGTTGCATCTAACTCAAGTAACTTGTTGATACGAATTGTATAAAAGTTCATGCCTGAGACATAACTTCTGTACTGCCATGCTAATGCTCCCGGACCATTATATATTTCTTGAATTGTTCCCGACTCTTTATCCAGATACTCTACAAGCAAGTATTCAGGTTCTTCTCGAATTACAATAGAATCTTTCCCCTGAGTCCCTTTAATCTGAACTTCTTTCCCCGCCACTTCTCCATCATGAGTTTTTTCAGATTGTTTATACAAAGTAATTCCATATGCTTGCGCAGTTAATACTTCAACAATATTTCCTATAAGTATTCCGTCCAACTTAAATGATTTTTCTGGAAATACTTCTTGTATTTCAAATGTAATTCTATTTAACTCTTTTATCTTCTCAGATAAAAAAGCTACTTTCTCTTGCTCTGTCATACATTTCTCCCACTGCTATCAGGTTACTACTTCATATCCTCCGAATCCAACAATTCATGTTTACAGGTTAGCTTGCTTTCCCATACTCTTGTTTCCTCATTTCTATCTTTATTGTATATAAAAACTCGAATATGATTTTTACTATTTAATTTGTCTATGATACTTTCGTCCCCAAATGGCGACATCCCAAAAATATCTAGCTCATCAGCTAAATCTAAATCTGCATACAATTCTTTTGTTGTATATAAAAACAGATCATCCGCTGGATATAATTTGTCAGATGGATATATTCCTGCTACACAAATTAATTTATCTTTTTTCACATCGTTTGGTGCAAACACAATATCATTCGGATAAATCCCCACTATATTATTGGTCCTTCGAATAAATCCAACAGCATCTGCATATTCTTTAAAATTCATTCGTTCCTCACTAATAAGAATTATATTGTTCTCGTCGGGAAATTTTGACAAATCTATTTTTCCATGTAAATGAATGCATTTATGTTCATCATCCCAAAATTCTATATAATTAAGTGTAAATATATAATCATAACCATTAATACTTGGCATTCTACTCCTATCATATATTTGTCCAATCTTTCCATTTTCATCATAGAAAATAGAAGTTAAACAAATACATGTAATCAAATCTTGTAATCTATACTCATCATTATCTGTCCAAAAATCATTTTTGTTTTGCTTTACATATTTATACAAAAAACCAGCTAGTGTTTCTATTCCCAGCTCAGATACAGACAATTCTGAAATTTTCAAAAAATCCTCTGGTATTAGCACTCCAAAAATATTTTTAAATATAATCGAATATGCCGATACATTTTTTATGAATTTTCTAGCAATGCATTCGACAGATAAGCCCTTAATACCTAAACGTGCATTGATGCCGTTCCCTAATAACAACCCTTTTGCCATTATTATTTACACCTACTTTGTCATTTATTATTTATTTCCTACTGCCTTTCCATACCTATAGCTGATCATACTTTGCTGCACTTCCCTTTGCTTTTTCTACCGGATACTTGGCCTCGTTCTGAGTCATCTTCATATTAATAATTTCATCAGCATCTAAGCCGAGTTTATCCAGTAGATTCTGGCTGTACACCATTACATCCGCAAGTTCTTCCTTGATATGCTGTAAATCGTATTCTTTATCAGACCATTGAAAGCATTCCAACAGTTCCGCAGCTTCTATCACAATTGATTTTGCGAGGTTTGCCGGTGAATGGAACTGATCCCAGTCACGGTCTTCTGTGAATTTTCTAATTCTATCTATAGTTTCTTGTTTCATGGTCTCTCCTTTTATTTTGCTGCCGCCAACAGTGCTGCTTGAAGCTCTGGATCGCATGCGTATATGTACATCCCATTAACTCCACGTGTCATTAAAACTCTCACTTCATGCTGAATCAATATTTCGCCAAATTTCTTCTTTGTGCCATCTGATAAAGTCCTGTTTCGGACAGCTTTTTCATTGCTGCTGGCAGATGGATCAAATACTATTTTCCCATCGCGATACTTCACTGAAGGTCCAAGAATTACTCCTGCATAGCTTAAGTCGAATCCCTGAATCGTAAATGTAGATCCAACTTCATGAATTGTCTGTGGCTGTTCCGCCCACGCCAAGCCCTTTATGCTCCGTTTATCTTTTATAGAAAGTTCTTCCTTTAATTGTTTATTCCATGGTTTGTGCCATTTCCCTATAGAAACTTCCCAATATTTCATTAAACGATCTTCGGGTTTGTGACCAGAACTATATTTCCAATCATATGTTGCTATCACTCTCGATAACGCCGAATCATTTTCCTTCGCCCTTTTCTGAATTTCTAAATCAAGCAGCTCCGGCTTATCAAAAATTTTAATACTATACCCCCCAAACGTTTCCGGAATTTTCTTTAACTCCCCTCTTTTTGTAAAAGAATCAATCCAATCCATTGTTGCCGGATCAACCTGCATACGCAGTTGTTTATCTAATATGATGTGATTACCGGACGCTTTAGCTTGGTTTCGGTATTGTTCAAGAATCTGTGCTTCCCAAAACTGTTCTGTCGTAAGAATCTGATTTTCATCAAACATAACCACTGTCACGCGTGCTCTATCAATAATATCCTTAAGCTGATTCTTGCCCTGATATGATTGCTTACCCTGTGTAAGGAGCAAATGGGCTTCATCAATAAATGCAACATCTACAGGATCGTCCACTGAATGATCATTAATAAATGCAGTCGGTTTGCTTATGACTTTCCCATACTTCTCAGTTAAGCCAAGCTTATCAGCTATCTGCTCATATACAGTAATTTGCTCATCGTGATTAACCAATAAATAACATTTTAAGTCTTTGCAATTTTCTTCCGCTTGGCAATACAATTCATAAAAGGTACTGCTATTAAGAACTGTTTTTCCTGTACCTGCTTCACCATCAATGAAGATTAATTGCTTTGTTTCACCATTTTCGAGCGCTTTTGTAATCTTAAAAATAATTAACTCTCTAGCCTTTTCCTGCTCTTTTGTAAGCTTATGAAGTGGCGAAGCCTTATATATAGCGGAATCCTTTATTACACTTTCTGTCGGAAACAATTCCTTATTTTCATTACGCAAGCCTCTCCAAATTTTACTGAAAATTTCATCCATTTCTTCCATTGGATAATAACTTGTCTGCGGATTATCCCTCAAATTATGCACATGTTTTACACGTTCTACGCTCATCATGTAATGCATTAATCGATTTTCTATATCAAGTGTCATTGATTTATTAAAATGCTCATGTCCAATGATAAAAAGGGTAGCATCCTTCTCACCTAATTTACTTTGCCATCTTGTCCTATCTGACGCTGCATCATAATGCTGACGAGTCCTCTTGAAAATATCATTTGACTCACCCACATACACCTCGAAGTCTCCAGAATCTTTCCAATTGTGAATATAAACCGTTGGAAAATTCATAATTATTTCGCGTGTCTTCTCATCTTCTGCTTGTAATGATACATTTTCAAAGAAATCTAAGGTATCTCGACTATCCTTAATTTGCTTAATAATTGGCTTTGCTATACTACTTCTCATTTTTTAGGCCTTTCTGGGCTTCTTAGGTTTTACAAAATCAATTCTCTTATCAACTAAGTCTACGCCTAGGATATTCCCTTCTTTACATAAAAATAACAGCTTATCCTTGTGTAATTCTCTATCTCTTTTTCTTTTACGGATAATTTTACAAAGTTCAAAAATAACCTCCGTATATAAGCCTGCAATACTGTATTCCTATTATATTACGTATTGCAAATACTTTCAAACAGAATTTATCCTTTCCTCCTGTGAGGATAGACTACTAAATTATATTTACCATCCGCCCATTTCTAAAAATAGTACAAAATTGGATATAAAAAAGGCGAAGTGCTTATCGTAACACTTCGCCGAAAGCCTAACCGGTTTGAGCATGAAATGCTTGGTTAGGTCTGCTTTACTATTTTATGCAATACTGAAACGCCCAGTATCCATGAAGCGAGCATTTTCTGGAACGGATTCACCAAATTTTCTTTTTTCCAATTTGTATTGGCCGTTAGCTGCAAATACAGAATATGAACTTCCCGTACCTGTTTTCAAATTCCTAATTATCTTTGATAATGCACCATAAGCATACAATAATATGTAAAAGCTGTGTCGAATGCTCTGATTGCTTTGCATGCAACTGCTCCTAGTATCTAAAAAATAATATGAACAGTTTTATCAGAGACAAGCTGAACAAACAATTCGTTATCTACCAATTCTGTAACTAATATGATCGAATGATCAGCCTGCTCTTTACTGTACGTAATCTTATGTACATCTTTCCTATAGTCGCTTAAATTATCTATTCTAATTTTTCCATCTCTTGCAAGTTGACATAATATAGCATCATTACTCTTGTATGAAACTGGCACTGGCGTTCTCATTGCAAATACGTCTCTTAAATCAGCCTCAGCTTTTCTCTGAAATTCATATGTATCACCATCTTGGGAATATACAGTTAATGCCTTTGTCTCCGGATAATACCACGATACAATCTCCGCTAAAACTGTAATTGATACTTCACCGGCATTTTTCTTTCTCATTCTGCCTGTTGATAGCAGTTCTTCTGAAATCGACCACTCATCATATAGCTTTTTAATCCAATCTTTATATGCATCCATATCGAGCGGATCTGCCTTTTCAACATACTGACGCAAATAACTTCTAATTCTTGCTAACTGACGTGTTGATGCAAGGACTATCTGGTAAAGGTTACCCTCTTCACCATTTGTCAAATCTGAATATGCTCCCTCTTCAATGCAGTATATCGGATATCCCCGATTTATCAACTCTTGCACATAATTGGCTCTTCCCGGAGCATCATTTATTTCAGTTAATACCCATTCCGGAATAAGAATCAAATCATAATCTTTCAGTACAGACTCCGGTTGCACCCCTTTCCCATTCAATCCTTGCATAAATGAGATTGATGAGGTGTCTAAAAGAGCGATATGTCTCTTATCATCTATTTTTGAGAGCCTAGCTATTTCTATCATTCACTTCTCCTCGTTATCATAGCTATTTCTGTCATAATGTTCATCAAATACTCTTCATTATTCTTGTGATAATTAAGTTCGGGATTTGCAACTCTCATTCTCTTTATTCTCTCTTGTAAAGAAGATGTATTGATAACGTAGGAAGGACTTACTAAGCTATCATCCAATCCCAACATTCTGAATCTGTTTGGCAAATCCTCAAACTGAAGATCAAACGCTTCTTTTATTCTTCCGCAAAGCTTCTCATTTTCACTTTGAACGGCATATTCATACAACGAGACCAACACCGCTTTGTATGGTGCCTGAAATATCGACATACAATAAAAGATCTTCGAAACAAAATCCATTTCTGGCAGTTCCGTAAAATATCTGTCAACACCATTCAAAAGCATACATGCAGCAAAATACTCTGCTTTTCTCTCCTCTAGTGTATTGTCAGCCTCGATGAAATGATCAAATGATACTTTATCAAATATCAAATGATATATTTCATGCCATGCTGTAAAATACTGATTTGCTCTTGGCAGAGAAGTATTTACAACAGGAATAATCTTTCCATCCTTAACAAATATTGCCCCACTCCAAAATTTATCCTCTATAGGCATTTGGATCAGTCCGAATCCCTGCAGGATTAATAGTGCAAGTTGAGGAGCTGATGCTACTTTCATTATTGATGGATTTGTCTGAAGCTTAATTGCCTGTGCTGATACTTCTTCCTTAATCTCACGATTCTTTTTTATTACAAAATCCAGATTTTGGGCAGTAATTAATTCACTCATATAATCAACTTCCTTAATAATAAATTGCACATAAATCGATAACATCAAGAAGCAAATTATATTGTTTCTTTGCTGTATCGCTCATTTCATGCTTCATCGGTGCGTTTTGTGAAAACACGGTCGCTGTGGCAATCTTTGTTGGAACCGAATGATACAGCATCAAATCATCCACAGTCATGTTAAGAAGCTTTAATATTTTCTGCAAATGACGATCAAAAGAACTCTTATTATCTATACTACCATTTAACAGCTTATCTAGTGTTGGACGTGAAATATCTGCTTTCAATGCAAAGGAAACTTTTGTATAACCCATATCTCTAATACAATCTTTTAACTTTGAAGCCACCAGACTTCTCTGTTCAAATAATTCATCAAACTTCATTGCGATGACCTCCTTCTCTTACCTCACTCTTATTATATGTAGAAAAAGAGGAATTATCAATGGGTTGTAAAATATTTTTTTACATTTTAACATTATGCTCCCTATATTCGCATCCTGTTTGTAAAAAACAAAAGCAATGACGAATAAATACATTTCCGCACATTACCAAACTATTTTTTCAAGCATCTTGAGCCTCTTGCCAAGGCGGCGTCAGTCTTTAGATTTCAGTTTCCAATTACCACCCCATTACAGCGATCTGTTACCATGAAGACTTACAATTTCCTGCTCCAGTTTACAGTTATAGCGCAACATATACTGCAATACATTCACATAACAACCTTTTTGAATCAGGTTATTCGCCTTTGCCAAATCATTTTCATTTAATGGTTTGCAGTATTTTTTATAAACTTCCAACTGCTCACTCCCCATTAAAAGAGGAATAATGTCAATCCCTGTACCATGTTTTAAATGTTCTAAAATATAAAATCCATCCGGATCAATATCTCCAAAATGAAACCATTCTTTACCGGGATTTTCTTCCGCGATCCGTTTAATTAGGGACTGTTTCACTGTGTTATGATATCCTGCCAAGTAAATATACGTATTTCCCGGAACATTTACACGATGAAAAGAAGTTAAATTTTCCACTGTAACAATTTTACGGCTTTCCACCGTAATGGATGTAATCTCTTCCATAAGCTCTGCGGACAGAGCAAGTGGAGCCTCTCCGATTATCAAATGCTCTCCATTCTTCAAACCAATACTTACTTTTCCCTTGAGATAAACATAAGATGGATTGGCATATATGTTAAATTCTTCAAGGATGACTTTTTCACGCTCTCTGACATTATCGATACCCTCTAATTTGCTTTCAAATTCCATGTATCTACATAGTAACCTACAAACTTTAGCACGATATTTCTTTTGAAACGTTTTGCTGTCAGAAAATATTATTATAGACAACTCCCTTTCCATTAATTCTTCCTTATTGGTCAACAGATAACTCAATAACTGTAAAAGTTTTTCCGCTATATCCAACGTATTGTCAGCCTTCTTTCCAGAAGAAATGCGTTCTATCTGTTCCTGACAATAGGAAGTAATCAACATATTTCCTTTTTCACTCCACATCCTGTAAAAGTCAATTTGTTCCTGCACCTCATCTTTCCTTGGTTTTCTCTGTAGAATATCATAATACTCTGGAATTCGTTCTTTGCAGGCAATAAGCCTCTTTATTTCTCCTTCCTCTCTCCTAACTATCAGCAGGTCCTGTTTTTCCAGACACTCCATATCTGTTTCAAAATCGTTTATTTGCTCGACATCCGCAAAGTCAGAGGTATATTCCCTCCAGACAGCTGTCGGATCTACTGCAAAACTTTGTGTAACCAAATTTGTTCCTTTGTATGTTTTGCTTTTTTCATATTTATCCAACAAGGCATCCAAAGCTTTTCTCTGATTAGATGTTAAATTCATTTATTTTCACCAATCCCTCCACTGCCCTTGTATAGCGTCCTGTAGTAACCAGACTGACCGTCGACTGAATATACTGACCGATACTACTGATTTTTTCAGGCGGTGCGGCATAGATTACCTGAAAATCATTTTCCTCTAAATACTTTACCATCTGCTCGATTCGTTCTCTGGAAAGCGCAGAAAAAGCCTCATCAATAAACGCCAGCCGTGCACAGCAATTTCGTCTGGGATAACACTGAAGCAGGCTTGCCGCCAAAATGATAAAATAGGGAGTCTGTTTTTCTCCATTGGATGCCGAACCCTGTTTTTTAGAAAGGTCCGCCGTAACCTCTTCCTCTCCCTGCCTGCTAGTAATCTCCATATCATAGGTAAAATACTTCCTGTAATCTGTATATTCTTCCTCGTCTTCTTCGCTGAGAATCATATTCATGAATTCCTGAATATCCTGTTCCATTTCCTCATCATCACGGTTTGAATTCATGTATACTTCCGGAGAATCCATATAATTTTGCAGCTTTTTGCAGATACGAAAAAACAAAATCCGTTCCGGTTTTTCTTCCATTTTGAATTTATAGGTATCCTGTCCGAATGGAATTTGTTTCAGTTCCCGGTTAATCGCATCAATCTCTCGTCTCGCCTCTCCGATTGTCTCGTTGATTTCTGCAACAAAGTCATTCATAAAAGCACTTTCCAGCTTCTGGGCCTGTTCAATCAGACGGCTATGAGCATCCTCAATTTTAACATTTGCAATATTACGGTACTCCTCCCGATAAAAGGGAATATATCCAACTCCCCGTTTATTAATATCGATCTCAGATATCTTGCAGTATTCCAACTGTGCGTTTTCCAGGGTTTTGATGCAAGTATCCAGTTCTGCCCGCATGTTTTGTACGGTCTTATCTGTAAGAACCCTTACTTCACCGCGCTTTGCATAGAGTTTCTCATATTCTTCCAGCATCGGCGCTTCCAATTCCAAATGCAATATCCTGATTTCGTCGTAAGCGTTCTTCGCACTATAAATTTCACCAGAAATATTTTTCTGTCGATTCTTTTCCGCCTCCCATTCATTGTTTGTCGAACCAATTTGCCGGTCAACTGCTGTATTCTTTTTTGCAGCTTCATCATATGCCGTTCTGGCATCCTGTTGTTCCTGAAGCACGGAGAGAAATTCAGGGTTCTGCTTTATCTGTTTCAAATTATCTTCATAATGCTTCTTTTCTGCATAACTTTCAGAAAGCAGTTCCGGTGTCTCCAAATGGTAGTTTTCCAATACAAAATCTATACCTTTCAAGGAGTTTAGTTTTGTATTTGTTCTTCCCAGTTCGTCTAATTTTCCCTTCCATTCCTCCTGTTTGCCATTTTTCTGCGCAAGAACTGCTTTTTTCTGCAATTCAATGGCATCCTGCCCCAGACAAATCTGAGTGTTTTTCATGTTCATGCAAGCCACAGAATAGCTTTTTGCCAGCATTCCATCCTTCATCAATCCGCCTTTGGGATATTCATGCAGTTCTTCCAGCGAGTCGCACAAGTGAATTCGATTTAGCAAATAGTTTGCATATCTCCTTGCATATACATTCGGTATTATCAATTGCTCTGCCGCAGATCCAATTATTATTTCTGAATCCGGCAGCTTATCAGTAATAACCACGTTGGCTGCATATAATCTCTTATCCTGCAGAACCCTCATTGCGTCTTGACAATACTGCCCGTCCACTATGATATAGAATCTTTTGCGTCCTAAAAAGGTCTCAATTGCCTTCCTCCAGGACACATCCCTTACTTTCTGTACCAGTTCTGCAAAAATGCGGACATCTGTGACAATTCCCTTCTTGGCAAATTCCTCTTTGATTATCTGTTTTGCCCGCACAATTTCTTCCGGATATATTACCCGATTCGATTCCAGCACTTTTAGCTGTTGTTCCAGTCTGGCAAGTTCCTGCTTTATAGCCTCTACCTCGTCTGTCAGGTGAACCTTTTCCGTTCCCAGACCTTCCTGTCTCTTTGCCATACGCTCAAAGTAGGCAATCAGTTCTTTCCGCTTCTTTTCTATTGCATAGCCCTCTTCCGCAATATGCAACAGATATTTGGTAGAATCTTCGTCCAAATTTTCTAATGTCCAGGACAGCTCTGCAGACAGGGCTCTCTGGAATCGCAACAGCTTTGCAAGATATTCTTCTTCCTGCTTGATTCTGATCTGTACCGTATTTATCAGATGTTCAAGATTCTGTATTGATGTCTGCATCCCCTGAAATACATCATTGCTTTCTGCAATCGTTAACCTTTTTCTGGCTACTTCAAATTGTTCCTGCACATTTTCTTTCTGTTTTTTCAAATCTCCCATCGTTTTTTCCAGAACTTTCAGGCGAAACTGAATATCTTCTTTTTCTTTCTGTTTTTCTCTAAAATTCTGGTACTTCAAAAGCATCTCGCGAATATCCAGATTTCGCTTTTTGCTTTCATAATCCTGTGTTTTCTTTTCTACCTCCTCCAGCTTTTCTTTTCCATCCCGCAAATCTTCGTATATCTTTTTGATATGCTCAAATTGCTCTCTCTGTTGGCGAAGCTCCTTCAGTGAATTTACCTTTCCGGGTTCCAGAACACATTCTGCAATAAACTGGTCAATATTATTTTCCGGGTTGAACGCCATCATTTTAACTAATTTGGAACGATATTTATTCACATCACAACGCAAACCAAGTGTTCTGGCAATCTGTTCTGTCCCCTTTTCTTTTCCCATAAATTGTTTGGAACTCAACCGTGTACCTTTCACCTGCAATAAACTTTTCGGGGTAACATATAAATTCTTTCCTTCAACGCTTGCAAAGTTGATATCCTCCATAACAGCATTTCTGCAAATAAACCAGTTGCTGGTCGGCGAAGAGACCTCATCAGGTGATTCGATACATACACCGATTACAATCTTCTCCTGTTCTACCGGTGACCAAAATTCCATTGCCACATAACTGATGATCTGCCCCTGACGAAGATATCGCATAGAACCGTTACTTTTTGTATCCCCTCTCACATATCCCTTTACTGTTCTGTCCCTGTCCTTAGCTGCTTTATTGAATTGCGTATTTCCAGTAAGCAGATAGGTCATAGCATCCAGGATGGTAGATTTACCGCTTCCGTTTACTCCGGTAAAAAGGGTGGAGCCTCCTAGTTGGATCGACTCTCGCTGAAAGCGGGACCATTGAATCAGTAATAATTTTGTAGCAGTTTTTCTATTCTGCATCATCTCCAGTATCCTCCTCCGTGTCCTCCACTTTTTCTCCATCCTTTTCCAACATTCGCTTTTCTGTCGCTTCCACAAAATTTTTAAATTCTTCACTATCCAGTGCAAACTGCAGAGAAGCATACAACCGAATCAGACAATCCGCCTCCCCGATTTTTCCATTGACATCAACAAGATTATACTTGGAAAACAGATTTAATATATTTGTCATTACTGTTTTATCTAACGGTTCTTTCATCCCATACTTTTCCAACGCAAATCTCAAGTCTGTCATAGAAATCAGAATGGTTTGTGCCAGGCTGCCACTCCGCAAACGATCAGCATATAAAGTCCACAGACAGCACAGAACCATACTTTCTGCCTTTCTCAAGGCCAGTCTGTTTGCCTGAATTTTTCCATTCTCCCCGAAATCTGCACAGTTTCTAAGCATCACTACACCATTTTCGCGGTCAATCACAATATCAAAACCAATAAAAGAAAAATACTGTGTAAAGATATCTGGTCTCTTTGCTGTGAAAAAATATAATTTCTTGTTCTCCTCATCTTTATCACGGACAATAAATGTCTGCTTTAAAAGCTTACGGCAACTTCTTTGAAACAAATCCTTTTCCAATGAAGTAAGGTCATTCCATGAAGTATCTATACTCATTTGGGTTCCTCCCTTGTAATCTTAAACCGCCGCAAAATCATGTCATTCGCTTCATAATAGCCATCCAGCACTTCAATGTAAAATCCGTTATCCTTTGCATAGGCAATGGAAGAAAGATTCGCCAGCATATCATTTTTACTTTTTAACGGTAATTCCTCGCTTACAATACACCTGCTATCTCCCATTTCCTTTTCCAGATATAATTTCATCAACTCACTGGAATATGGATTATACGCCTCTCTCTGCTGTGCCTCTTTTGCTGCCTGCAATGCTTCCTCTGTCATTTCCTCAATTTCTGTTACCACCGGTTCTTTGATGATCTGATTTTTCCGAGGATAACGAATAGAACCCTCGTCTATGAACTCATGTCTATCCATCGTGAACAGGGAATTCATCTCCTCCGGTAGATTATCTTTCATAGAAAGGTCTGCTAATTCTTCCATAATATAGCGCATCGTCCGCTCCACATTGCCGCGAATATCATGTTCACGATTCCGTATGAATCTGGCTCTTCCTACTGCAATTTGAAGATAAACATTTATTTTATGTTTGATATCTCTCATAATTTGGTCATAATCTTCCACAAGGAAGCGCTTCGTTGCCTGAATCATATCTAGCACTGCATCCTGAGCTTCTCCATAATTAAGTCCTTCTTCCCTCACACAGTCTTCCACTATTTTCTCAAAACCTGCTTCATCTGTAATCATACCATCCAGTCTTGACTTAATAAACATACGATAGATATGTATATTCTGCTGCTTAGTCAATCTCGAATATTCCCGAATAAAGTTACCCTCGCAATACTCCAGAATATTCTCTGTCAGACTTTCCAATGTTTTCTCCTGTACCATTTTTTCAATAATTGTGCGGATAAAAGTAGACAGCTTTTTTAATGCTTTCGATAGTTGACGAGCATTTTTATTAATGTTTTTGATGCCGTTTACATAAGGATTCTCTCGCCATTGTTCTGGATTGTTTAAAGTGTTATAAATATTATAAATATAACTGGAAAACTCTTCCTTTTCCGGCTTTTCCAGCTGATTTAAGAACTCTGCCAATGCAATTCCGTTTTCTGTCATGACGATTTGTTTTTCGTAAGTAGCATCATCAATTTCTTCATCCAACCACCCGATGTCCCGGGAGAGAAATTTACGTATTACAGCACCTGCCATATCATTTGCCGTTTTGTCACCACTATATTCTTCATTAGATAATTCCACATGATTTTCCAGAAAATAAATCGCAAGAGCATCCCGTATATGATTTCTTGGGATGCGATAACTGATCTCCCTTTCATATTCTTTATAAATGAGCTGGATGCAATCCGCATAAATTCTTTGGTTACTGCCACTCGCTAAATTATTAAAAAAACCCGACGGAATCATCTTGAAAACACGATACATTTACTTTTCACCCCCTACTCTTTTCTCCATTAATTAAAATTCTAATTACACAGTTGCTTGTATTGTTTTCATTTATACCTCTTACAGCTAATGTAACAAGGTTCAAAAATAATCTCCGTATATAAGCCTGCAATACTGTATTCCTATTATATTACGTATTGCAA
>OIZA01000702.1_pt1 | contig 15150 bp, 14 predicted proteins | sample 1588381 | NCBI WGS metagenome assembly OIZA01 (sample SAMN03283277) | human gut metagenome | biome: human-associated habitat; material: feces | host: Homo sapiens | place: Peru | collected 2012 | reverse complement strand
CAAGGAATTCGTCATTGCGAGAATTTGCAAAGCGTGAGCGTGCAAATTTATGGTGATTTGCTTTGTTTGGATACTTTATTTGTAGCAAAGTTTGAAATGCGCTAGAACTTCAAAGCTGAAATTTAAGCACCTTTTACAAAAAAGGTGCTTAAACGCTTTTGCTTTGTATGATTAGGATTTAATCATCATACTTTTGTCCGAGCAAGTTGCCTTTGGTGTCAAAATGTAACTCCATTCGGTTGCTTAGCTCAATCTCGTAGCCATAAGGCTCCCAATCCACATCAGTGATGAAAACGCCCGGATACATTTTTTGAATCGTTGCCATTATGTTTTGTGGCAAACCTTGATAATAATGCTCCTGTGGGGCATACGGATAAGTCGGCACACCTGCTGGTGGCGGTGTTTGCGCTGGTGCTTGCTGGGCTGGATTTGCCATAGCACTTAAAGCGCACAAAGCCAAAGCGGCGATACAAATTTTCGTTTTCATAACGAACTCCTTAAAAAAATTTCAAAAAAATTATAGTTTTTTTGTGTGAAGTGAATGTGAATTTTTAAATTTACACGCAAATTTAAGATAAAATTAAAAGGTTTTGTCGCTAAAATGCTGATTTGCGAAAAAATTCGCTACCTCAGCCACTCCTGCAAGCTCTTTATCTGCAAGTAGCTTTCATCTTGCACGGCTTGTATCGCCTTTGCCCCAGCACTTGCTCCGCGTAGGTTTGTAAAGTAGGGGATTTTAAAGCGAATGATATTTGCGCGGATTTTTTTGGTATCATCCTTACTGCTATTTTCATCGCTGGTGTTGATGACAAGCTGAATTTCGCCGTTTTTGAGCAAGTCCTCGACATTTGGACGCCCCTCAGAAATCTTATAAATCTGCTCGCACTCAAAGCCGCCCTCGCGGATAGCCTTGCAAGTGCCACCTGTGGCGATGAGTTTAAAGCCAAGTTTGACATAATCACTAGCGATTTTTTGCGCTTGCGCCTTGTCGCTGTCTTTAAGAGAGATGAAAACCGCGCCTTGTTTTGGCAAGTCGTTAAAGGCTGAAATTTGGCTTTTAGCATAAGCGTTTGCAAAATCCTTGCCTATGCCCATCACTTCGCCTGTGGAGCGCATTTCAGGTCCTAGTTCTAAATCGCTGCCGTTGAGTTTAGCGAAAGGAAAAACAGCTTCTTTCACGCTGATAAAATTCATCTTTTTAGGGCATAAAATCCCGCCCTTTTCGCCCACTATGCCATAATCATCGTAAAATTTAAGCGCCTCTTTCAAATCCCCTTGCCACATCACCCGCGTGGCTACCTTTGCTAGTGGCAAGCCTGTGGCTTTGCTGACAAAAGGCACGGTGCGAGAAGCCCTAGGATTTACTTCTATCATATAAAGTTCGTTTTTATAAAGGGCAAATTGTATGTTTAAAAGCCCAACAACGCCTAAATTTAAGGCTATGTCGCGGGTTTTTTGTCGCACTAAATTTATGGTTTTTTCGTCCAAATTACAAGGCGGCAAGCTGCACGCGCTATCGCCAGAATGCACTCCTGCTTCTTCTATATGCTCCATAATCCCGCCCACATAGACACTTACGCCATCGCTTATCGCATCGACATCAAGTTCTGTGGCGTTGTGTAAAAACTCATCGATTAAAACAGGGGCTTTTTCGCTCACGCTCACGGCTTCTTGCATATAAAGGCGAAGTTCGCTTTCATTATGCACCACGCGCATAGCCCGCCCACCAAGCACATAGCTAGGGCGCACCAAAACAGGATAGCCTATATCACTCGCCTTTATGGCGGCTTCTTCTACGCTCGTGGCTGTGGAATTTTTGGGCTGATTTATGCCGATTTTGTTGATAAATTCAGCAAATTTCTTTCTGTCTTCTGCCAAATCAATCACCCTTGCGCTCGTGCCGATGATTTTAGCCCCAAATGCGCTGAGCCTTTTAGCAAATTTAAGCGGAGTTTGCCCCCCAAAATGCACGATAAGTCCGTCTGGCTTTTCGCGCTCTATCACGCCTCTTAAATGCTCAAAATCAATAGGCTCAAAATAAAGAATGTCGCTTGTGTCATAATCCGTGCTTACGGTTTCGGGGTTTGAGTTATACATTATGGTTTTTACGCCCATATCATTAAGCGCAAAGCAAGCGTGCACACAAGCATAATCAAACTCTATCCCCTGTCCTATGCGGTTGCCGCCTCCGCCTATAATCATCACTTTTTTAGGCTCGTTTTTGTTAGCGCACAAGCTTGAATTTTCGCCCAGCTTGTCATTTTGAGCTTTCGCAGAAAGCGAAGAATCTCTATTTAAATTTATGCTTTTTTGTTGAGATTCTTCGCTACGCTCAAAATGACAAAGGCTTTGTAAATTTTCGCTTGAATTGAGCCTTTTTTCGCAAGCGTTTTGTGAATTTTCATTTGAATTTAGCCCTTCAAAGGCTGAATTTTCGTTGATTGTGGAGTAAAGATAAGGCGTAAGTGCCTTAAACTCGCCCGCGCAAGTATCCACTTCGTTGTATTGTGGCTTTATGTTAAGGCTCATTCTCGTGTAGTAAATGTCATTTTGAGTGAGTTCTAAATTGTCTTTGGCGTTGATTAAATTCGCTATCATTTTGTCAGAAAAGCCCATAGATTTAGCAAGGCGGAGCATTTTTTCATCGTTTAAAATGTCCATATCGATTTGCTTTTCAAATTCAACAAGCTCTTTGATTTGCGTTAAAAACCACTTGTCAATCCTGCAAAGCTCATAAAGCTCATCGACACCAAAGCCCTCTCTTATGGCTTGCGCGAGATACAAAAGCCTTTCTTCGTTAGGATTTCTCAGCTTAAAAATCAACTCATTTTTATCCGCCACTATCTCATCAAAGCCTGAGTATCCGCGCTCTAACGAGCATAAAGCCTTTTGAATGCTCTCTTTAAAGCTGCTGCCTATCGCCATCACTTCGCCAACGCTTTTCATCGCTGTGCCAAGCGTGGTGCTGGCTGATGGAAATTTCTCAAAGGCAAAACGCGGAATTTTCGTTACTATATAATCAATAACAGGCTCAAAGCTCGCTGGCGTAAGCGTAATGTCGTTTTTAATCTCGTCCAAAGAAAAGCCCACAGCCAAAAGCGTGGCGACTTTTGCGATAGGATAGCCCGTTGCCTTGCTGGCAAGTGCTGATGAGCGCGACACGCGTGGGTTCATTTCGATGACTATCATTCGCCCGTTTTGCGGATTTATGGCAAATTGCACATTTGAGCCGCCCGTATCCACGCCGATTTCGCGCAGTATGGCAAAGCTTGCATCGCGCATAGCTTGATACTCTTTATCCGTAAGCGTTAAAGCAGGCGCGACAGTGATACTATCTCCCGTATGCACGCCCATAGGGTCGAAATTTTCTATGCTGCAAACGATGATACAGTTGTCATTTTTGTCGCGTATCACCTCCATTTCAAATTCTTTCCACCCAAGCAGGCTTTCTTCGATGAGAATTTCGTGTATGGGCGAAAGCGCTAAGGCTGAGCTGGCAAGCTCTTTAAACTCGTCCATATTATACACCACGCCACTTCCAGCACCTCCAAGCGTATAAGACGCTCTTATCATCAGCGGAAAGCCGATTTGCGTGGCTGCCTTTTCAGCCTCATCATAATCATAAGCATAAGCTGACTTTGGCAAATCCATACCGATTTTTTTCATACATTCTTTGAAAATTTGCCTGTCCTCGCCCTTTTTAATCGCCTCTGGCTTTGCCCCAAGGAATTTCACTTCGCTAAAATTCGCCTTAAATTCAGCACTCTCAAAAACCTCCATAGCCACATTTAGGGCAACCTGCCCGCCCATAGTCGGCAAAATCGCATCAACGCGCTCTTTTTTGATGATACTTAAAATGTTGTCCTTTGTAATCGGCTCTATGTAAGTAGCGTCCGCAAACTGCGGGTCTGTCATAATGGTAGCTGGGTTTGAGTTGATGAGTATCACCTTGTAACCTAGCTCTTTGAGCGTTTTAGCTGCTTGCGTGCCGCTGTAATCAAACTCACAAGCCTGTCCGATGACGATGGGACCGCTACCGATGAGTAAAATAGTCGAAATATCTTGTCGTTTTGGCATAAAAATTCCTTGAATTTTAGCTAAAATTATAGCAAGTTAAAGTTTCTAGGATAGAATGGCTTTTGTTTTTTTAAAAAAAAATTTAATGGCTTTGTTTTGTGGGCGATTTAGCGTTACAAGCAAATGCCCTTACAGGCGGCTTTTTATCATCGCAAGCTGGCTTTGGGTGCAAATTTACGCCCTTTGCCACAATGCTTTGCGCTGTGCTTTAAATTTAAAGCCCAAATTGAGCTACGCAAAGGCTTTGCAAGGACTATCAAAGGGCGCGACTTATTTTAATGAAGTGGCGACAAACAAAGCGCGAATTCGCTCAAAGAAAGGAAAAATTTGCTTTATCTAGCGCAAACTGACACCACAGCGGGCTTTTTAAGCAAGGACGAAAGGGAAATCAACAAAGCAAAGGGCAGAGCCTTGCAAACGCCTTGCATACTGACAATGTCAAGCCTTAAAGAGCTTGCAAGCCTTGTGCGCGTGCCAAAAGCGCATAAAAATTTAGTGCGAAAAGCGAAAAAAACGAGCTTTATATACAAAAAGGCTAGGGCAAATGAGAATTCTTTGGATTTAAGCGATGAGTTGGTGGATTTGGGGGGCGAAAATTTGGGGAGAAAAGGGAATTTCAAGGGCAAATTCAAGGCGAATTCAAAGCAAAATGCTTTGGGGGCTTTTGAAGTTGAGACAAATTTAAATCAAAAAGTAAATTCAAACGAAAATTCTTTGGGCGTTTGTGAATTTAGGGCAAATTCAAGGCAAAAAGAAAATTTAAAGGGCGAATTCAAAGCGAATTCAAAGCAAAATGATTTACATTCTTGCGATTTTAGGGTAAATTTAGAGAAAAATGCTTTGAAACTTTGCGATTTTAACAAGCCTTTGAGCGCAAATTTAAAGGACAAGCCCTTGCAAATGTCCGCTACAAACGGCTTTTTAGCGTGTCGCGTGGTAAAAGACTGCGCTCACGCTGAGTTTTTGCGCGAGTTTGGGGCGTTTTTTTCAAGCTCAGCCAACCTACACGAACAAGCATTTAGCGAGCAAATCGCCCGTCAAATCACACTCCAAAACGGCGGACAAATCATCGATGAAAGCCTTTTTTCGGGCGCACCCTCCGCACTCATCAAACTTTACCGCCACAAAAAAGTAAAAATACGCTGAATTTACGCTTGCCTTGACTCAATAATGCCAAAAATTCACGCAATTTTTCTATTTCAAGTAACAAATTTTCACATTTTTGCAAAAAAATTTAGCAAAATTGCCATTCATTAACTATCCGTTTTTTTTGTGCTATGATGAATTTTACATTTTTCAGAAAGGACAAAAATGAATTGTATTATTCATAATGACACCCCAGCAGTGGGGAGTTGCGGGAAATGCGGTTGTGGGATTTGTAGCGCGTGCGTGCAAAATTCCATCAAAGCTGATGGCATAGACAAGCCTGTTTGCGTGAATTGCGCCGTAGAAGGTGTGGGCTTGTATGTAGAGTATCTCAAAACGCTACTCAAAGCCACAAGGACGAAAAAAATCGTTTGGACGGCTATTTTGCTTGTCGGCGCTTTTTTGCTTATCTGCGGTTTCGTATCGACAAGTCCTGACGCACCTTGGTTTTTTATCGGTGCGATTATCGTTTGGGCTTCGGCTGGATTTACAGACAGAATTTTAGTCGAAAAAAGTGGCGGAGAGCAAATACAAGACGCTATGGTATGGCGGGACGCTATGGTTGGACACAACTATGTTTGGGGCTTTTGGCTTGGCAAATTTATCTTTTGGGCAGTCAAGGGCTTGACAAGGGGTATGTTTTTTCCTTTTGTTTATGGCTATTTTATGCTAATGGGACAAAAAGACATTGAAAAGCAAATCGCCGAACAGCAAGCCATACTTGACGGCTTAATCGCTCAAAAAAAGTGATTTACACACAATCCTAGTCCTTAAAGGGCTAGGATTACTCTAAAAACACGACAATACAATAGCCCTTTTAAAGCCTTGCACTTTGTCCGTCATTGCGAGCAAAAAGAGCGCAAGCGAATGTTTGCGTGGCAATCCATAAATTTAAATTTGCGCTTGAATTTGTAGCCACTCCACACTTACAAAGCTCACTCATTAAAGAAAAAGCCCTAAATTTAATACCCTGATAAACACAAAAGAAAGAAAAGAGCCTTTTGCTAGGCTCTTGAAAGGAAAAACAAAACGAAAAAGCGTTGTTTTGGTGATCCCTACGAGACTCGAACTCGTGTTACCGCCGTGAAAGGGCGATGTCCTAACCGCTAGACGAAGGGACCAGCAAATCAAAGAGATGATTATACTATGATAGGGCTTAAAAAATGCTTAAAGTTTGCTTAAATTTCGCATTTTCGTGCAAAAGCCCTTAAATAGCCACTTTGACGGACAAAAATTTTTTATATAAAATTAAATTTATTATGATATAATTTCAAAGCAAATTTAAATTTTACTCTAAAAAAGGCAAAAAATTCAAGCTCAAAACGCCTTTTAGCTTGAATTTGAGCGCATTTTTACGAAAAAAGGGGGCGATTTTGGGGCTTTTGAGCGTGATTTTTCTAGCCTTTGCCTTGTCAATGGACGCTTTTGCCGTGTCTTTATGCAAGGGATTTGCGGCAAAAAGGCTTGAATTTAGGCATTGTCTCATTGTGGGGGCTTATTTTGGGGGCTTTCAGGCTTTGATGCCAGCACTTGGCTACCTTTTGGGTGTGGCTTTTGCGCATTTTGTGGCGCAAATCGACCATTACATAGCCTTTGTCCTGCTTGCTCTTGTGGGAGCAAAGATGATGAAAGAATCCTTTGAGAGTTCGAGCTGCGACACTACAAATAGGCACTTTGGCTTTAAAACTATGCTTGTTTTGGCTGTGGCTACGAGCATAGACGCTTTGGCTGTGGGCGTGAGCTTCGCATTTGTCGAGTTTTCGAGCATAAGCATTTGGCTAGCTGTCGCTCTCATCGGGCTTATCACCTTTTTTGTCTGCGTTTTGGGCGTGCAAATCGGGCATAAGCTCGCACACCGCGCCGCATTTTTGGGCAAAAAGGCTGAATTCATCGGCGGAGCGGTGCTTGTCCTTTTGGGCGTGAAAATCCTTGTGGAGCATTTGAGTTAGGCTTGACAGCGATTTGCAAGACACAAAATGACAAGACGAGCTATCATTGCGAAATGACAAAATGCGCCGTCATTGTGTTACAAAAAACGCTTTTTGTCCGTCATTGCGAGCGAGCCATAAGGCGAGCGTGGCAACCCACGATAAAATTTAAGCAAATTTTATCACAAAAATTCAAGTAAAGCCTCAAATTTGTCATACTGAGCGCAGCGAAGTATCCATAAATTTAAACGCAAATTTAACCCTATGGATTGCCACGAATTTGCACGCTCACGCTTTGCAAATTCTTGCAATGACGAAAAAAGCATTTAGCCTTAACTTTTCTTTTTCAGTGCAAGTGCAAATTTCGCTTGAAGTCTCAGCCAGTCGCGCTGTGGCATAGCGGGCGCACCGCCATAAATCTGTCCGCCTTGCATATCCTTTACCGCTGCGCCTCTTGCGGCGATTGTGGCGAAGTCGCCGATTTTAAGGTGTCCTGCGCTCGCACTTTGCCCGCCCATAACGACATTTTTGCCAAGCTCTGTTGAGCCTGAAAGCCCCACTTGCGACACAAGCAAGCAGTTTTGCCCGACAATGCAGTTGTGTCCGATTTGCACGAGATTATCTACCTTTGAGCCAGCTTTGATGATGGTGCTGTCAAACACGGCGCGGTCTATTGTCGTGCAAGCGCCGATTTCTACATTGTCCTCCAAAATCACATTGCCGTTGTGGTAGATTTTATAATGCTCGCCCATATCGTTGTGAGCGTAACCAAAGCCATCAGAGCCGATGACGCAGTTTGCGAGCAGGTGGCATTTTTTGCCGATTTTTGTGTCGTTGTAGATGACGGCATTTGGGTGAATGAGCGTGAAGTCGCCGATGCAAACATTGTCGCCTATGTAAGCACCCGCCATTATGATGACATTTTCGCCGATTTCAACCCCGCTGCCTATATAGACATTTGGCATTATGGTGGCACTTTTGGCGATTTTGTTTGGCTTTTTGTCGCTCACAAGGGGCTTGGCAAAGAGTTTGCTGATATAAGCAAAGGACAAATGGGGGTTTGGGCTGATTAAAACCTTAGTGTCTTGGGGAACTAAATCCTCGAATTCCTTGCTGACTAAAATCGCCCCAGCACCCGTTTCGGCTATATCTTTGGCGTTTTTTTTGCCATCACAATAAGTAAGCTCGCTAAAATTCGCATTATGCAGCGAATTCAGCGCACTTATGTCCATATCCTCGCCCGCATAATCAAGGCTCAAAAACTCGGCTATCTCGCTTAACTTCATCTCATCTCCATTTCAGTGATAAGCAAAATTATAAAACATTTTTCTTTACAAATGCTTTCAAAATGAATTTTATTTTGGTTTAAATTTAGGGCTGAAAATTTAAATTTGCGGATTTAGCTTGAATTTAGCCTTAAATTTAGGCTTTAAATTCAAAGCTAAATTCAAGTCCAAATCAAGCACACGGGTAAATTTAAGCCTTGTGAGCGATTTTAAGTGTGTCAGTAATTTCAAGCGCGCAAAAGCTAAATTTAGGCTCATTCTTCAAAATTTGTCGCTTCAAAGCCGCCTTTTGGGGCTTCCATAAAGGACGAGTTTTCTTTCAAAAAGAGCAAATCCACAGCCCCTATCGGTCCGTTGCGGTTTTTGCCGATGATGAGTTCGGCTTTTTCTTGCTTTGGGTTGGCAAAAAAGCTGCGTTTATACTCTTTGCCCTCAGCTTTTGCCTTGTTTTCTTTTTCTTTTTCTTCTTGTTCGCGGTAGATTTCATCGCGATACACGAAAAGTATGGTGTCCGCATCTTGCTCTATCGCGCCACTTTCGCGCAAGTCGCTCAGCATAGGACGCTTGTTTGCCCGCGCTTCAAGGCTGCGGTTGAGCTGCGAAAGCGCGATGATAGGCATATCAAGCTCCCTTGCAAGTAGCTTCAAGCCCCGTGAAATCTCACTTACTTGCAAGTGCCTGTCGCTAAAATTGCTACTACTCATCATCAGCCCGATATAATCCACAACGCAAAGCGATATATCGCCATCTAGCTCTTTTTGACGGCGCAAAATCAGCCTTATGTCGGTGATACTCGCATAGCCACTATCGTAAATGTAGAGTTTCTTGCTCTCATAGTCCTTGCAAGCGTCTGCAACCCTGTTCCATTCATCATCGTTTAAGTCAGCTATCAGCAATCTTTGCAATGGAATGGAGGTTTTAGCGGACAAAAGCCTTTGCATTATCTGTGTAGCGGGCATTTCAAGTGAGAAAAATACCACGCCCTTGCCCTCGCGCAGGGTTTTTTCGATGAAATGAAGCCCCATTGAGGTTTTGCCCATACCAGGGCGCGCGGCGATGATGATTAAATCCCCATTTTTAAAGCCTTTGATTTTTTCATTTAAATCATCAAAGCCCGTGTCAAGCCCGACTATACCTTTGCTTGCGCTATTTTTTTGCTTTTCAAATTCCTCCAAAAGCTCGCCGATAACCTCTTGCGTGTCCTTAATGTCGCTTTTGTTGGTGCGGTTTGTGATATTGAAAATTTCTTTGTTTAGCTCGTTTGATATGTCGCCGATGGGCTTGTCAGCGTTGATACGAGCGGGCATAGTGTGCGCAAAATCTAACAGCTTTCGTTTTATCGCCTTTTCGCGCAGTTCAGTAGCGTATTTTGGCACATCAACTATCGCCGTAGTCGCCATAACCTCGCCCAAAACGCCCTCATCAACCTTTTTATGCTTTTTGATGAAACTTATACCCACAGGCTCACCAGCCTTAGCGCACGCTTCAATCGCGCTAAATATGTCTTGATGAGCCTTTAACACAAAGTCCTTTGGCTCTATGTCCCCAGCCACAGAGCCATAAGCGTCCTCGCTGTAAATGCACGAGCTTAAAATAGCCCGCTCCAAGTCCAAATCAAAATGCTCGTTCGCATTCATAGCTTTTCCTCAAATTTTTGTGATTTTGAATTTTGCCTTGAATTTTAGCAAAATTTCCTTGAATTTTAGGCTTGATTTTGCAAAAAATTCATTTGTAAAATTTGCGCACAATGTGGCTTGAAAAGTCCCGTTTCGTGTGAGATGAAAATATAGCTTATGTTTTGCTTTTTTTGAATGGCTAAAAGGTGAGAAAGGATTTTGCCACTTGCGCTTAAATCAAGCGGGGCGGTGATTTCATCTAAAATCAGCAACTTTGGGCGCAAGAGTAAGGCTCTAATCAGCCCTATCCTTTGTGCTTGTCCTGTGCTCAGCTCTTTTGGTTTGAGCTTTGTAAGGCTAAATTCAAGCTCAAAGTCCTCAAAAAGCCTTTTTGCCTCGTTTAAGTCAAAGTTCAAGCCAAAATTTTGCTGTCCTACGAAAAGCAAGTCAAGCACCTTTTTGTAAGGGTTTAGGGCAAGTTTTTGCTCTTGAAAAACATAAGAAATTTCTTTTCTAAGCTTTCTTTGTTCTTCAAATTTTAGGTTTAAAATGGGCTTTTCTTCAAAAAAAACTTCCCCAGAGCTTGCTTTTTCAAGCATTGCGATGATTTTGCCAAGTGTGCTTTTGCCGCAACCACTTTGCCCACAAAGCAGTAAATTTTCGCCTAAATTCAGCTCAAAGCTCACATTTTCAAACACCGCTTTTTGCTCGCTTTTAAGGTATAAATGGCGTTTAAATTCGTAGAATTTAGCAAGTTTATGCACTTTTAAAAGCATTGTTGTCCTTGTATAAGCGCAAAAGCTCTTTGCCATACTCTGTTTTTGGTGCGCTAAAAAAGTCTTTTGCGTTAGCTTTTTCGATGATTTTACCCCTTTCAAGCACGATGATTTCATCACTCAAAGCTCTTACAAAATCCAGCTCGTGCGAGATAAGCACTAGGCTTTTTTCTTTTTTTAGCTCTTTAAAAATGTCCGTGATATTTTGCGTGTTTTTTTCATCAAGCGAGCTTGTGATTTCATCGCAAAGTAAAATTTGCGCCCCAAGGCTTAAAGCCAAAGCCACTTGCACGCGCATAGCCATACCAGCACTGATTTGGTGCGCATAAGAGTGCCACAAAAGCTCCATATCATCAAAGCCTAAGCGTTCAAGCCAGCTAAAAGCTAAATTTTTGCGCTCTTTTTTGCCAAATTTGCTGTGTTCTTTTAGGTGCATTTCAAAAATGTCGCCCATATTAAACATAGGGTGGAAGCTAGCCCTTGCGTCTTGAAAGATAAAGCCCACTTTTGTTCTTAAAGTTCGCAAGGCGTTTTTGTCAAGGTTTAGGGGCGAAAAGCCCGCCACGCTTAACTCATCAGCACTTAACACAAAGGGTTTGTTGATAAGACAAAGCAAACTTTTAGCAAGCAGACTTTTGCCCGCTCCGCTTTTGCCAAGCACACCAAGCGCGCTTTTTGGGCGAAGCTCAAAGCTGATATCTTGCAAAAATTTACGCCCCTTGCACTCTAAATTGAGATTTTTCACCCTAATCAACGCGCACTCCCAAGTTGCCTTGCAAATTTGAAGCAATGGTGAGTAATGGCAAGATGAGCATTAACAAAAACGCCACAGGAAAGATGATGAGCCACCAAGCCCCTATGAAAACAGCCTTTGCGCCCTCGTCCAAAAGCCGTCCCAAGCTCACCTCATCTAAACTCACGCCCAAGCCAAAAAAGCTCAAAGTCGCCTCGTGTGAAATGGCGTGAGCTATGTTAAGGATAAAAAGCACCAAAAGCAAATTCACACAAGCGGGCAGCAAGTCCTTGTAAAAAGCCCTAAATTTCGTGCTTCCAAGCGCAAGGGCGCACAGGTAAAACTCACTTTTCATCAAGGAATTCAGCTCGCTATCAAGCAGTTTTGCGATGAAAGCAAAATGCCCCAAGGCGATGACAAAGGACATTGTGAGTAAATTTCCGCTCAAAAAACTTTGAAAAAACATTACGATTAAAAGGCTAGGAGCGGCTAAAATCGCGTCCAAACTTCGTATAAAAAAGCTATAAAAAAAACTTCGCGCCAGCAAAACAAACAAAACGCCCAAAACCACGCTCATAAAAGCCGCCACAAAGCCCACAAAAAGCGACACGCGCAAGCCTTGTGCGAGCTGAGTAAATAAATCGCGCCCCAACAAATCCGTGCCAAAAAAATGCTCTAAATTCGGGGGCATTTTAGCATTTGCAAGCTCATTAAAGCCAGCAGCATAGGGGCTTAAAAGCGGGACAAAGATGGCAAAAAGCAGGCAAAAAAGCAAGGGGCTAAGCATTAAGAGCTTTTTAGGCATAAACTTTCCTTGTATCGAGCAAATTCGCGCAAAGTTCAGCCAAAAAATTCAGCACCACAACGCCCACAACGCTTAAAAGCAAGACAGCCAAAACCATAGGATAATCCTTAAAAATAATGCTTTCAATCACTAAATTTCCAAGCCCGCCGTAAGCAAAAACACTCTCCACCACATAAACGCTCATCAAAAAAGCCACTGAATTTGCCGCAAAATATGTGAGTATAGGCGGTAGAGCGTGTTTAAGCACCAAGTGAAAATAAATCCGCCTTAGGCTCAAACCCCGCGCAAAGGCTGCTTCGATGAAACTTTGATTAAGACTATCAAGTAAAATCGTCCTGTAAAGGCGCAGATACGAACCCAAATGCGCCAAAGTTAGGGCTAAAATAGGCAGCACCAAATGAGCGGTGCGGTTTAAAATATCATCTTCAAAGCCCAAATCACTCACGCCAGAACTAGGCAAAACGCCCAAATACACGCTAAAAAACAAGATAAGCAACAAACAAAGCGCAAAAGCAGGCGTTGCCAAAAAGCTCATAGAGATGAAATTTAGGGCTTTGTCGATGAATTTGTCCTTGTAAATCGCGCTGATAATCGCAAAAAACAAGCTCACACAAAACAGCACAAGCAAAGCAAGCCCGCCAAGCGTGAGCGTGAGCGGCAAACGCTCAGCAAGGACTTCATTGACGCTTTCGCCTGTGATTAAAGAATTGCCAAAATCGCCACTCATCGCCCCTTTAAGCCAGCTCAAATACTGCTCGTTTAAGGGCTTGTCTAAATTTAAATTCGACTCAATCTGCGCTTTTAGCTCAGCGCTCACAGCTTGCGGGCTTTTCGCATACACCACGCTGCCCTTGCTTAAATGTATCATCGCAAAGCACACATAAGAAAGTGCCAAAAGCAAAGCCGCAAGCCAAAACAAGCGTTTAAGGATAAGGGCTAGCAAACTTTATTTGCTCCACTGCCAAGCATTCCACGAAAAGCCAACGCCGTGATGCCCTAGAATTTGGGGCTTTATGCCCTTTATGTCCTTGTTATACACCAAAGGAAAGTCCAAATACGCCAAAAACAAAAAAGGCGGTTCGTCATTTAAGGCATTGATAAATTCAGCATAATGCGCCTTTCGCTTTTTTTCATCAAGGGTAGAACGCGCTTTTTTCAGTGTTTCATCAACTTTTGCGTTTTTATAATGCCCGAAATTCCACACCTTATCTTGTGTGCTTTCAAACACCCTATAAGTGTGCAAATCAGGGTCATAAGGCGTTCCCCAGCCTACCAAAAAGCTATCTACCTTTGAGTAGTCAAAGCTGCCAGCAGGCTTTGCAAAAACCTGCGTTTTTATGCCGATTTTGCCAAATTCGCTTGACAAGAGCTTCACCAAAGCCACGCGCAAAGGGTCGTTGCTCATCGCATATAAGTCAAATTTAAGCTCAACACCGTTTTTTTCTAGTATGCCCTTAGCGTTTTTTTGCCAGCCCGCCTTTGCGAGAATTTCACTTGCTTTTTGCGGATTGTAAGCGCGTTGTATGCTTTTTTTAGGGCTTGCCCATGAGTTTTGTAAGGGGTGATGGGCTATCTTGCCAAGAGAGTGCAAGAGTTTATCCACGATGAGCCTTTTATCCACAGCATAATCAAGGGCTTCGCGCACGGCTTTGTCCTTGAAAATGGGGTTGTCAAAATTATACATTAAGGCTCTATAATCGGCTGAATTTTCCACTAAAACCTTGAATTTATCATCATTTTTAAAGCTCTCTACCATTTCAAAGCCCACAAGTGCCACATCAACGCTGCCGTTTTTAAGCTCCAAAGCACTGATATTTGGGTCGCTGATATGTCTTAAAATAAGTTTTGGGCTTTGCACCTTGCCTAAATGATAGTTTTCATTTGCCTCCAAACTTAGATATTGCCCTTTTTTCCACGCCTTAAACTTAAATGCACCCGTGCCTATGGGCTTTTGGTTGAATTTGCTTGTGTTTAAATTCTCATTTTGCAAAAGATGCTGTGGCAACATACCCATCATCAAAGCGTCCAAAAAGGCTGGAAAAGGATAAGCAAGCGTGATACTAATGTGCGTGTCATCAAGGACTTTTATGTCCTTTATCATCTCATAATTTGCCCGCACAGGCGAGTTAAATTTGGCGTCATTGACGGCTTTAAGCGTAAATTCCACATCTTTTGCGCTAAATTTCGCCCCATCGTGCCACAGCACATCATCTCGCAACTCAAAGCTATATGTAAGCCCGTTTTTGCTGACTTTCCACGATTTTGCTAAATCAGGCTGAATTTTCATCTTTTCATCAAAGCGCACAAGCCCCGAAAAGATGAGCCTCACCGCCTCATCGTGGTCCTCACTGAAAATCGGGTTGATACGCTCTATCTCGTTTTCAACCGCTACGACTATGGTGTCTTTGGGCGTTGCTCCAAAACAAAGCCCCAAAAACAGCCCCAAAAATGCGATTTTTTTCAGCATTTTTCTCCCTTATGAACTGAATTTGTGTGATAAAATTGTAACAAAACAATATCAACAATTTGAATTTTTTGAGAAAATTTTTAAAAAACACAAGCGGAATTTGCTTTTGAGAGTGCTTTGAAAATGCTTTTAAATTTGCCTTTAAATTGCTTTGAAAATGTTTTGAATTTTACCTTGAAATCGTCTTAAATTCGCTTTGAATTTGCCTTATCATAAGACAAAGCCGTAAAACTCACTACACCAAAAAGTGCCGTAAAAAGTCTAAATTTAGGCTTGCTTTCGTGGCTCTTTTGGTGCATTTTTAACGGCAAAATAA
>OIZA01000701.1_pt1 | contig 15201 bp, 14 predicted proteins | sample 1588381 | NCBI WGS metagenome assembly OIZA01 (sample SAMN03283277) | human gut metagenome | biome: human-associated habitat; material: feces | host: Homo sapiens | place: Peru | collected 2012 | reverse complement strand
CGACGCCATACGACAAGCTGCAGATGGATTTGATGTATATTTCTAATCCCAGCTTCTGGGAGGATTTGCGCATAATTTTTGCGACGATAAAGATTTTGTTTGTACCTGAAAGCACGGAAGGTGTTGCTGAGGGACAGAAGACGGCGATGGGTGGGGAAAAATGAAAAAAGCAGTTATCTTGATTAATGATACAACATATGCTTTTAATTTGCGTGGTGCCATTATTAAGAAATTAATTAATGAAGGGTTTGAAGTAGTTGTTGTTGGTCAATTATTAAAGCATCAAGACAAATTAAAAGCAATGGGCGCAAAAATAATTGGTGTTGAAACTGGTCGGCATGGTACAAATCCTTTTTCTGACTTAATGTTGATGTGGAAGTACATTGGTGTTTTAAAAAAAGAAAAACCAGATGTAGTTTTAACATATAATATTAAGCCTAATGTATATGGTGGCATAGCTTGCCAATTATTAAAAATACCGTACTTAGCTAATGTAACTGGATTAGGTACACCGGTGGAAAATCCAGGAAAGCTTCAGAAGCTTACTATACAGCTTTATAAAATAGGTGTAGCAGGTAGTGCTTGTGTTTTTTTTCAGAATGAAGAAAATAGAGCATTTTTTGAACAACGTAGTATGCTAAAAAAAGAAGCTAAGGCGAGAATTATACCTGGTTCAGGTGTAGATTTATCAAAACACCCTTTATTACCTTGGAATGATGATGGTAAAATACATTTTTTGTTTGCTGCACGTATTATGAAGGAGAAAGGGATAGATTTATTCCTTTCTGCTGCGCATAAATATGCAAATGATGACATTATATTTGATGTTTGTGGTGCCTGTGATGATGAAAAGTACAAGACACTCTTGAATAGCGAAAAAAGCATTATATATCATGGGGAACAGAGAGATTTAATAAAATTTTATCAAGAATGTTCATGTTTCTTATATCCTTCTTATTACCCGGAAGGTATGAGTAACGTTTTGCTAGAGGCTGCTGCCTCAGGAAGACCTGTTATTGCTACTGATAGAGCTGGATGTAGAGAAACAGTTGATGATGGTATTTCAGGTTACGTTGTTCCTATTAAAAATCAACAAGCCGTTATGGAAGCTGTTGGGAAATTTTTAGAACTTAATAGGGAAGAAAGAAAAAATATGGGCTTAGCCGGAAGGGAAAAAATAGAAAGGCAATTTGATAGGAATTTTGTAGTTCATGCATATATGGAAGAGATAGGGAAGTTACTATGATTAGAGTTTTGCATGTAATAGCTAGTCTGCATTTTGGTGGTTCACAAGCCTTTGTAATGAATCTTTACCAAAATATTGATAAAAGTAAAGTACAATTTGATTTTGTTGTAATTCCGGAAGAAAAGAAGGATTTATATGATGTAGTCGAAAAAATGGGTGGGAAAATTTATGTGATGCCCAGATACAATATATTGAATCATTTTTCTTATGTAAATTGGTGGAATGATTTTTTTAATGCACATCGTGAATATAAGATAGTTCATGGTCATGTTCGTAGTACAGGAGCAATTTTTTTGTCTATTGCTAAAAAGCATGGTTTGGTTACAGTTTCACATAGTCATAGCACATCAAATGGTAAGGGAATTTCAGGATATATTAAAGATTTAATGCAATTGCCTATCCGTAATATAGCTGATTATTTCTTTGCCTGTTCTGAAGATGCTGGAAAATGGTTGTTTGGCGAAAAGGTTACTAAGCAATCAAATTATAAAGTAATACCTAATGGTATATGCATTGATAAGTTTAAATTTAATTTGCAAAAGCGGAAATATATTAGAAGAGAATTAGGAATACAACCTGATGAAATTGTTATTGGTCATGTTGGACGATTTGTGAAAGCCAAAAATCATGAGTTTTTATTGAAGTTATTTGCTGCGTATACGAATCAGAATAACAAATCTCGTTTGCTATTGCTAGGGGATGGGGAATTGTTACCGGAGATCAAGCGATTATCTATAGAATTAGGAATCGAAAACAAGGTGTTATTTTTAGGCAGTAAATTTAATACAGAAGATTTTTATCAAGCTATGGATGCTTTTGTATTTCCATCATTATGGGAAGGACTTGGAATTGTTGCTATTGAAGCGCAAGCAAATGGGTTACCATGCGTAGTATCAAACCATATACCTAGTGAAGCAGTAGTTACTGAAAATGTTGTTAATTTATCATTAGAGTGTATTAATGATTGGGTACGGGAACTACAAAAAATAAAAATTAGAGAATATAACGGTATTAGTTTATGCAGTGATAGAAGATTATTGCATTATGATATGAAGGATATTTCAAAAAAGATGCAACAGTTTTATTTATCAATAGGTGAGGGAAAAAATGAGTAAATATTTGTTACGCTTAGATGATGCGTCTGATTATATGAATATAGAAAAATGGCAACGTATTGAAAATTTATTAGATAAGTATCATATTAAGCCAATTGTTGGAGTAATACCTGATAACAGAGATCCAGATATGCTTGGAATTTATACTAAAGATATTTTATTTTGGGATAAAGTTAGAAGGTGGCAACATAAGGGGTGGACTATAGCCTTACATGGATATAACCACGTCTTTGAAACAAATGACGGTGGGATTAATCCTGTTAATAATCGTAGCGAATTTGCTGGTGTTTCTTTAGAACGTCAAAAAGAAAAAATCAAGAATGGATGTACAGTTTTCCATGCGCATGGAATTGAACCAAAAATATTCTTTGCACCAGCGCATACGTTCGATATGAACACTCTTGTAGCTTTGAAGGATGAATCTAAGATAAGGATAATTAGCGATACTATAGCAAATAACGTGTACTTTGAAAATGAATTTTATTTTATACCTCAACAGTCTGGAAGAGTAAGAAGATTACCATTTTCTTTAGTCACATTTTGCTATCATCCGAATATAATGACAGAAAATGATTTCATGGGTTTAGAGGATTTTTTGAAAAAAAATAGGAATAGTTTTTGTCAGTATAATAAAATGATGCTTAAAAAAAATGAGTTCACATTATTGAATTATATTATAAGAAAAATGTATTTCTTTAAGAGAACATGGAGAAAAAAGAATGAATAACGAAGTTATTATCATTGGAGGAAATCATCATAATGGATTAGGACTAGCACGTATTTTAGGCATTAATCAAATAATAGTACATTCTATTGTAATAGATAAAAATAAAAATAGCTTTATTTCAAAATCAAAGTATGTAGATAGCTGTTATGTTTTTTCTGATGATGATGAAGCAATTGATTTTGTTTTACAAACATATAAGGAGAAGCTTAAATACATCATTATACCGTATTCCGACGGAGCTGCTTATGCAATTGATAAAAGACTGAACGAATTTATAGGAAAATATTATGTTCCCTCTATGTTTAATAAGCAAGGGTTAATTGCAAAAATGATGCATAAAGATGAACAATATAGGTTTGCTAAAAAGAATAATATAAAGATGGCAGAAACAAGAATAGTAGAATTTAATAATATAAGTGAGAATATATACGATGTTTTTAAAGATGCTACCATTGTAAAACCACTGATTAGTTCGGAAGGTGATAAGAAAGATATTAGGATATGCAAAAATAGTAACGAATTGAGAACTGCATTGATGGGATTTGTCAACAAAGGGTACAAAAGAGCGTTAGTGCAAGAATACATTAATATTGATTATGAAATAGACGTGTTTGGGTGTATCTTGAAGCAAAAACCATATATTTGTCAAATTCCAACTAGGACAATACGTTCATGGCCTAAAAAAGGTGGAACTAATTCATTTTCTCAAATTATAACAGATAAGATTATAATAGAAAAATGCAGGGAAATAATTCAAAAATTATCAAATAGTGGGTTTTATGGGCTGTATGATATTGAACTTTTTGTGGTTAATGGTGATTTGATTTTAAACGAAATAAATTATAGAAATTCTGGTGATGTGTATATGGGAATCAAACAAGGATATTATTATCCTTTTGCTTGGGTGATGGATTGCTTAGATAAGCCTGTAAATATATTACCAAATCCAAAGAAAAGTAGCTATGCAATTACTGAGTGTGCAGATGTTCGCCATGTAATAAAAAGAGAACTAAACATCTTTTCTTGGTTGAAAGATTTGTTGCGTTCAGATGATTATGCATTATTTTTGTTTAGCGATATAAAGCCTACAATTTATAGATATGGATATTATTTAAAGCAAATGATTCTAAGAAGATCACTATAAGTAGGAGGACTTTATGAAATTACTAGTTTTGACTGATAAGTATTTTCCGCGCCCATATGCTAACGCAATGTGTGCACAAGAAATTATAAACGTTTTAACTGAAATGGGTAATCAAGTAGATATTTTAGCATATGAAGATTTTGATGGAAATCCAAGTAAGTGGGAAGGAAATAATGTATATCATGTGCGACCTGATAAAAGATTACGCTTATACTATTATGCTGATACGTATCGTAGTACTTACAAAGGAAAATGTGCAAAGTTTTTAGCTAATTTATTGTCAAAAACCAAAGGGCTGATTTTATTACCTTGGCAACCGTTTTATTCTTTTTCATTTCCTCGAAGAATTCATAAAAGCATAAATCAATTGAATGAAAAGGAAAATTATGATGCAATTTTAGCAATATTAAATCCGTTAGATTCTAATATTGCAGCTTGTAAGTTTAAATCGCAAAATCCTAATATTCCTTATATAGTTTTTTGTGTTGACACACTAAGAAAGACTTTTGTAGAACAGCATATTAGCAAGACTTTTGCTGACGCATTTATTTGGGAAAGAAAGATCTTGAAGCATTGTGATGCGTATTTCTATATGGAATCGCGTCGAGGCGATTATCAATTGAAAAGATATAATCCTTTTCGTGAGAAATTACATGAAGCTGATATGCCTAGGTTACATATAAAAGATCTTAGTAGTTTACCAAGATATGATTTTGGTGAGAATGCTGAGCACTGGGTATATGCTGGCTCCATTGGAGGACCACATTATAAAGCAGATGCTATGTTGAATATATTTAATGAAATTTCTGAGAATCCTAAAAGAGTATTGCATTTATTTGTAAGAGGAAATGAAGCCGACCGAATAGAGTCATTAGCAAAAAAGAACAATTGGAATGTCATAGTACATGGTTATGTTGATTTTACTACTTTAGAAAGCGTCATGGCCACAGCTGATGTGATTGTTTCATTAAAAACTAGTGATCAAATATCAGCAAAGATTTTTGAATGTATATCGTATGGAAAACCGATAGTACATTTTTCTGGAGATCCAAGGGATCCTGATGTTCAGTATTTGAATAAATATAAATTATCGAAAATAGTTAAGACGTATAACAGTAAGTCAACTGAAATTGAGGAACTGCAGGAGTTTCTTGAAAAAAGTCACGGAAAAACAGTTGATATGGTACAAATTGAAGAAGCTTTTAAGAAGAATACACCAAAGTTTTCCGCGAATGCAATTTTAGAACAAATAAAAAAAGCACAACAAATATAACAAAAATTATCGGAGGCTTATCTATGATTTATAGTAATAGGGTGAATTTGACAAAACTATATTGCTTAATAATACCTGTTTTACCAATTATGGGTATGTATGGTTTTTCTGAATTACCCTTCCTGACTTTTTCAGATTATCTATTAATGATTTGTTATATACTTTGGGGAATTTACGCTCTAAATAAAAAAAAGGCCCAATGTAGAGGTATCTTTTTACCTTTGGTTGTTTATTTGTTATTACATCCAATGATTTTAGCATCGTATGCTGCAAGTGATATTGATTGGGTGGATGCAATTGGTACTTCATGGCGTTTGGCTTTTTATGTATTTCCGCTATGCATACTTTCCCCCTATCATCTTGATAAGCATTTGTTGATAAAGTCATTCAGATTTATAGGATTGACAAGTTCTATTTATGCGATTGGACAATTCTGTTTTGGTACCTTTTTAAGTATTTCATTAAGTCCTTATTTACCTTTTCTTCCTATTTTAAGAGAAGGAATAGAAAAGCAGCAATTAGGATGGATTGACTATGGTTGGATGGTTCGAGCTAGAGCCTGGTTTTCAGAGCCGTCTACTCTTGCTATTTTTTTAATTTTAGCAGCTTTTATTGAATTATTTCTTTCAAATAGTATAAATAAGAAAAAGTTTTTGGTATGTTATTTTCTAGGAATATTCATTTCTCATTCGTCTACAGGCACAGTAGGATTGTTTTTTTTGTTGATGTCCTATGCGTATATGTACGTTAAAAGGAAAGAATTTAAGATTCCTACTAAAGTTATGTTAGGCATATGCTTAATAATGCCAATAGTAATTCTTTTTTTAATTAAATCTGGATACGTTGCTCAATTTATAGGACATGCTTTTGTAGATGGAGCTGGTTTATCACAACAGTCACATTTTTCGTCTATAACAGGCGTTTTTCAAAAAGATTTTAACATTTTCGAAATTTTATTTGGAAATGGAATGCAGGAAGCGGTAGAAGGCTATTTGCCTGGTTGGATTAGAACATTCTACAGTTTAGGAATAGTAGGAATAATATTATATTCTTTTGCTTTTATCCTGAGTATGAGACAAAATTCTTCAGCTAAAATGGTTTTAGTAATGTTGTTTTCTTTTTTGAATATAGGTACAGAAATCATGTTAGGCGTATACTTGCTTTTATATTTTTCCGTACTAGAAATTTCTGAATGCGAGGGGGAGGGTTATGGCTATAAGCAAATTAATAAACCGATTTCGGGAAACATCTATTCTCAAAACTATAAGATTTAATCTAAATTATTTTGGTATAAAAGGATTAAAATTACCAGTTTTAATATCTAATAATGTAAAAATTGATTCTTTAAACGGAACAGTTGAATTAGCGCAATACGATAAAACAGGCTTAATTAAGATTGGGTTTAATGGAGCTGGGATTTGTGATTCTAAGTATCAGAGAGCTTTTTGGGATGTTGAAGGATTAATACATTTTGATGGAAAATGCATAATAAGTTCAGGTGTAAAAATTGGGTGTGGCAAGGATGCTATTATTAAATTTGGCGAAGGTGTGACTGTTAATGTTAATACTCAAATTATAAGTCAGAAGAGCATTAGTTTAGGAAGGAATACAATGGTTAGCTGGGATGTATTGATTATGGATTCTGATTTTCATCGTTTGGGAAATATTGGGGAGGAAAATCGTTCTGTAATAAATAAGCCTATAAAAATAGGTGAAGATGTTTGGATCGGATGTAGAGCTGTTGTATTGAAAGGCGTAAATTTAGCAGATGGAACTGTAGTTGCAGCTAATAGTACGGTTACCAAAAGCTATAACGAAAAAAATATTCTGATTAACAGTAGCGGTATTCTTAAAAGGGATATTGTTTGGCAGAGATAATTTACGGAGGATTGTCATTTGAGTTTTGTCATGCTTTTAAAAGATACAGTAAAGTCATTTTTGAATTTCAGTAAACGAACCATATTAAATTTTCAACATAATATAGAGATTGGTTCTAATACAATGGTACGTTATGCTGATATAAAGCCGAATGTTAGAATTGGGAAATATTGTAATGTTCAAGGTGGGGCGTATGATTGTTATACATATTTAGGAAACTTCTGCGAGCTTCCTCAAACTAAAGTAGGAAGATTTTGTTCTATTGCTAGTCATGTTTTATTGGCAGCAGGGAATCATCCTATGAGTTATATTAGCACCTCTCCGTATACATATACTAATATTAAGGGCTCACTTGCAAAAGAATGTTATTTTACGGAAGAGTTTTTTTATATAAATGACAAAAATAAATTTTTATGTGAAATTGGCAATGATGTGTGGATTGGAACAGGCGCAGTTTTGGTTTGTAGAAACAAAGCACTACAAATTGGTAATGGTGCAGTGATTGCTGCAGGTGCCGTTGTTATCGAAGATGTTCCGCCTTATGCTGTGGTTGCTGGAAATCCGGCAAGAATTATTAAGTATAGGTTTAGCAATAATGAAATAAAAGCTTTACAAGAGATGGAGTGGTGGAATAAGGGTGAGGAATGGTTAAGCAATAATTGTGGCAATTTTATAAGTATAACAAAGTTTAACAATAAGGGGACATGACATGAGAATTATATGGGTATTAAGTAAAATCATAAATAAGATATTGATTATTTTGCGAGGTGCTATAGTTACTCTTATTTATAAACCTAAGAGTTTTGTGAAAGTTTTAGGGAGAGTATATTTGGACAACCCTAACATTACATTTGGAGATAATGTTATATTATATCCAAATGTACATATTTTTGGAACTGGAAGAGTGGTTTTAGAGGATAATGTTTCTTTGGGAGATGGCACTGTTATTTGTGCAGCTAAAAATATCATAATTGGTAAGAATTCAATGATTGCAGCGCAATGTTACATTACTGATTGTAACCATGGTATGCATCAAGGAATACCAATGCGTAATCAAGATATGTCTGTAAGGATTACTACAATAGGGAATGATGTCTGGCTGGGTTGTGGGGTAAAGGTTTTGGCAGGAACAGTGATTAAAGATGGTGCAGTTATAGGAGCGGGTACTGTTGTTAGTGGGCAAGTAGATAATAATTCTATTTTTTACTCAAAAAGGGAATACGTATTCAAAGAACGGAAATAACAAATATCATGCAATTTTTAAGCTTCAATAAATATATAAAAAATAAAGATAACAGGTTGTTGTTAATCAATATATTTGGAAATTATTTAATAAAAGGAGGTGCCATGATTGTATCAATACTGATAATGCCAGCTTATATTAAATATTTTAAATCTGAGTCTGCCTTGGGAATGTGGTTTACTATAACTCAGTTATTAAATTGGATTATGCTACTAGATTTCGGTATTGGCTCAGGTATTAGAAATAAAATTATAGAACCATTACAAAATAAAGACTACAAAAGAGTCGTAGAGTTGATTTCTAGTACGTACATTTTTACAGCGATATTAGTGATTCTTCTGACTGTAATAAGTATCCTGTTAGTTGATAAAATCAATTGGATGGCTATATTAGGAGTAGATTCCACAGAACTAACCAGTAAACAATTAAATGAAATTGTTTTAGTGTTAATTTTAGGCGTTGTTTTTCGATTCTTTTCTGTAATTGTTTCGCAAATATTGTATGCACTTCAAAAAGCAATATTGCCAAGTTTACTAATACTGGTATCTAATATACTAATATTATTTTATCTGTACTTTTCTGTTCCAAATGGCACTAATGATATACTAAAACTTGCCTATGTAAATTCACTAGCTAATAATTTGCCTGCTGTTTTTGTAACTGTATGGTTATTCAAGAGAGTTTTGATAGGATTAGGTCCACAACTGAAAAAATTTTCACTAAAAACAGCTTTAGATATAATATCGCTAGGAGGAGTTTTATTCTATGTTCAAATCATATTTATGTTTTTGTTTAATGTAAAAGAGCTTTATATTACTTGGTTTGTTGGTTCGGCTGCTGTTGTAGAATATCAAATATATTATAAGTTAATAGGAATTATTGGGGGACTGTATGCTTTAGCGCTTAATCCTGTATGGTCTGCTGTGACTAAAGCAATGGCAGAAGGAAATAGAGAATGGGTTAATAAACTATACAAAAAAGCCATATATGTAATAGTGCTTTTTGGATTTGGTCAGTTGCTTTTAGTTTTTTTTATGCCATGGATTGTCAATATTTGGTTGAAAGGTTATGCGGTAAGTGTATCTACAACAAATGGGTTATATTTTGCTATATATAATTTAATATATATGTGGATGATGTTGAATTATAATTTTGCCTGTGGTTTGGGACGCATAAATGTAATTGCAATATGGGTTACCATAGCTACAGTATTAAACTATGTATTAACTGTTTATATTAGTCAAATGTTACAAAGCTGGGTAGCTGTAATAATTGCTACGGCTATCGTAAGTGCGCCTTGCGCATTAGCTGTTCAATTGGATATAAAAAAGTTTATGACTAACAAAGGAACAAAATAACATCCTATTAAAAATAAAGGTTTTTAAAGTATACTAATAACATAGGCGTTTATATTTTTGAGGAAAAGATTATGGACATAACAAAGCAAGAGAATGGTTTTGAAAACTTAAAAGACCTGTTTTGGGCAGCTAATAGTGCTTTCTTAGAAAACCATGTGATTTTGCTAAATCGAGAGTTATCTGAACGCTGCTTATGTGGTGCATTAATGTGCGAACTTAATAAGCAATTGGAGAAGAGAAATTGGAAAAACTATCATGCTGATGTTGAATTCAATAGAGATGAAGACAGTATTAAATGTATAAATTACATAACCGATGATGGAGTTTCTTTGAAACGAATCTTCACTGATATTATAGTTCATAGTCGCGGTAAAGAAAGGATTGACAATTTAATAGCGCTTGAAATGAAAAAGAGTAGTGCAAGTCAGACAGAGATAGATGAGGACAAGGCTAGATTAAGGCAATTAACTAAACAGAATTCTAATACTTCTTTGTGCAGCTTTGCTTATCTTTTGGGGATTTACTATGAGATTAATTTAGATAAAAAAGAAATAAAAATAGAGTTTTTTAATAATGGGAATAGAGAAGAGCAGACTTTTAAGCGTAGGTACTGATTCTTGAATGTAGGTTATTTTAATGAATATTGACTTTGTTAGAGATGCTAAAGAGTTGTTTAAAAGAAGTTTGGAAGCAAAGGGAGTTATTATAAAACATGATGATGATCCTATTATCAGTTGGTATATTTATCGTGAGAGAACAATACGACCTTCTCGACGGAAAGTTGTAAAGGCTAAAGGTTTTTCGTGTCCTCCATTATTTACGGACAAATTGAAGAGGTTAGAAACAGAAATAGAAAATGGAGCAAATCTTAATTCATATCTAAGTAGATCAATAATGGACTGCAGTAAAGATGACCTTATGCTTTATGATTGGGGAATTTACCACTTACACATTAGCGATAAATTAGATACAAAAAAATCTGATGGATTTATGGAAAGATCGGACTTGTTATTATATGCATTATTTGATAATGAGAATGCATATTTTATTAAAACAATCAATCATAAAGGCGAAAATAACATGTGGACTAAGAAGGAATGTCTTGAAATTATCAATGATAATTGGCCTCATTTGTTAGAGCCATATATTATGAAAGGCGTATCTAAAGAACAACAATATATAAGTGATGATGAGAGGTCTACCCTTAGGAAAAACCATTTAAATACATTCATCACATTAAATAATGGAGTAGTTATTATGCCGCCTAATATGGGATTGGTGTGTGATGGGAGTCCATTTAAAGCGATTTATGCTGCGGATTATTTAAAGAAGCAACTTAAAGATGTTCAGTCAAGTATAATGAACGATATCTCAGATTTTCGTAAGAAAATACAGAGCAATGAAGATATTTATGAAATAAAACTAGAAAAAATAATGGTAAACCAGTTAAATTTAAAGGTTAATAATCATATTTCAGTAAGGTTGAAATTAGTAGTAAAGGAGTAAGCTTACCTAAATTATGGAAAAAGATATGGTACATCAAGAATTGAAAATGATACAGAGATGTATAAATCGAATGAGTCAGAATGCTTTTTATTTAAAGGGATGGTATGTTTCGCTTCTGTTCGTAGGGACTAATTTCTTAATTGATAAACAAGCAAATCATTGTTATATAGCTGGCTTAGTGCTTATGTTAACTTTGGCGTTTTGGTATCTAGATGCCTTTTATCTAAAAATGGAAACACTATATAGATGGAAGTATGAGTGGGCAATTATAAAACGAATTACAGGAAATACCAAATGTTTCTATGATTTAAATCCATATAACCAAGAAATGTGGCTTGATCCTGATAAAAAAAGGGGGAATTTAAATCTGTTTGGTTATTTTATTTCTATGACGATATGGCCTTTTTATGCTTTGGGAATCATTATAGCGCTTTTTATCTATGGAAAAGGAGTGTAAGTATAGTGAGCAATAAAATCTTTGTTTCGTATAAATATTACGATATAAATGTGTATCAAAATCCTGATATGGATAAAATTCAAAATCCTTCACCTTTCTATTATGATGAAAAGGTTACGCCTCGTAGTTATTTAAATTACCTAAGTAGTGTTTTAAGTGACTATGCTATAGAAAAATGGGAGAAAGATGATGAAGATTTAAGCGAATTCCAAGATGAGACTATAGCATCTAAATTAAAAGACAAGATTTATGATAGTACAATTACTATAGTTTTGATTTCTCCGAAAATGAAAGATGCCTATAAATACGAAAGAGATCAGTGGATACCGTGGGAGGTGTCATATTCACTAAAGGAGATAACTAGAAACGGAAGAACTAGTAAAACCAATGCTATGATAGCAGTTGTTCTGCCTGATTTACAAAACAAATATGACTATTGTATTGAACAAACTACTTGTTGTACAACCCTGAAGTTTTTTAATTTTTTCACTATAATTGGCAATAACTTTTTTAATAAAAAGGATGCTGATTCCTATAAATGTAAAGAGTGTGGAGGTATACATTATAGAGGATTAGATAGTCATTATTTTGCTTATGCAAGATGGAATGAATTTATAAGTGATCCTAAGAAATATATTTATGAAGCTTTAGCCCACAAAGATCATATAAGTGAATATGATCTGCATAAGGAATTGTGATAACGTTTAGGGGATTATTATGGTTTTTGTTTATATTATAGAGCCTTGTTTAACGATGTATGATACAAGTATTGCAGATAGATTTTATAGATCCTTAGAAAATAATATTAAAAATTATATTCCAGTATGCATAGTTAGAAATACTAACATAGCTTGTTTTCAACATTCGTTATCTAAAGCTTCTTTGGTTGTAGTGTTTAATGGCGATTTAAAAAGTGATTTAGTTAGACAATTTATAGAATGTGCTAGAAAAAATGAAGCACAAATATTTCCTATAGCTATAAATAAATTCAACAGAAAACCAGAGGAATATATTAGTGAATTTCAAAGTTATGATGTATATGAACAATTGAGAGTGAGGAATTTATCTGATAATTATATAGAATTAGTAGCAAGTGATTTTGCTAGAAATATTATTTCTGCTGTAATGCCAACTATTTATAGTAATCGAGGTTCAATATTTATAAGTCATAGGCGTATTGATGGAGAAGATATTGCAGCCCGGTTGTGTGATAAGATTAAGCAGCAATCAAGTGAAACAAGAATTTTTAGAGATATTACAGAAGTAAAGGTTGGCGAGCAGGCTCAATTAAAAATTGATGAGGCTATGGCTAAAACAGATGCATTTATTTTTTTACATACTCCTAAAGCATCAGAATCAAATTGGATAAAAAAGGAACTTAGCTTTGCCATATTGCGTCGAATTCCAATTGTTTGGGTACAAATTGATAGAGCTGATAGTTTAGATATTTCAATTCGTCCATCTGAAAGGCCTAATCTTTCGTATTCATCTACTGATTTTTCTGATGAAAAGAAATTAAGTAAGATTGCTAATGAAATATTAGAAGAAGTATTTAATGTTTGTACTGCTAAAACGAATGATGTGTATCAATCTATAAATACATGTGCAAGTTTATTAGGAGATAGAATAACTAAAGTAAATGGTGAAAATCTAATATATAAAATAACTGTTGAAAGAAATAATTACCACTATCCACAAAGGCCAATAATTCAATACGTTCAATTTTTCGGAAAAAAACCTGATAAATCAAATATTGAAAAATGCAGACGATTTATTCAAGAAAGTGTTTATGATAATCTCACAATAATTAGTAATAGATATTTAAGCAAAGAGATTCAAGGAAATATTGCATACGATTCATTTGAAAATTTCTATGATCATTGGTATTCATATTTGAAGGGAAAAGAAGGTAATTGTGAAAAGGAAATAATTATTTCTGGAGCTTTTCCTAATTCTGATGAAATTCACAAGCAGTGTTTAACAGATGCACTGATTATTTTTGCAAAAAATATAATAAAAAATGGATATAAGCTTACATTTGGTTCACATACCAGTTTTCAAGAGTTGTTTTTTGAAATAGCAAAGGAAGTAGTTGGTGAAAAGGGAGCTGATAAAGTAATTAATATGTTTATATCGAAATGGTTTGAAAACAAGTATTATGTAAATAAGGAATACTTTAAAACTAGAGCTACACTTTACGAATCGCAGTGCCTAGATAGCATTTCTACTAGCCTTACACAGATGCGAAAGGATATGATTCAAAGAAAAAATGTTGCTGCTTTAGTATGTTTAGGTGGAATGCTTAAAGATAACAAGAAGGAAGAAGGGGTACGAGAAGAAGTCCAAATTGCGAGAGAGGTAGGTGTTCCTGTCTTTGTTGTAGGTAGTGTTGGAGGATGTTCTTCTGTTATTGCTAGTGAGTACTTAAATAAATGGAATGAGCTTAATAATGCACCTGAACAAATAAATTTGGATTTTATGTATAGTCTAGACTATTTTTATGTAGCTAGTGAAATGTTAGATTGGCTTAAACATTATAGTAAGTAGCTATGCTCATTAAATAAGAGTATGTAAAGTATTGAGTTATTAAAAATTGAGATTTATAAACAAAAATATAGAATAGTAATATTGTAAAATATTATGCTCATGTAAGGAGAGGTATATCATGCAGACAATTTTAGTTACTGGTGCGGCCGGCTTCATCGGCAGCAACCTTGTACTGGAGCTTTTGCGTTCCCTGTCCCCGGTAAAAATCATCGGTCTGGACAATATGAACGACTATTATGACGTATCTATTAAGGAATATCGCCTGCAGCAGCTGGATAAATGCGCTGCGGAGCATGCTGATTCTGAATGGGTATTCATCAAAGGAAATCTTGCTGACAAGGCGCTTATCGACAAAATTTTTGCCGACTACAAGCCGAGCATCGTGGTGAATCTGGCGGCGCAGGCTGGCGTGCGCTATTCCATCACCAATCCTGATGCATATATTGAAAGTAACTTGATTGGTTTTTACAACATTCTGGAGGCCTGCCGTCATTCCTACGACGACGGTGCAAGCGGCGTGGAGCATCTTGTTTACGCCTCCAGCTCCAGCGTGTATGGCTCTAATAAAAAGGTGCCGTATTCCACTGATGACAAGGTGGATAATCCTGTTTCTCTTTATGCAGCGACCAAGAAATCTAACGAGCTTTTGGCGCATGCCTATAGCAAGCTGTACAATATTCCGTCTACCGGCTTACGCTTCTTCACGG
>OIZA01000700.1_pt1 | contig 15213 bp, 13 predicted proteins | sample 1588381 | NCBI WGS metagenome assembly OIZA01 (sample SAMN03283277) | human gut metagenome | biome: human-associated habitat; material: feces | host: Homo sapiens | place: Peru | collected 2012 | reverse complement strand
TTGTCTTTCTTTTTGAACAGCCCCTTGCCTTTTTTTAACAATCCCTTTACGCCATCGCTGGCAGCCTTCACAGGGTTCTTGGCTGCCTCCTTAGCTGAAGGGGCATCTGAGCCGACAGTAACGTTCTCCGTTTGCGGCTTAGAACCAGGGTATGTGATTGTATAGGCATATTTGTTCTCGCTTTTCTTTACAAACTCATGGCGTATAGTTCCACCAGATCCGCTCTTGGTAGAGAAACTCTCCTTGTTGCCTACTTTCTTGTAGTTAAGGACTTTGTCCCACTCTTCTTCGCCGCAGCCATCCATGAGAAAGCGCATGTTCTTGGTGTCCAGCTTTACCCAATAGCCGCCTACATCATAGGTGAATTTTCTTACGTCCTGTGCGTTAGCCGTAAGAGCAAATGTGCTTAGTACGGCAAATGTTAATAATAATCGTCTCATAATTTCATTTGTTTTTGATTAAACATATTGTTATTTAACTTCTTTCCAATCAATGAGTCCTTTGCCCATATCATCTAATTCTACAGCCAATCCTATAACCTTTCTGCCATCTGCCAAGAATGGTTTGAGGTAGCCGTTGGTAATTTGAGATAAGAGATCTCATACACAGCTTGGCTTCTTCCAAATTGTCATAATAGGTCTTCAACTTGTCGTGTGCTTCTTCAATGCTGCATTCCATCTTATCTGCCAAGGCTTCCAACTCTGGGGCGAAGTTAACAGTCATTTCTTCCTCGGTAATGCCACAAAGAGGGGCAAATTGTGGGAGAAAGCTGATGTTTGTCAGATGGTTAAGTACTGAGAATAAGGAAATTTGAGTAAACTTCGTGATGCCTGTTATAAATACAAAGCGAAGTACATTTCCTTTGAGTTTGAGCACGGAAAATACAGAACGATAAACTTCAGTGCAACCTTCATGCTCTGGTGTCTTCCATGAATGCTGCAAAGGGGAATCGTATTCGTCAATCAGTACCACTACTTGCTTACCTGTCTTTTGATAGGCTGTGTCAAGGATAACTTGGAGGCGTACGGATTCGCGAGATGTCTCTTTAGGCTTGATGCCGTATAATGCTTCGTATTTCGAAAACTCAAGATTGAGATAGTCTTTGATTTCGGCAGCAGTGGCACCTGCACCGCTCATGTCAAGTCTGATGACGGGATACTCTGTCCATTCTTCTTCCAGTTCCATAATCTTCAGCCCCTCAAAGAGTTCTTTCTTGCCTTCAAAGTAGCATTGCAAAGTATCAAGAAGCAGAGACTTACCGAAACGACGAGGACGGCTCAGATAATTGTATAAATCACCTGAGTGAGTAAGTTGCCATACCAAGTCGGTCTTGTCAACATATAAGTAGCCTTCCTTGCGGATAATGCTAAAGAATTGTATGCCAGCTGGCAATTTCCTTGTGTTCATCTCTGCCATAGTCTTCGTTTTCTTTTATGGGTTGTTTGCTATGTACCTTCTATCATCTACAGATAGAATCTATTTCTTTCCTGCTATCAATCCCTTGATGACGGCATTGGTGAAGCCATTCTGCTCCATCGTGTTCAAGCCCTTGATGGTGCAGCCGCCAGGAGTAGTAACCTTATCAATGGCAGCCTCTGGGTGTTCGCCTGTTTCCTGAAGCAGCTCTACGGCACCCTTGATGGTCTGCAAGACAATCTTCTGGGCATCCTTAGCCTTGAAGCCCATCTCTACGCCGCCTTCCACATTGGCTCTTACATAGCGCATGGCGTAAGCGATGGCACACGACATAGCTGTGGCTGCAGGGAAGAGGCGTTCTTCCATGATGAGGCTTTCGCCCAATTCATCGAAGATTTCTGTAATCTGCTGGATTTCTGTGGCAGATGCATCTACAGGAGTGATGAAGGTCATCGACTGCTTGTAGGCGATGGCGATATTTGGCATCACGAGGAAGAAGGTTGGGGTAATACCATCCTTATCTAACCACTCCTTGATGTTGGCTGATGGCACACCGGCTGCAACGACCACGAGTTTCTGGCTCTTGTAGTCGAGTGCATCCTTGATTCCCTTTAAAGTTTTCTCCACGCACCATGGTTTTACTACCACGCATACGATGTCTGCGCCGTGGCAAGCCAACTGGTTGTCGAGAGTTACGCTGGCTCCTTCGCTTGCGAAGTGATCCAATACTGGTTGGTTATGGTCTGATACCGTAATATCTGATGGAGTGAACTTCTCGCTCTGCAAGAGTCCTTCAGCCATGGCACCGCCCATAGCACCTGCTCCGATAATTGTTATTTTCATTGTCGTCCTATAGTTAAAATGCAATTACGGTGCAAAGATACTACTTTTATCTGAAAATAGCGTGTTTATTGATGATTTTTTAGGGAAGTACGCTTGTTTACTGACGATATTTTAAGAAATTCGCTAGTTTACTCCCATTCTGGAAGTATCCACGTCCTTGGTTCTCTTCTCCTTGTACTTACCTATCTTATAGATGATGGAGATGAAACTATGTAAATGATATTCTAGAAATAGACAATCAAGAAGAAACCCCTATAAAATGGGGAAAGAAGAGATTGAAAATTTTCCCTTAAGGATATTTATTTTTTGCCTTAAGGGAAAATATATTTTGCCTTAAGGGAAATTAAATCTTTCCTTAAGGGATATTTCCGCTATATCTTAATCTGTAAAGTTATTTGTAAGTACTGATGCTGTCTTGGTTTGATGATACTTTTCCGACACGACCCTATTTGATAAGTTCTCCAAAGAACTTGGCGAAGTGGTGGTGAAAGCTCATCTTCCTCAATATAAGAAGACCCACGAAGGACTGCTGACCAACGTGGCAGGAACCGTGCTTAGCAAGATGGGTACGGCAGAAGATGTATTGAAGCATGTACCGAGCATCGTGAAGAAGAAAGATGGATATGAGGTGGTCGGCAAGGGTACGCCTATTATATATATCAACGGCAGGAAGATGCAAGACATCAGTGAGTTGGATAACATCAAATCTTCCGACATCAAGAGTGTGGAAGTCATCCAGAATCCAGGAGCCGCCTACGATGCTTCGGTAAATGCGGTAATCAAAATCAAAACCATCAAGAAGAAAGGCGAAGGCTTCGGCTTTGATACTCGCTCTGTGTATTGGTACAATAAGCACGACAATACCATCCAACAGATTAACATGAACTATCGTCATAATGGACTGAATCTCTTTGCCACTTATAAGTTCTCTGATGCAACATGGATGCAAAAGGCCACCTACGAACAGACTGTACATGTAGATACGCTTTGGCAACAGCATAACAACAACGAAGTAACAGGTCGCATAGAATCGCACCGTCTTATCAGTGGTTTTAGCTATGATTTCAATGCCAATCATTCCATTGGTGCGAGATACACCTTGACTTCTCCAGGCTATTCTCGCTCAAAAGATTTTTTCGATAGTCAGGTGACAGCCGACGGTAAGTTTTACGACTATATCAAAACCGATGGTCTGACGGTCGACAAGAACAACCCTAGCCATCAATTGAACGCCTACTACAACGGCATTTTGGGCAAGACCACTATTGACCTGAATACCGACCTCTATTTCAGTACAAACAGGGCTTATGCCTATAGCGATGAACAGAGCCAGGAGCACGATTCTCGTAACGTCAACTCCAAGAATCGTGTGAGCAACAAGATGGTAGCCACCAAACTCGTAATTACCTCTCCTCTCTTAGGCGGTAATCTCTCCTATGGAGCTGAGTATATCCATACCCGTCGCAACGATGACTACGAAGTGAATCGCACCGACCTCCTCGCCAACTCTTATAGCAAGTTGGAGGAGCAGACGGCAAGTCCATTCATCCAATACGCGCGTCTCACCCCGATAGGAAGCATCACGACCGGATTGCGATACGAGTATGTAAGATTCAAGTATTATGATGCAGGTATCTATCAGCCCGAGCAGAGTCGCTCCTTCCGCAACCTCTTTCCTACCATCAGCTATGGTGTGAAGATAGGCAAGGTAATGGCACAGTTAAGTTATTCGGTAAAGACCTCTCGTCCTTCATATAGTCAACTGAGCAACAATGTATCTTATATGAATCGATTTACTCGCCAAACAGGTAATCCTTATCTCGACAACGAAACCAATCACAGTGTGGAATTATCGGGTGTATGGAAGTTCGTCCAGTTTATGGTCAACTACAAGGACTCTCGCAATGCCATCATCTATTGGGCGGAGCAAATTCCTGAGAACGAAGCTATTACCATGATAAGTCGTAAGAACGTGAAGAGTCTCAAGAGCATGACCGCCTACATCAGTGCCGCTCCTAAGATAGGCATTTGGGCGCCGCAAATCAACTTGGGCATGCAGAAGCCCTGGTTCACCCTCCATACAGATGTGGCATCTTATCGCTTGAATCGTCCTATCTTCATGGGCAACTTCAACAATGCCTTCTCCTTGCCATGCGGCATCACCCTTAACGTGGATTATCGCTATCAGAGCAAGGGTAACACGATGAATGTATATCTTGCCAAAGAGCAGCATGTACTGGATGTCAGCATCAGTAAGTCATTCCTAAAGGATGCCCTTACCTTGGAAATAAAAGGCAACGACCTGCTTTATAAATGTTGGGATGCCGACCTGCTCTATAACCAGAAGATGGAACTCTTGCAAGTATCTAAGCGAGGTACGAGAGACCTGCAACTCACCCTTCGCTATAAGTTCAATACCACACGCAGCAAGTACAAGGGAACTGGTGCCGGCAATGCAGAGCTGAATCGACTATAAATATCTTTTATTACTTTTATTTTTTGATATAGAGCATCGTGACAAGGCAATTGAGATTATTGAAACTCTTTTTCTTGGATACCTTACCCCAAGAAGAAAAAGCAGCGAGACTGACGGCAGAGAGTACTTGTGGACTCTCTGCCTTTTCTTCGGACTGCTTACAACGATTCTATGCTGTCACGATAACTTCTCAACTGTTCTTCGCTCAATTTCGCCTTTGCATCTCTTAGTTTTTGCAGCAACGAAATTCTGTCATGAGGCAAGGAACCGGTAAATGGTACAGGATTGCTAACCGTTCGCCCCAGAATATGCGTCTGGATATGCAGATGCTCTATGAGTTTTATCATCTCATCGAAACGCTCATGCTCTGTTGCCTCCTCAAACTTACCTTCTTGAATTTCTTGGTAGAGTTGGCTTTCTGGAAACAATGTTAGCGAGAGGAAACCTATGCTTACTGGGTGAAGTTGGTTGAAAACCCCAGCCGAACGCAGAGCGTTTCTTTCACCGTTTCCATGACCACCTAATCCGACGAGATAGAAGAAGTGATAATGTATATCTGCTTCTTCAAGTTTACGGCATTGTTCAACGATGTCTTCGGACAGATACCCTTTGTTGACCCTTGTTAGAGTTTCACTGTCGCCACTCTCTACGCCAATGGTAAGATAATCGAAACCTAAGTGGTGGAGCTGTTGCAGTTCCTCTACCGTCTTGTTGCGAATATCCGTGATTCGAGAGAAACAACCGATGGTAGGGTATCCTTCGCCTACGTATTTTCTGATGAGCAATGCAATGTCAGTCAGGCGGTTCGTGGTGAGCACAAAAGGATTGGCACCTGTAAGAAATATACGGTGAGCTCGTGGTTGGAAAGAATGGACTACTTTTAAGTCTTCCTCTATTTCCGACATCGGAGACATACGGAACTTCTGCTTGCCATAGAGCGTGCAGAACTTGCAGCGATGCCAAGTACAGCCAGCTGTGACCTGCAAGAGTTGTGAAGTGGCTTCATAAGGAGGTCGCCACACCGGACCGTCAAAATGTAATGTGGGTTGCATACTATTTCCTTTCTTTTTTACGTTATTATAATGGTATCATCAAAATTGATGGTGCAAAGGTAAGGAGATACCGACAAAAGAAATCATCGTATTGGCTTTATGCCCCTAACCAAAAGGTAAGTATTGAAGATTATGAAGAAGAAACTCAATTATGATTATTGCCAAGCCGCTCCTGTCTTGGAATGGATGAGTCAGAAATGGGCATTGGTCGTGATGCTCCGTATAGAGGAATACGAAAAGGAAAGCATCCGTTTCAGCGAACTTTTCCGAACTATCCCCCAGGTTTCTGAAAAGGTACTTGCGTCAACGCTTGATTATCTACTGCAAGAAGGACTTGTTACAAGAGAGAGATTTGAAGAAGTTCCTCCAAGGGTGGAATATTCTCTCACACCAATAGCCAAGGACTTCTTGCGAGAAATCAGCTACGTCATAGAATGGGGGCAGCTGCATTTTGAGCAGATAGTGAAGGGCAGAAAATAGATTGGCTTTAAGTAGTAATTATAACAGTTTGCACTTTTAGGCAGGAATGTTTGGAGATAAAAAATAAAAAGCGTATATTTGCAGCGTGATTACTATTTAAAATGAGGAGGTAAATATGGATAGATATCAAATTATACGTATAATCCATGACTATATGTCTAAGAAGCCTGTGTTGAAGGCATGGATCTTTGGGTCTTTTGCTCGTGGTGAAGAAAAGGCTCAGAGCGATATAGATATTCTCTTTGTCCCCGATTTTGAGCATGGTTCGTTTACTTTGCTTACTCATGGAGGAATGTATGAGGAATTGAAGCAACTGCTAGGTCGTGAAGTTGACTTGGTAGTTGATGGCTCTTTGCGTCCGTATGCTCAGGAGAGTGTTGAACGAGATAAAATCTTGGTATATGAGAGAGCTAGTTAGGGATAAAGGAAGACTGGAAGATATTGTGGAGTATTCTTCCAACGTACTCAAAATCATTGATGGGATAGAGTTTGAGGAGTTTTCCTCAAATATTTTAGTCTATTTTGCAACGATGAAAAATGTAGAGATAGTAGGCGAGGCTGCTTATATGCTGACCAAGGAATTCAAGGTAAGTCACCCGGAGATTCCTTGGAAACAGGTGGAAGGTATGCGCCATGTTTTGGTGCATGGTTATTCGCAGGTGTTGCCTCGTATTCTTTGGGCTACAGCAAAAGAGAATATTCCCGAAATCAAGGCTCAAGTGGAGAAATACCTGAACGAGACAGATTGGGAACATTATTGTGGGGAATAATGAACTTGTTCTTCTATACTGATTTATATTAAGCGCTTGTAGATATGAAAGAGAACAATAAATTAAAAGTAGTTCATACTACCTGGGAGGAGTTTCTTAAGGAGCATCCTGTAAATGAGGTAGTTGATATGCCATCTTTGCCTAATGGCTATGTGGCAAGGGTTGTGACTGTCAATGCGGTAAAAGTTTGATATAAGTTAAGGATATAAGCTTATCGTTATCCATCGAAAGAAAAGATAGTCTTGGAGCCTTAATAGCACAAGGGCATTTGCTGATATTGTCGGCAAATGCCCTTGTTGGCTTATATTGCAAATTCTTTATTCCACTATTTTCGCATACCTCTTGAACAGCTCCGCTACGCATTCACTCTCCGTCATCTTGGTGGAGAAACCATAGGCTGCCATCACGGCTCGGTCGTTCTGGCGATGAGCTTGCAAAAACTCCTTCGGCATGAGCATCGGGTGTCGCTTTTTAGTCTCATACATGTTGTGCGCATCCAAGCCATGTGTACATTACTTTCCAATATGCCAAAGTGATAAAGGCTGGCTGCTGGAATTATTTGTACGCGGTCTGTAACGATTGTCCCAGCCTTTATGAATCCCATTGGTACATATTTTCGTCTTTTGGAAGAAACACGTTTGCGTTTAATTCAATACTGTTATACGAGCTTCTACTCTCGTTTGGGTAAATTCTTGAGGAACTTATTTCCTATGAATACATGCGGAAAGTCAGTGCCCGTTTCTACGTCAGTAAAACTTGCCGTTAAATAGGTTTTCGGTAGCGTGCTTATGCTTGACATGTTTGACAGAAGGTATGCAACATTATCGTTTTTTACCTTAAAGGTATGTTCGAAGGTACTATTTTCTCCTTTTAAGTCGAAAGACAACATGGTCCCATTTTGAGATATATGGTATGTTCCTTTCATCATTGGTATGTCATTGTACTTAAACTGCATGTTATTATAGCTAAAAACGTAACATATGCTATCTTCACTTGCAACCAAAGCGAATAAGCTATATGGAATTATATTGAGGTGGTTTTCTTTCTCTACTTCAAAGTTCAACGTAAGAAATGGGAGAATCACATTTACCTCAATGCTACATGACTCGTTCGTGATTTTATCTCGTACGAAGATGTTAGTAGTGCCTATTTCCTTGCCGATAAGAGTGATTTTCTGTTTGTCATTCTGATCTGTAGAAATGTCCACCTTGTCGTTTCCTTCAACAACAATGTTTCCACTTCCGCCAGTTATTATGAGATTTGTCGTATCACCCAAGGATACCTCTGCGTAATTATCTATAGTCAGAGGCTGATACTCATACTCATTTTCTTTATTGCTATTACATGCAAAGAAGCATAACGCAACTAAGATAACACCTAATACACGATATATTTTCATAATCCTTAATTCCGCAACACTATTGTAAATTAAACCTTTTAAGAGCCTGATCAACAAAAAGTTGTCTGGGGCTTTGCTATGTCAGAATTCTCACTTATCTTAGTGTTGCGATAAGAAAACAAGCAAAACTCTGATATGACATGGCAAAGTTACAAATTAAATCTGAGAAACTCACTCTTTTGGGAGGAAAATTTTCGGGTCATGGAGCAATTTGACACCACATAGTCTTCTGTATTAACCCTTCTCATATCCCCTGCCTTCCCATCGCTTGGCGAAGGCAGCGGCAGCATTTTTCTGTTGTTTCTCTGTCATGTTCGTAAGTGAAGAGGGAAGAACGAAGAGTGAAGAATTCATCAGTTTCTCTTGCGTTGTCTCTTCCTGTTGGCAAAGGTAATAACTTTTTCTTGAAACGCCAAGAGCGACAGCCAAAAATGTATCGGCTGCCGCTCTCTTTCTTGTACGCTCGGTCTGAGGTGAAAGTCCCTAGAACGACCTGATAGCGGGAATAGCATAGCCAAGAGCAAGGACGTTTATTTTGAGTTAAAATCTGTTTTACTATATTTTGTAATCGTATTGTAAAACATAAATGCACTAAAAAAACTTTTTGGTTCAACGCAATAAAATACTATGTGAAGCGTTATTGATTTGTTAGACAGATTATTAACTAAAGCTTTGCTACCGGCACGACGGGCGCATCACATGGGGGTATTTTTTGCTATAGTAGTTTTTATTGTAATAGTTGTCATTGTGTTAATTGTTACAGGAAGAAATGAAGCCAACAAAGAAAGAGAACGTATTGATGATTTAGATAATATCGTTAATACATTAGAGGATTTTACTATTACAAGATCATTAACAGGTTTTTCTAATTATTATAGATTTCTTGTTGATGAACAGCATAAGAAGGTTTGCTACATAAGTGGCTCCAGAAAGTTAATAATACCATTTTCTAAAATCTTAAGTGTAGAATTGATAGAGAATGGTAATACGAAAATGTCGAAATCAACGGCAAGAACTGTTGGAGGTGCATTGGTTGGTGGCGTCATTGCCGGAACTGCTGGTGCGATAGTTGGAGGTCTGTCTGGAAATTCAAGAAAGAAGCATCTCGTTTCTACTGTGCAAGTAAAAATCAGAATTAAAGATATTTCTCATTCATCGCTGACAATAGAGGCTTTTAATTCTAAGCGGATGATAGCTTCTACGGCAAATGAGATTGACACCGCTGACGCTTTCTTTGGGAAGATTTATCGCCAATGCCTTTCCAATGCTAACGCTATTATTGATATGGTTAGTGTCATTATAGATGAAGTAGACAGAGAAGAATGCCAGCAAAATTGTGGTGTTACACAAAATATATCTGTTGCTGATGAATTAAAAAAACTGGTTGAGTTAAAGAATGAAGGGGTTTTAAGTCAAGTCGAATTCGATGCACAAAAAGCAAAACTTTTAGGATCACACCCATTATCAACAGAACCCGAAATAATCTCTGAAGGAGACCTTTCTGATGAAGTGAAGTCTTTGTTGGATTCTGGTAAAATGATTCAAGCAATGAATCAATATATTAAGGAAACTGGTGCAAGTCTTAGTGAGGCGAAATCAGTGTTGGAGTCTTATAAATAAGTACTTTAGCTTTCGAGTCTTACGAGGTAAAAAAGCACCAAAGAGGCTTGATTCATTTTTTTCAAAAAAGATTTGGTTTTTCCAAAATATAATATTACCTTTGCAGCGATAAAGGAGAAAAGGTTAAAGCACTCTTGGGAAAAGTTTGGTGAATAGCTGGATTTTTACTATATTTGCAACCATTAAAAGATTAACGAAATAGTGAATTATGAAGTTAGCAGAAGCATTAAGTATTAGAGCCGAATTGCAAACAAAGGTAGCAGAATTAAAGGAGCGTATCAAGGCGAGCGCCAAAGTCTTGGAAGGCGATGAACCATGCGATAATGTGGAGGAATTGTGCAAGGAACTGGATGAGGCTCTTGTACAGTTGGAAGACTTAATCTATCGCATCAATCTTACTAATGTTCAGACAATACTGGATGGTGAATCTCTTACTAAAATGATGGCTAAGAGAGATGTACTCTCTATGCGTGTAAAGGCGATGCAGGACATTGTAAGCTACGTTTCTGCTAATGAAACTCGTTATGGAAGAAATGAGTTGAAGTATGTGCGTACGGTTGATGTGAGTATTCTTCGTAAGCAGGCTGATACATGCGCTAAGCAATATCGCGAACTCGATATGAAGATTCAGAGCTTGAATTGGACTGTTGATTTGATAGATTGATCATCTGCTAGTATCGTTTGGACAAATATGGAGAGAAGATAGGGGCAGCAAAAACTTGCATAGATTTGTTCTGTCAAGTATAAAATATTTTATCTCGCTTATCAGATAAAACCTTTTCACAGTGCATCTTTTGCATTGGGTATACGTGTATTGGGCACAGGTAAGTGGCTAAAGGCTACAACCAGCATTTTGCATCACCATTTTGTTGACTATCTTTTCTCCTTTTCCTGCTTTGGAAAGAAGCTAACCCTATCCATTAATGTATAATAATTTAGATTAAATATAATAACATGGATAATTTGATATTATCAATCACGACTATAGGTGATTTGTTGCTTCACAATAAAATTACAAGAAATGGAGATTCCAAACCTATCGGGAATGTCAAATTGAATATTCCCGAATATCAGCGTCCATATAAGTGGACAGCGCGAAATGCAATCCAGTTGCTTGATGATATTATCGAAGCGAAAAACGAGAATAAGGAGGTTTATCGTGTGGGTACATTAATCCTGCATAAAGACAAGGATGAGAAGGGGTGTGTGCGCTACAACATCGTGGATGGGCAGCAGCGAACGATTACTTTCTCTTTGCTGCTCTATGCCCTTTATGAAGCGACTGGGGAAACTGGAACAGTTGATTTTCTAGGTCAGCAGGTTTTCAATAATGAATATAGCCGTCGTAATATTCCCAATAATTATAATGCCTTCAAACGTAGAGTCGGTGCGAAAGAAGAGGGGGATGAAAAGTCTGACCATGAGAGAAACATCAGGCAATTACGCCAGTTTATCGAAGACCGATGTGAACTTATTGTCGTTATTACAGATGATTTGTCAGAGGCGTTCCAATTCTTTGATTCTCAGAACGCAAGAGGCAAGGCTTTATATCCTCATGATTTGCTGAAGGCGTACCATCTACGTGAAATGCTCGGTATAGATGAGGCTAAGACGGAAAAGATTGTTCAGGAATGGGAGAAGATTCCTCAACACGATTTGGCTGTCTTCTTTGGAGACTATCTGTATCGTATCAAGGAATGGATTAATGGCAACTGGGCATATAAACTCAGCGAACATAATATATTCAAGTTCAAAGGGATTACTAGAACTGCCCGTACGCCTTATGCGCAGTTTTATAAGGGTGCTTACTCTTATGCTGAATTTGTCAATTCTTCAGCGATGCCTTTTGTGTCGGGAACTCGTGAAGTAAATGCATTCCAATTGAACACTCCGATTATTGCAGGTAAGCCTTTCTTTGATTACACGAAGCACTACTATGAGATTCTGAAAGATATTCAGGATAATAGTCAGTATGAAGGTTTTTATATCAAAGGTGATGCAAGAGTCAAGACATTGGATGCCTATTTTAATCGTGGAACCGGAAACAGGATTACCCGCCTGCTCTTTGATACGGCATTGCTGCTGTATGTTGACCGATTCTGTCCTGCAACATTTCCGACGAAGGTAGATGTTGAACTGTTTGATCAGTTTGTAACTTTTGCCTTCATCTGGGCTTATTCGCTGCGTACCCAATACGATAATCTGGGTTGGCAATCAGCTCAAAACTATATTTTGGAAAATAGCGACAAGGTCAATTCACTCAATATATACAAAGTCATTGCCGATGCAGATACTCCCGTGTCGCTATTAAGTGTGATGGCTGATAAATTATCTCCTTTATCTTCATCCGATTTATCAAATCGCATGAAGAAATCGCTCGCTAACGAAGAAACGGGGATAGATAAAGCAAAGGAGGATGGTGATAAGGTTTTCGTTAACTATCTCCATTATTTCAAGTCTAACCAATTTTACACAGAGTAATCATGGAAAAGAAACTACCATTGGAAGAGATGTCCATATCTGATGTTTATGTGAAAAGTCAGTACGTCGTTACCTATAAGATTCCCGTCTATCAGCGTAATTATGCCTGGGAGGAAGAGCAGATAACGGCATTGATAAAGGATGTGTATGACTCGTGGCAGAAGAATCCTTCGGCACCATATTATATTGGTACCTTGGTGACATACAAACGTAATGACAGGGAGTATGAGGTGATTGACGGGCAGCAAAGGCTTACTACCATTTACCTGATCATCAAAGCTTTGGGTATCAAAGATATAAAAAACAAATTGACTTATAGTGCCCGAAGTACATCTACTTCTACAATCATGCGACTGAATGAAGATTTGGAATTGAGAGATGAGGCTGATGCAGGTATCAGAAATGGATATGGTTATGCAAAGAAGGCATTGGAGACCATCGTCCTGTCAGATGAGCGAGATGGCTTTCAGGAGTATTTCCTGCAGCATGTGAAACTCATACATTATGATGTTCCAAAAGATGTGAATCTGAATCATTACTTTGAGGTGATGAACTCTCGTGGTGAACAGTTGGAAAAGCATGAGATAGTGAAATCTATGCTCGGTCAGTATCTGAATAAGCAGCAGTTGGCTACCTTTTGTCGTGTCTGGGAGGCATGCAGCGAAATGAATGTCTATATTCAGCAGGTGTTCCCTGACAAAACTGTGTTTGGAAACAATCTGCAGGATTTCTGTATTAGTGGTTTTGAGGAAATTCCTCAGCAGGATGAAACGGAAGGAAAAGAGACTATCATGAATCTTTTGTGTAATCCCGTTACAAAGGCAGATACATCGAATACCACAGATCAGAATGACAGGTTCCAATCTATCATCGATTTTCCGAATTTCTTGTTGATAGTATTGAAAGTTGCCATGATGAAAATTGCAGGATTCGATTATAAGGTTTTCAAGCTTGACGACAAGGAATTACTGGTTGAATTCAAGAAAGCTTTGGATGACAAGGAACCTGAGCAGAGACAGAACTTCGCCAGAGAATTTGCTTTCAATCTACTGAAAGCAAGGTTTTTATTGGATAACTACATCATTCATCATACTCTTTCCGACAAAGAGTTATCTGGTGATAATCCATGGAAGTTGCAGTATTATAAATTCGAAAACCGCAAGGGCTATCCTGTGAATTTATCAACAGACGATAAGGAACAGGAAGAGATGGTTCATCTGCTTTCGATGTTCGAGGTTGCGTTTACGCCTAAACAGCGTAAAAACTATCTGGTTTACACCATGATGTATCTCTTTGAAAACTATAGGGTTTCAAAAGAGGAGTATCTTGGATTCTTGCAGCGTCTTGCCGACAGGTATTTCTATCATGTCTATCTGAATGCGGATAGCCTTAGCGAGAGAAATCTTCCAAAGCCGAATGCATTTGATGAGGCTTTGTTGCAGAACGGAGTGTTGAATGACAAAGGAATAGATTGGGAAAGAAAAGACTATAAAGCTGTTTTTGCATCCATCTATAAGTCTGGCAGTGCGGATATTCCGTTGTTTGTCTTCAACTATACGGATTATATGATATGGAAAAAGTATGCCGACACATTGCGTGGTCGTAATTCCAAAAAAGGTTCTAAGGAGCGAAATGAGTTCTTTGAGATTCTCGGTTGTTCAGATTTTGAATTAGATTCTTTCAATAGTTTCTATTTCTCTCGCACCCGTAAGTCTTTGGAGCATTACTATCCTCAGGCGAAGGCTGGTGCTGGTAAACCGCTCAGTGAAGAAGAGATTAATTGCTTTGGCAATTTTGCCATGATTGGTGCTGAAGCCAATAGTTCTGGGTCTAATTGGGATCCCAAAACGAAGCTTGATCATTATAGTGATGGAAAATCTAATCCTATAAGTGTTGCATCATTGAAATTCCAGATTATGATGCAGAAATGCAAGGACAATGATTTCGCTATGCTGAATGGCGAATTGAATCGTGAACACGGTATGGAGTGGAATGCTGAAGATATGAAGGCTCATCAGCAAAAGATGCTTGATATAATTATAAAAAGATAGTATGGTATGATGAGAGGGCGGAAAATTAAAGTAGGAGAAAAACAGATTTGTTTTCCTCCTACTTGATTTATTGACATTTGCTTGCTCAATCAATCTTTTTTTCCTCACTAAATGCCTTTATCTCATCAGTAAGGACTTTCTGTAATTTCTCTTTCGGTACTATCAACTGATAATCCGCCACTCCGATAGGCTTTCCCATATCTTCAAGTGCGAGTTCCACTTCTACACGGTCTTTCTCCGCACAAAGTATAATTCCTATGGAACGGTTCTCGTCTGCACCTCGTTCAAGGCGGTCAAGCAGAGACAGATAATAGTTCATCTTACCTGCATACTCTGGTTTGAAAGCACCTATCTTCAGGTCAACAGCAACAAGGCAGCGCAGTCCACGATGGAAAAACAGCATATCTACCTTGCTCTCTTTTCCATTGTATTCCAATACATGCTGGTTGCCAATGAAAGTGAAGCCATTACCGAGTTCCATAAGGAAACGGGTGATAGCTTTTACAAGGCGGTCTTCAAGTTCAAGCTCCAGAATGGGACTTGTTACTCCCAAGAAACCAAGATTGTAGCTGCTGCTAAATACCTCATTGGCATACTGCGCTTGTTCGGCAGGAAGAGTGCGGTC
>OIZA01000698.1_pt1 | contig 15298 bp, 15 predicted proteins | sample 1588381 | NCBI WGS metagenome assembly OIZA01 (sample SAMN03283277) | human gut metagenome | biome: human-associated habitat; material: feces | host: Homo sapiens | place: Peru | collected 2012 | reverse complement strand
GCGGCAGGATCTGAATATCATGAGTGAATTTCTGGTCATGGCGGCAACACTTCTCGATATCAAGTCTAAAATGCTGCTTCCGAAGCATGTCGGGGATGAGGAAGAAGAGGAAGAAGATCCGCGTGCCGAACTTGTACAGCAGCTGTTGGAATATAAAATGTTCAAATGCATATCCTACGAACTGAAGGACCGGCAGATGGACGCGGAGCGCACGCTGTTTAAAAAACCAACGATCCCGGATGAGGTGGCGGCGTATGAAGAGCCGGTCGATCTGGCAGAACTGATCGGAGATATGACACTTGGAAAACTGAATGCGATTTTTCAGTCCGTAATGGCAAAACAGGAGAATAAGATCGATCCGATCCGATCCAGATTCGGAAAGATCGAGAAAGAAGAAATCTCTTTGAATGATAAAATGCAGTATCTGGAAGATTATGCGGTGCAGCATAAAGGATTTGGCTTTAAAGAACTGTTGGAAAAACAGGGCAGCAAGCTGGAGATTATCGTTACATTTCTTGCGGTGCTTGAACTGATGAAAACGGGAAAGATCACAATTTATCAGGAAAAGACGTTTGACGATATCTGGATTGAATCCAAAGTTGCCGCGTAGAAGGTGGAGTTTGAAAAATGGAAGAGAAAAAACAGGAAGCAATCATAGAGGCGATCCTTTTTACGGTGGGGGAGTCCGTGGAACTGGACAAGCTTGCCGCGGTGCTTGAACTGGATAAGGAAAAGACAAAAATACTTGTGGAGCATTTGAAAGAACGTTATGAATCCGATACCTGCGGAATGAAGATCATAGAACTGGACGGAGCTTATCAGATGTGCACAAAGGCGGAATACTACGAGTATCTGATCAAAATTGCAAAACAGCCGAAAAAGCGGGTTTTGACGGATGTGCTCCTGGAAACGCTCTCGATCATTGCCTATAAGCAGCCGATTACCAAGGCGGAAGTGGAAAAGATCCGCGGTGTGTCATCGGATCATGCGGTAAATAAACTGGTTGAGTATAATCTGGTCTGTGAACTGGGACGCCTGGATGCACCGGGCAGACCGATGCTTTTTGGCACAACGGAGGAATTCTTGCGCAGCTTCGGTGTGGAATCGGTGGATGAACTTCCGGTGCTGAATGAAGATCAGGTTGAGGAATTCAAGCATCAGGCAGAAGAGGAAATGCAGTTGAAACTTGGAATATAATACCCCAGAACAAAATAGGATACAGAGAGAATACATAGTTTTGCGGATGGAATATGGAACGAAAACGGAAAAAATGTCTGATCTCATGTTTGTGCCTGGTGTTGTTTGGCATGCCGGTTACAGTATCTGGATATACTGCGGCATTGCATGCTGAAAGTACACAGCATACAGAAAGCAAAAATGAGCCAGGCTCTTTATACGCCCTGTCAGCATGTCTTGTCGATGCTGATACAGGGCGTATTTTGTTTGAAAAAGAAGGAGATGTGCGCCGTGCAAATGCGAGTACGACCAAGATCCTGACCCTGATCGTGACACTGGAGCATGCAGATCTGGATGAGACGGTCACAGTTTCGGAATATGCGGCAAGGCAGCCGGATGTCCAGTTAAATATCAATACCGGGGAGGAATACAGACTGCGGGATTTGTGCTACTCGCTGATGCTGGAATCCCATAATGATTCCGCAGTCGCCATCGCGGAGCATGTCGGGGGGAGCGTGGAAGGATTTGCAGCGCTTATGAATGAAAAAGCGCAGGAAATCGGCTGCACAAACTCACATTTTGTCACGCCAAACGGGCTGGATGCGGAGGATGAAGGAGGATTTCACGGAACGACAGCGGAGGACCTTGCGCGTATCCTGAGCTATTGCATCAACAGATCCGAGAAAAAAGATGCGTTTCTGGAGATTACAAGAACCCCGTCCTACAGCTTTACGGATCTTTCCGGCAAAAGAAGCTTTACCTGCAACAATCACAATGCTTTTTTGCATATGATGGATGGGGCACTGACCGGAAAGACCGGCTTTACCGGAAATGCGGGATACTGCTATGTGGGGGCGGTGAAACAGGATGACCGTACCTTTGTGGCTGCACTGCTCGGATGCGGCTGGCCCAACAACAAAACCTACAAATGGGCAGATATGAAGAAACTGATGGAATATGCATTCACGAATTATCACTATACGGATATTGCAGACGAAAATGTTACCTTAAGTCCGGTTGGGGTAGACAATGGGGCAGATGAATTCTTTCTCCTGAAACCGGAAATGGAGCTGGCAGTTTGCATGGAGAAGAGACCGGTGTGTGTGCTGAAAGCAGACTGGGAAAAGGCAGAAATCGTTTATGATTATCCGAAGCGGCTGACGGCTCCGGTGCAGCAGGGAGAGACGCTCGGACAGGCGGAATATTATCTGGACGGAAACTGCATGGATGAGATACCGATCACTGCATCCGAAACCATAAAAAGCAGGGATTTTTTGTGGTTTTCCATGGTTGTCTGGAAGCGGTATGTGCTGTAGACCCTGGTGAAAAAATTAACAATGCTATTGAAAAAAGGCAGTAAATAGAATACAATTATTTTTGGAAAGTTTTATATTTTCAAAAATAGATGGAGGGCTAAGAAATGAGTAACAGAAAAGATTGCTTGGCAGCACAGAGGATTTCCAGATTACTGGATGAAAACAGTTTTGTGGAGCTTGGTTCTCTTGTGACAGCAAGAAGTACAGATTTTAATCTGTCGCAGGCACAGACACCTTCCGATGGTGTGATCACAGGACACGGTCTGATCGATGGAAACCTGGTATTTGTATACAGCCAGGATGCATCTGTCTTAAACGGAACGATCGGTGAGATGCATGCAAAGAAAATTGCTTCTGTGTATGATATGGCAATGAAAATGGGGGCACCTGTCATTGGATTTCTTGACTGCGCGGGAATCCGTCTGCAGGAATCCGTGGATGCACTGGATGGATTCGGACAGATTTATGCCAAACAGGCGCAGGCATCCGGAGTGGTTCCTCAGATCTGTGCGGTTTTCGGAACATGCGGCGGCGGACTTACGGTAGTTCCATCCCTGTGCGATTTCGCTTTCGTGGAGAAGGAGAGCGGAAAAATGTTTGTCAATTCCCCGAATGCGATCGAGGGAAACCGGGCAGAAAAATGTGATACATCTGCGGCAGATTTTCAGAGCGAAGAGACCGGAATTGTGGACGGAGTCGGAACAGAGGATGAGATCCTTGCCAAGATCCGCAGTCTTATTTCCATATTACCGGGCAATAATCAGGCGGATGTCTATACCACGGAGTGCACAGATGACTTGAACCGTGCATGTGAAAGTATGGAGAATATGCGTGGAGATGCGCGTTATCTCCTGGCACAGATCTCAGATGGACATGTTTTCTTTGAGACAAAGGAAGACTATGCCAAAAATATGGTCACCGGTTTTATCAAGCTGAATGGAATGACAGTCGGTGCAGTCGCAAACTGTACAGAAATCTATGATGAGACAGGAAGCAGAACAGACGAGTTTGAAGCGGTTCTCACTGCAAAGGGCTGCAGTAAGGCAGCAGAATTTATCGCCTTTTGCGATGCGTTTGAGATTCCGGTGCTTTCACTTTCCCATGTGACCGGCTTTAAGGCCTGCAAATGCTCGGAAAAGAGACTCGCAAAGGCGATGGGCAGACTGACTTATGCATTTGCAAATGCTACGGTTCCGAAAGTAAACCTGATCATCGGGGATATCTTTGGTTCCGCTTCTGTTATCATGAATTCCAAGTCGATCGGCGCGGATCTGGTATATGCATGGCCGGATGTAAAGGTCGGAATGATGGATGCAAAACTGGCGGCCGGAATCATGTATGAAGGTGAATCTGCAGATGTCATTGCAAAAAAAGCAAAAGAATATGAAGCATTACAGGACAGTGTCCTTACTGCAGCGAAGAGAGGCTATGTGGATCTTGTCGTAGAACCGCAGGATACCAGAAAGTACATAGTGGCGGCGTTTGAAATGCTTTATACCAAGCGCATGGACGGGCCGTTCAAAAAGCATGGAACGAAATAGAAAGGTGAAGATTATGAAAAAGAAAATAGGACTGCTTATCTGTATGTGCCTTTGCCTGTTCAGTCTTGCCGCATGTGGAAAAAAAGATCAGACCACGATGGACTACAATGGTTATACCTATGACCAGCTGGAAGCAGCATGCCAGAACACCGTTCAGCAGCTCGAGGGAATGTCAGACGATGATATGACCAAGTATTTGCAGAGTGGTGACGATATTACCGTAGGCATGATAACGAGCTGGCAGGAAGCCCGCAAGGATCTCGGCAATTTTGTGGGATTTGGAGAATGTGATGTTACAAAATCCGGGAAGACGCTGACGGCAGCACAGACAGTTAATTATGAGGAAAGACCGCTTGTTCTTACCTATGTATTCAACTACAACGATATGCAGGTGACAGATGTGACGGTAGATCCCGTTTACACCACCGGTGAGAAAATGTCAAAGGCGGGCTTAAATACCGTGATCTGTATTGTGACAGTATTTGCTGTGCTGATCGCGATCAGTCTGGTCATTTACGCATTCCGCATCATCCCGTTCCTTGAAAAGAAATTCCGCAGATCGGGGGAGACACCGGCGGACGGAACACAAAAAGCGGTGGAACGGATTGAAAAAATAGAAGAACAGAAAGATGATCTGGAACTTGTGGCAGTAATCGCAGCGGCAATTGCGGCAGCGACCGGAACCTCTACGGACGATTTTGTGGTGCGTTCCATTAAGAGAAGAAGATAAGCAAAAAGGCAGGAGGATATAAAATGAAGAATTATACTATCACAGTAAATGGAAATGTTTACGATGTTACCGTAGAAGAAAAAGGCGGTGCGGCAGCACCGGTGGCAGCAGCGGCTCCGAGACCGGCAGCAGCGGCAGCACCTGCAAAGCCGGAAGCCCCACAGGGCGCAGGCAGCATTAAGGTAGAAGCAGGCGCAGCCGGAAAGGTCTTAAGTATTGAGGCAAAGGTTGGCGATGTCTTAAAGGCAGGCGATCCGGTTGTTGTACTTGAAGTTATGAAAATGGAGACACCGGTTGTTGCACCGAAGGACGGTACGGTTGCAAGTATTGATACCACAGCAGGAACTATGGTGGAAGCAGGAGCTTTGCTTGCTACTTTAAACTAATTAGGAGGATGAACTTATGTGGAGTTACATTGCAGAAACAATGGGAAACCTCCTTCATCAGACAGCCTTTTTGAATCTGACATGGGGTAACTATGTTATGATTGCGGTCGCATGCGTATTCCTTTATCTGGCAATTGCAAAGGGATATGAGCCACTGCTTCTGGTGCCGATCGCATTTGGTATGCTTCTTGTAAATATCTATCCGGATATTATCGCAAGCCCGGAAGAAACAAGCAATGGTGTCGGTGGTTTACTATATTATTTTTATCAGTTAGACGAATGGTCCATCCTGCCGTCCCTGATTTTCCTTGGAGTAGGAGCAATGACGGATTTCGGGCCGTTAATTGCAAATCCGGTCAGCTTTCTGATGGGGGCGGCCGCACAGTTTGGTATTTTTGCAGCTTATCTGATCGCAATCCTGCTTGGATTCAATGATAAGGCAGCAGCGGCTATTTCCATCATTGGAGGGGCAGATGGCCCAACCTCTATCTTCCTGGCGGGAAAACTCGGACAGTCGGGACTTATGGGACCGATCGCAGTTGCGGCGTATTCCTATATGTCATTGGTTCCGATCATTCAGCCACCAATTATGAAGCTTCTTACCACAAAGAAAGAGCGCGCGATCCATATGGACAATCTCCGCCCGGTTTCCAAACTGGAGAAGATTTTATTCCCGATCATTGTTACGACGATCGTGTGCCTGATTCTTCCGACGACAGCACCACTTGTTGGTATGCTTATGCTCGGTAATCTGTTCCGCGAATGCGGCGTGGTAAAACAGCTTTCAGAGACAGCTTCCAATGCAATGATGTATATCGTGGTCATTCTGCTTGGAACTTCGGTTGGCGCATCTACAAGCGCAGAGGCATTTTTGAATGTAAGTACGATCAAGATCGTAGTTCTCGGTCTGATTGCGTTTGTAATCGGAACAGCAGGTGGCGTGCTGCTTGGTAAGATTCTTTGCCATGTGACACATGGAAGGATCAATCCGCTCATCGGATCTGCCGGTGTTTCTGCAGTACCGATGGCAGCCAGAGTTTCACAGAAAGTAGGTGCGGAGGAAGATCCGACAAACTTTTTGCTTATGCATGCAATGGGACCGAATGTTGCCGGGGTGATCGGTACGGCAGTTGCTGCCGGAACATTTATGGCAATCTTCGGAATTTAAGGAGGGTATGAAAAACATGGCAGAACAGGTGAAAAAACCTTTAAAAATTACCGAAACGGTATTACGTGACGCACATCAGTCTCTGATCGCGACAAGAATGACAACAGAGCAGATGCTTCCGATCGTAGATAAGATGGATAAAGTTGGATATCACGCAGTAGAGTGCTGGGGAGGTGCCACATTTGATGCTTCCTTACGTTTTCTGAAGGAAGATCCGTGGGACAGACTGCGTAAATTAAGAGACGGATTCAAGCACACAAAATTACAGATGTTGTTCCGCGGGCAGAATATTCTCGGATATCGTCCGTATGCTGATGATGTTGTGGAATATTTTGTTCAGAAGTCAATCGCGAACGGAATTGACATCATCCGTATATTTGACTGCTTAAATGATATCAGAAATCTGCAGACCGCGGTGACCGCGTGCAACAAAGAAAAAGGACATGCGCAGGTGGCACTTGCATATACACTTGGAGATGCCTATACGCTGGATTACTGGACGGAAATGGCAAAACGTGTAGAGGATATGGGCGCAGATTCTCTGTGCATCAAGGATATGGCAGGACTTTTGGTTCCGGCAAAAGCAACGGAACTGGTACAGGCGTTAAAGAGTGCAACCTCCCTTCCGATTGATCTTCACACCCACTATACTTCAGGTGTGGCATCCATGACTTATATGAAAGCGGTTGAGGCAGGATGCGATATCATTGATACCGCAATGTCACCATTTGCACTTGGAACAAGCCAGCCGGCAACGGAAGTTATGGTAGAAGCATTTAAAGGAACGGAATACGATACCGGACTGGATCAGAATCTGCTGGCAGAAATTGCAGATTATTTCCGTCCGATGCGTGAAGAGGCACTGGAAAGCGGTCTGATGAATCCGAAAGTTCTGGGCGTCAACATCAAAACCCTTCTTTATCAGGTGCCGGGCGGTATGTTGTCCAACCTGCTGTCACAGTTAAAGGAGCAGGGCAAGGAAGACAAGTTCCAGGAAGTACTCGAAGAAGTCCCGCGTGTAAGAAAGGATCTCGGAGAACCGCCGCTTGTTACACCGTCTTCTCAGATCGTAGGTACACAGGCAGTATTTAATGTGCTGATGGGTGAGCGTTATAAGGTTGCAACCAAAGAGACAAAGGATATTCTTCTTGGCAAGTACGGGCAGACCGCAAAACCGTTCAACCCGGAAATCGTAGATAAGGTACTCGGAGATGAAAAGAAGAATGCGATCACCTGTCGTCCGGCAGATCTGTTAGAGCCGGAGCTTGACAAGATCGAGGCTGAGATGAAACAGTGGAAAGAGCAGGATGAGGATGTCCTTACCTATGCACTGTTCCCGCAGGTAGCAACTGAATTCTTTAAATATCGCCAGGCGCAGCAGACCAAGATAGATCCGGCTGTGGCAGATGCAAAAAACGGAGCATATCCGGTGTAGGAATACAACAGAAAAGAAAATAAAAATCCAATCAGAAAAAGGGGTTGCCGCGAATGGGCGGTGATCTCTTTTTCAGATAGAAACAGAGGAAATCATATGATCTATACAGTAACATTCAATCCCTCCCTGGATTACTGCATCACAGTAAAAGAGTTTCACACAGGTACGGTCAACCGGACGGATGGGGAGGCGATTTATCCCGGAGGTAAGGGAATCAACGTATCCATTGTGTTAAACAACCTCGGGATTTCAAGTACGACACTTGGATTTCTTGCGGGATTTACCGGGGACGAGATTGAAAAACGGCTGAGTGGACAGAAGGTGCATACCGATTTTATCCGGGTGGCGCATGGAATATCACGTATCAACGTCAAGCTGCGGTCCGGGGAGGAAACGGAGATCAACGGAAGCGGACCGGTCGTCGGGAAGGACGAAATGGAACTGTTCTATAAGAAACTGGAACAGTTAGAGGAGGGCGATACGATTGTACTTGCGGGAAGTATTCCTGTAGGAATACCGGAAAATATATACCGGGATATCCTGCAGTTCTTAAGTGGAAAAAAGATCCGGTCGGTAGTGGATGCCACAGGCGAACTGCTCCTTGGCGTGCTGGAATATCATCCTTTTCTGATCAAACCAAATCATCATGAGCTTGGGGCACTTTATAATGTGAAAATAAAAACCAAAGAAGATGCCGTATTTTATGGTGAAAAACTGCGGCAGGCGGGAGCACGCAATGTACTGGTGTCAATGGGGGCAGCCGGGGCAGTACTTCTGACGGAGGATGGCAGGCAAATTACAGAAAATGCACCGGGTGGAGCAGTCGTAAATTCAGTCGGAGCCGGAGATTCCATGGTGGCGGGATTCCTTGCCGGATACGAAAAGAACGGGGACTTTGAGGAGGCACTGCGCTATGGACTGTGTGCCGGGAGTGCTTCGGCCTGCGGAGAAGGCCTGGCAACGAAGGAACTGGTAGATGCAATGCTGGCGGAAAAATAAACCGGTCCCCGAAATTGATATAGACATTTTCAGGGTGGTCTGCTATATTTGAATTATTAAGTCTGTTTTCGGGTGGTTAAAAATGAAATTACAAGAGATAAAGGAAGGCGAGCCGATCGTAATTACGGTCAAAAATGAAGCGGAGGCAGAGATTGAATACCGCGCACAGATATTGTTCTGCAAGCAGGATATACTGTTTATAGAACCAATTCGGGTGGATGACAGGCTCGTGAATTTCAAAGGAGAAAATCTGCGCATCATGATCACATATGTGCCCAGGGATGAGATGCCGGTTCAGTGGAAGGGCTGTACGATCCGGGACATTATCTATGATGGAAAACGATACCATATACTTTACTGTGTTCATGAGGGAAAGCACGTTAACCGGCGTGAAACATACCGCCAGTATGTCGGCTACAATGGAATCCTCCAGCTTGGACCGAACCGCAAGACCATAGATGTCACGGTAAAGGACATCAGCGTGACCGGAATCTCGTTTGTGTCGGTCACAAAATATGAAAAGAAGGATGTTGGTCTTTTTCATTTGAGCTATATTGATGAAGAATTTAATATTCCGGTGCAGCTATCTGGTGAAGTAGTGCGGGTAGAGGAGCTGGAAGATACCAGGATACTGTACGGCTGCCGTATTGTGGAAACCAGTTTGAATGTCGGCAGTTACATTGCACATAAACAGAAAAAAGAAGCGAAGCGGCGCAGACTTAAGGAAATACGGGGAGAATAGAAGCCGGATGACCGAATGTATCTTCTGGTACATTCGGTTTTCGTCTCTGTAATGGTGACAGGGAAAGAAATAGAAATACAGGGAAGTGGGAAAGTGAGTAATATAAATGATTTGAGTAACCGCCTGAATGAGCATTACGGAGGAATGAGCAAAGGGCAGAAGCTGCTGGCGTCCTATATTACGGATCATTATGATAAGGCGGTGTTTCTGACTGCGGCCAAGCTCGGAGAAACAGTCGGAGTCAGCGAATCTACGGTAGTCCGTTTTGCGGCAACGCTTGGCTATAAAGGGTATCCGCAGTTTCAGAAAGCGCTGGAGGAAATGGTGCGGGGCAAACTGGATTCGGTTCACCGGATGGAAGTTACCTATGGCAGGATCAGCCAGTCGGAGATTTTAAACAGCATCTTAAAATCCGATGCCATGCGGATTAAAAATACGCTGGAAGAGATCGATTCCAATGCATTTGAGGCGGCAGTGGATGCGATCCTGCATGCGGAAAATATTTATGTGGCCGGTTTAAGAAGCTGTGCGCCGCTGGCAGAATTCCTTGGCTTTTACTTAAATATGATGTTTGAACATGTAAAAGTTCTGCATACGTCAAGTGCGTCTGAGCTGTTTGAACAGATGGTGCATATCGGAGAGAAGGATGTGATCATCGGAATCAGTTTCCCACGTTATTCCATGCGCACCTTAAAGGCAATGGAATTTGCAAACAACCGGAATGCCAGGGTAATCACCATAACGGACAGCATTCATTCGCCGATGAACCTTTATTCGTCGTGTAATCTTCTGGCAAAAAGTGATATGTCATCCATTCTGGATTCCCTGGTGGCACCGCTCAGTGTGATCAATGCCCTGCTGGTGGCACTTTGCATGAAAAAACAGGACGATGTCGTGAAAAATCTGGACACGCTGGAACAGGTGTGGGATGATTATCAGGTTTATGGGAATGATGAAATTGATTATATTGAGGATGGCGTGCGCATGCACTATGCCAGTTTAGGAGAAGCAAATGAGTAAGGTGATCGTGATCGGCGGAGGGCCTGCCGGTATGCTGGCTGCGCTTGCTGCAGCAAAAAAAGGCGGTAAAGTCATTCTTCTGGAGAAAAATGAAAAACTCGGGAAAAAGCTTTATATAACAGGGAAGGGACGATGCAATATCACAAATGCCTGTGATACGGAGGATCTGTTTGCCAATGTGCCGCGGAATGCAAAATTTTTATACAGTGCCATTTATGCATTTGACAATCATCAGGTCATGCAGTTCTTTGAAAAAAACGGTCTGAAGCTAAAAACAGAACGCGGAAACCGCGTATTTCCGGAAACCGATCATTCATCCGATGTGATCCGGACACTTCAGAATGCCCTGCGGCAGGCAGGTGTGGAGGTGCGCCTTTTCACGGAGGCAGAAGAAATCCTGACAGTCGAAGATACGGTACAGGGCGTTCGGCAAAAAAACGGGGAAAAGCTGTATGCGGATGCGGTGATCATTGCAACAGGGGGATTTTCCTACCAGAGCACCGGTTCTACCGGGGACGGATACCGTTTTGCGGAGGACACCGGGCATGCGCTTACGGATCGTGAACCTTCACTGGTGCCGTTTGTGGCGAAAGAGAGTTATGTAAAAGAAATGCAGGGACTTTCTTTGAAAAATGTGAATGTTTCAATTTTTCGAAAAAACAGAAAGATATATGAAGATTTCGGGGAAATGCTGTTTACCCATTTTGGTGTCAGTGGTCCGCTTATGCTCAGCGCGAGCAGCCTTGTCGGCAGTAAAAATACAGGGGAAGAACTTCATATGGAGATCAATTTAAAACCGGCACTGACAGAAGAACAACTTGATAAGCGGATTCTGCGGGATTTTGATGAAAATAAAAACCGGCAGTTCAAAAATTCCATCCAGAAACTCCTTCCTTCCAAAATGGTTCCGGTCATGATAGAATTGAGCGGGATACATCCGGACAAAAAGGTAAATGAGATCACAAAAGAAGAACGCGCGCAGCTTGTCCGCTGCATCAGGGCGTTTCCGTTGACGCTGACCGGACTGCGTGATTTTAACGAGGCAATCATCACGAGAGGCGGCGTATCGGTAAAGGATGTAAATCCATCCACAATGGAATCAAAAAAAGTAAAAGGACTGTATTTTGCAGGAGAGGTGCTGGATGTGGATGCACTGACCGGAGGCTTCAATCTGCAGATCGCATGGTCCACCGGATATCTGGCAGGAGACAGCAGTGTACCGGATAAATCCTGAAACGGCAGGAAATGAGGATAAAAAGAAAAGAGGAAGCGTATGAGCATTAATATTGCAATTGACGGCCCGGCAGGAGCCGGAAAGAGTACCATTGCAAAAATGGTGGCAAAAGATCTGAAATTTATTTATGTGGATACCGGAGCAATGTATCGGGCGATGGCGTATTATTTTCTGCAGAAGGGAATTTCGCCGGAGGATGAAGGAAAAATATCGGAGGAATGTCAGAAGGCGGAGATATCCATTGCCTATAAAGACGGAGAACAGCAGGTGATCTTAAACGGAGAAAATGTAAACGGCTGTATCCGCCAAGAAGAGGTTGGAAATATGGCATCGGCAACCAGCATTTATCCGAAAGTAAGGGAAAAGCTGGTTGAACTGCAGAAAGAACTGGCAAAAAAAAGCAACGTCATTATGGACGGCAGAGATATCGGAACCTGTGTGCTTCCGGATGCACAGGTGAAGATCTATCTGACAGCCAGTGTGGATACACGTGCAAAAAGACGTTTTGATGAACTTGCAGCAAAAGGTGTACCTTGTAATATAGAAGAAATAAAAAAAGATATTGAGGACCGTGACTACCGTGACATGCACCGGGCGATGTCTCCGCTTAAGCAGGCAGAAGATGCGGTATTGGTGGATTCGTCCGAACTTTCTGTTGAAGAAGTTGTACGGGAGATCAAGGCGGTCTGTGCAAAGAAAGGTGTTTTATGAAGCAGCTGATCGTGGCAAAAAGTGCAGGCTTCTGCTTTGGCGTAAAGCGCGCAGTGGACACGGTTTATGAACAGGCAAAAAAGGAAAAAGAGCCGATCTATACCTACGGACCGATCATTCACAATGAAGCGGTCGTGGAGGATCTGGAAAAGAGAGGCGTTGCCGTGATCCATTCTGTGGAGGAGCTGTGTCAGGCAAAAAAAGGAACGGTCATTATCCGCTCTCATGGCGTGGAAAAAGAAGTCTATGACAGAATCCGCAAACTTGGGCATACCATTGTGGATGCCACCTGCCCTTTTGTTTTAAAAATTCATAAAATTGTAGAAAAATACAGCTGCGAGGGATATCATATCGTGATCATCGGAAACGGAAAACATCCGGAGGTGCTCGGAATCTGCGGGTGGTGTGATCCCGAACATACAACGGTGATTGAGACGGTCGAAGAAGCGGCAGATTTTCAGCTTTCCGGGGAAGAAAAAATATGCATTGTGGCACAGACGACATTTAACAACAATAAATTTAAAGAATTAGTTGAAATTATTCAGAAAAAAGGTTACAATATAAATGTTTTAAATACAATCTGTAATGCGACAGAGGAGCGGCAGACGGAGGCAAAGCGCATTGCCAGAGAGGTGGATGCAATGATCGTCATCGGTGGCCGGCACAGTTCGAACACGCAGAAGCTATTTGAAATATGTAAAAACGAATGTGAAAATACTTACTATGTGCAAACCTATAAAGATTTAGATTTATCCGAATTTAATTCAGTTGATAATGTAGGTATTACCGCAGGGGCTTCAACCCCAAATAATATTATTGAGGAGGTTCAAACGAATGTCAGAAATGAGTTTTGAACAAATGTTAGACGAATCATTTAAAACAATAAGAAATGGAGAGGTGGTTGAAGGTACTGTTATCGACGTGAAACCGGATGAGATTATCTTAAATATCGGTTACAAAGCAGACGGTATTATTAGCCGTAATGAATATACGAACGAGCCAAACGTAGACCTTACCACAGTCGTATCAGTAGGCGACACCATGGAAGCAAAGGTTGTAAAAGTAAATGACGGCGAGGGTCAGGTGCTTCTTTCCTACAAGCGCCTTGCAGCAGAAAAAGGCAGCAAGCGTCTGGAAGAGGCTTTTGAGAACCAGGAAGTTCTGACTGCAAAGGTTACACAGGTACTTGCAGGCGGCTTAAGTGTTGTTGTGGATGAGACCAGAGTGTTTATCCCGGCAAGCCTGGTATCTGATACCTACGAGAAGGATTTAAGTAAATACGAAGGTCAGGAGATCCAGTTCGTGATCACTGAGTTCAACCCGAGAAAGAGAAGAATCATCGGCGACAGAAAGCAGCTTCTCACTGCAAAGAAAGAAGAAATGAGAAAAGAGCTTTTTGAACGTCTTCATGTAAACGACGTTGTAGAAGGAACCGTTAAGAATGTCACCGATTTCGGTGCATTTATCGATCTTGGCGGAGCTGATGGACTGCTTCACATTTCTGAAATGTCCTGGGGCAGAGTGGAGAACCCGAAGAAGGTATTTAAAGTTGGCGATGTTGTAAAAGTATTCGTGAAAGAAATTAATGATGACAAGATCGCACTCAGCATGAAATTTGAAGAAACCAATCCGTGGAACAATGCTGCAGAGAAATATGCAGTTGGAACAGTTGTTACCGGAAAGGTTGCAAGAATGACAGACTTCGGTGCTTTCGTTGAACTTGCACCGGGTGTGGATGCATTGCTTCATGTTTCACAGATTTCCAAAGAACACGTGGAGAAGCCGTCTGATGTACTGAAGGTTGGACAGGATATTGAAGCAAAAATTGTTGATTTCAATGAAGAAGAAAAGAAGATCAGCCTGAGCGTAAAGGCTCTTCAGGATGATACTGCAGAAGACGCTGCTGATACAGAAGAATAAAGAAAATACCATACCGAGGAGAGATACATGTTGGACGGATATGAAAAGTTCAAAAAGGATGTTTATGCGCTGACGAGTATTGATCTGAACTGTTACAAAGAAAAGCAGATGAAGCGCAGGATAGATACGCTGATCACGAAGAATAAAATTGATTCTTACAATGCGTATATTGATTTTATCAAAAAAGACAAATCGAAATTTGAACAGTTCGTCAATTTTTTGACGATTAATGTTTCCGAGTTTTATCGGAATCCGGAACAGTGGGAGTTTCTGGATAAGGAAGTGTTTCCTCAGTTGGTACAGCGGTTTGGAAAAAATCTTAAGGTCTGGAGTGCGGCATGCTCGACCGGTGACGAACCATATTCACTTGTTATGGCATTATCCAGGCATGTGCCGTTAAATCAGATCAAGATCATAGCAACGGATATTGACAAACAGGTTCTGGACAAGGCACGCATGGGTCTCTACAATGAAAAGAGCATTGCGTCCGTTCCGGATGAATTTAAAAAGAAATATTTCAAGCAGATCGGAACATCTTACCAGATTTCCGATGAGATCAAAAAGAGGGTTGAGTTCAAGGAACATAATCTTTTGAAGGATCCATATCCGACCGGCTGCCATTTGATTGTCTGCCGAAATGTTGTGATCTATTTTACGGAAGAGGCAAAGGATGAGATTTACAGAAAATTCAATCAGTCTCTTGTGAGTGAGGGAGTGCTTTTTATTGGAAGCACGGAGCAGATCATGAATTATAAGGAATTGAATTACAAACGGAATCAGTCTTTCTTTTTCCAGAAAAACTAAAAGAAATGAAATAGAAATAAGCGGAGAGCGTTACACTGAATCAGGTGTAACGCTCTTTTTCACGCTATAGGAAAGACCTCGTTACGTTAATGGGATAAAGAATGTAATTATGATCT
>OIZA01000697.1_pt1 | contig 15321 bp, 11 predicted proteins | sample 1588381 | NCBI WGS metagenome assembly OIZA01 (sample SAMN03283277) | human gut metagenome | biome: human-associated habitat; material: feces | host: Homo sapiens | place: Peru | collected 2012 | reverse complement strand
CGGCTTCCGCCTCCGGCTTGATGGTGCCGTCTTCGTTGATGCCCTCCAGCAGGTAGTTGGCACCGATATTGGAAGTCATAATCAGGATGGTATTCTTGAAGTCCACGGTACGTCCCTGGGAATCGGTGATCCGGCCGTCATCCAGTACCTGTAACAGTACATTGAATACATCGGGATGGGCCTTCTCGATCTCATCGAACAGTACCACGCTGTAAGGTTTTCTCCGGACAGCTTCGGTCAGCTGACCGCCTTCCTCGTATCCCACATATCCGGGAGGCGCTCCGATCAGACGGGAGACAGAATATTTCTCCATGTACTCACTCATATCGATACGTACCATGTTGTTCTCATCGTCAAACAGTGCCGCCGCCAGACTCTTGGCCAGCTCCGTCTTACCGACACCGGTGGGTCCTAAGAACAGGAAGGAACCGATGGGCTTGCTGGGATCCTTGATCCCGGCTTTGGAACGGATGATGGCTTCGGTGACCTTGGTCACACCCTCGTCCTGACCTACCACACGTTTGTGCAGTTCTTCGTCAAGGTGGAGAGTCTTGTTCCGTTCGCTCTCGGTCAGTTTGGCTACCGGAATACCGGTCCAGCGGGAAATGATCCTTGCGATCTCTTCCTCCGATACTTTTTCATGTACCAGAGACAGATCGGATTCTCCCACCTTATCCTCTTCCTGTGCCAGCTGTTTTTCCAATGCGGGCAGTTCGCTGTATTTTAATCTGCCGGCCTTTTCATAGTCGCCTTCCCGCTCTGCGATCTGGATCTCATTGTTCATGCGGTCTCTCTCTTCCCGCAGTCTGGAAAGTTTATCCACGGATGCCTTCTCGTTATCCCACTGAGCCTTTCTGGTATTGAACTGGTCCTTTAACTCCGCCAGTTCCTTCTGCAGATCTGCCAGCCGCTCCTTGCTGATCCGGTCATCCTCTTTTTTCAGAGCGGTCTCCTCGATCTCCAGCTGTGTCACCTTACGCTGCAGTTCATCCAGCTCCGTAGGCATACTGTCCATCTCGGTCTTTATCAGGGCGCAGGCTTCATCCACCAGGTCGATGGCCTTATCCGGCAGGAATCTGTCGGTGATATAACGGTTGGAAAGTACGGCTGCACTTACCAGCGCGTTATCCATGATCTTAACACTATGATATACTTCGTAACGATCTTTCAGTCCACGCAGGATAGAGATCGTGTCCTCCACGGTAGGTTCTTCTACCATAACCGGCTGGAAACGACGTTCCAGAGCGGCATCCTTTTCAATATACTGTCTGTATTCATCCAGTGTGGTGGCACCGATACAATGCAGTTCGCCACGGGCCAGCATGGGCTTCAACATGTTGCCCGCATCCAGAGCACCGTCGGTCTTACCGGCACCCACAATGGTGTGCAGTTCATCGATGAACAGAATGATCTGTCCGTCGCTGTTCTTCACATCATCCAGTACCGCTTTCAGACGTTCCTCGAATTCACCTCTGTATTTGGCACCGGCTACCAGTGCACCCATATCCAGAGCGAAGATCTTCTTATCCTTCAGTCCCTGCGGAACATCACCCTTGACAATACGCTGTGCCAGACCTTCCACCACGGCAGTTTTACCGACACCGGGTTCACCGATCAGCACGGGGTTGTTCTTCGTCTTACGGGACAGGATACGAACCACATTACGGATCTCGCTGTCACGTCCGATGACGGGATCCAGCTTCTGGTTTCTGGCTTTCTCCACCAGATCCTGACCGTATTTTTCCAATGTATCATAAGTAGCTTCCGGATTGTCACTGGTGACTCTCTGGTTACCTCTTACGGTAGACAGCGCCTGCAGGAAACGCTCTCTGGTAATGCCGTATTCTTTCCAGATCTCGGCGATCTCCCTGTTGGGATTCTTGATCATGGCAAGGAACAGATGCTCTACGGAGACATATTCATCTCCCATCTGCTTTGCCTCATCCGATGCGCTGACCAGTACCTTGTTCAGATACTGCCCCACATAAGGCTGACCGCCCTGCACCTTTACTCTCTTCTCCAGCGCCTGTTTAGCACGGTTTACAAAATGATCCTTCTGAATCTCCATCTTCTCCACAAGCTTTAAGATCAGACTGTCATCCAGCGTCAGCAGACTGTACAGCAGATGCTCCTGCTCGATCTCCTGATTGCCATATTCCATGGCGAGCTTTTCACAGCCATTGACGGCTTCTATGGATTTCTGTGTAAATTTATCAATATTCATAATCGTTCGCCTCCTCACATAAGGTTATGCAATTCTTTTTTTCTTACACACGAACAGACTCACAGGCTTTCTGTCTCATCTGTTCTATAGTTAATATAACACATAGTAGAAGAAAATCAATTAACAAATTATAAACTTTATATAGAATCTTTCGAAAGTAAAGGCAGAAAAATACCGCCGGAACGTCTATGCTGACGATTCCGGCGGTATCTCACGACAGTTTGTACTTTTTACGTTCTTAATACAATGTTATTTTGCGGTAACGCCTTTTACCTCATATCCTGCATCCACCACAGCCTTGGTCAGCACTTCGTCTGCCACATCGGAAGCCAGTTCCACGGTAGCGTTCTTCTGCTCCAGGCTCATGGTTACGGCCTTTACGCCCTCTACAGCCTCCAGTGCCTTCTGTACGGTTCCGGTGCAATGATTGCACATCATTCCTTCGATACTGATTACTTTTGTCATTGTGTTTGTCCTCTCTTTCTCCTGTTTGCTATTTTGCTCTGCGGAAGCATCCAGTATGCACTGTTCTTCCTCCGCAGCTGCCTGCGTTGTCTCTTTTTCTGTCCGGACTGTTTCCGGCGTTCCTTTTTTTAACGGGGTGAATCCACTCTTAAAGCCTCTCAGCCGCAAGGCATTTCCTACGACAAAGATACTGCTTAAGCTCATGGCTGCAGCTCCGAACATGGGGTTCAGCCGGATTTCAAATGCCGGATACAGCACGCCGGCGGCCAGAGGGATGCCGATACAGTTGTAGAAGAAGGCCCAGAACAGATTCTCCTTGATGTTGCGGATCACGGCTCGGCTTAACTTCATGGCCGTCACGGCATCCCGCAGATCGTTTTTCATCAGGATAATATCTGCGCTCTCCATGGCTACGTCGGTGCCTGCGCCGATGGCCATACCTACATCTGCGGCTGCCAGTGCGGGGGCATCATTGATACCGTCACCGATCATGGCTACCTTGTGTCCCTGCGCCTTTAGTTCGCTGACTTTCTTCTCCTTATCCTGGGGCAGTACCTCTGCCACGACTTCGGAGATACCCAGCTTCTGTCGCACCGCTTCCGCAGTACGGCGGTTGTCACCGGTCAGCATGATGACCCTGACACCCATTTTCTCCCATGCGTGGATAGCTTCATAGGAAGTGGCTTTCACGGTATCCGCTACACCGACGACTCCCAGGAATTTTCCTTCCTGTGCCACCAGAAGCGGTGTCATACCTTCGTCTGCCATCCGGTTCAGGCCCTCTGCGGCTTCCTGCGGCAGAGAGATATGATTCTCCTGTAAGAATGCAAGGTTACCTACATAGAACTTTGTGCCTGCCGGGATCATCACACCGCCGACACCCGATACGGTATTTCTGCCTGCCGGGCCCTGCTGCGTTCCCTTGCCGGACACTTCTGTAGCATCCTCCCGTTTTCCGGCATAGAATACTGCCGAGGGGCCGTCATTTTTTGCAGCTTCCGAAGCATAAAAATCTGCTGCCAGCGCGCCTTCCACGCCACGGCCGAAGGTTGCCTTGAAATCCACGATCTCCGGAATCGTCAGGCCGTTGTGATCTGCATATTCCACCACCGCCTCCGCCAGGGGATGCTCACTCTTTTTCTCCAGTGCCGCTGCGATCTGCATCATGGCATCCACAGGGATGTCGCTCTGATAGCCGCCAGCTTCTTCTACTTTTAGCTTGCCACTGGTAATGGTTCCGGTCTTGTCCAGTACCACAGTGTCGATCTCCTTGGCCTGCTGCAGGGCTTCGCCGGTCTTGATCAGGATACCGTTACCGGCACCCACACCCGTTCCCACCATGATAGCCACCGGTGTTGCCAGTCCCAGCGCACAGGGACAGGATATTACCAGTACGGCAATGGCTGTAGAAATGGCAAATTCCGCAGTTGCACCGCTTATCAGCCACACGATCAGGGTGATCAGGGAAATGCTCATGACCGTCGGCACGAAGACTCCGGCCACCTTATCCGCCAGCTGTGCAATAGGGGCCTTGCTGGCGCTGGCTTCCTCCACCAGACGGATGATCTGTGCCAGCGTCGTGTCATCGCCGACACGATCTGCACGACATTTTAAGAAGCCCGCTTTGTTCACAGTGGCGGAGACCACATGGTCACCTGCCTGTTTCTCCACGGGGACGCTCTCACCGGTGATGGCCGCTTCATCCACACTGGAGTTACCTTCGATCACAATGCCGTCCACCGGCACCAGACTTCCGGGCTTTACCAGAAAAACATCGCCCTTTTGCAGGCTTTCCGTAGGCACTTCCTTCTCCTGTCCATCCTCAGTCACGAGGATCGCCACCTTGGGCGCCAGATTCATCAGCTTGGTGATGGCTTCGCTGGTCTTGCCCTTGGAACGGCTCTCCAGATATTTTCCGACGGTGATCAGCGTCAGGATCGTACCGGAGGATTCAAAATACAGATCGTGGGCATAATGCTCCACCACTGCCATATCGCCGTAGCCCAGTCCATAGCTGATCCGGTACATGGCGAAAATGCCGTACACCAGTGCCGCGCCGGATCCCAGTGCGATCAGGCTGTCCATGTTCGGACTGCGGTGTGCCAGTGTTTTAAATCCTACAGAGAAAAATTTCCGGTTCACATACAGAATCGGCAACAGTAACAAGAACTGCGTCAATGCAAAATTCATGGCATTGGCATTGCCGTGCATGGTATTTACAATAAATGCCGGAACCGGTATTCCGAACCATTCTTTCAGCATGTGATGCATGGACACATACATTAACGGGATCAGAAATCCGATGGAGATTCCCAGCCGCCATTTCATGGCCTTGGCTTCCGCATCCAGCTTCTGCTGCAGTTCCTGTTTGCCGTCGGCGGCGGATCTGCCCGCGCCAGCGGAAGCATTCTGTCCGCCTGTGCCTGCTGTGCCGCCCTCGGCCATCACCGAGGCACCGTATCCTGCCTTCACCACGGCATCGATGATCTCTGCCGACGTAATCTTCGTCTCATCATAGGTCACATCCATGGTCTCCGTCAGCAGATTCACGGATGCATTTTCCACAGCTTCCAGCTTGTTTACTGCCTTTTCCACATGGGAAGAACATGCGGAACAGGACATTCCTGTAACATGATATCTTTCCTTCATTGCTTACACCTCTTCCATTATTTCAATTTTTTCACCAGTTCCACTGCCTCATCTACTACCGCAGTATTCCCCTTCTGGATCTCTTCAACCACACAGGTCTCCATATGTTCCTTCAGAATCGCATAGCCGAAAGCCTGCAAGGCACTCTCCACGGCGGCTACCTGTGTCAGAATATCTCCGCAGTAACGGTTCTCCTCCAACATCCGGCTGATGCCGTTTAACTGTCCCGCCATGCGGCTTAAGCGGTTCTGTAATTGTTTTCTTTCTTTTTCGGAGCGGGGCGTTGCCTTCTGGTGGCAATGACAACATTCCATACCCTTCTCTTCTGTTTTTTCTTCCATCTGTTCTGCCATATTTTCTCCCATTCTGAAGCTATCGGATCCTTCCTTACAACGATACACAAAATACCCTGCAGGGGTATCTTGTTTTCTTCTACAAGATATACCCCCACAGGGTATTTGTCAAGTTTTGTTTTTTATTGATATAAAGTTCTCATTTATACCTGTTATACAGACTGGAAACCGCCTTCCAGGTCTTCAATGATGTCGTCGATATTCTCTGTACCGATGGACAGACGAATGGTATTGCTGTAAATCCCCTGTTCGTTCAGTTCCTGCTCGGACAGCTGTGCATGGGTGGTGGAAGCCGGATGGATGACCAGAGACTTCACATCTGCCACGTTTGCCAGCAGGGAGAACAGTTCCAGATTGTCACAGAACTTCTTGGCTGTCTCCTTGCCACCCTTGATCTCGAAGGTGAAGATGGAACCACCGCCGTTGGGGAAGTATTTCTTATACAGCGCCTGCTGCTCCGGATCAGTGGATACGGAAGGATGATGTACGCGCTCTACCTGAGGATGATTGTTCAGATACTGCACTACCTTCAGTGCGTTCTCCACATGACGCTCCACGCGAAGAGACAATGTCTCCAGTCCCTGTAAGAAGATAAATGCATGTACCGGTGAAATGCATCCGCCCATATCACGAAGAAGCATTGCACGGATCGCGGTCACAAATGCTGCGCCCGGTGCTGCCTTGGTGAAAGTCACACCATGATAGCTGGGGTTCGGTGTGCACAGATGAGGGAACTTGCCGCTGCCTTCCCAGTCGAACTTGCCGTTCTCTACGATGACACCACCCAGACTGGTGCCATGTCCGCCGATGAATTTCGTTGCGGAATGTACCACGATATCTGCGCCGTACTCAAAAGGACGTACCAGATAAGGAGTTGCAAAAGTATTGTCCACCACCAGAGGTACCTTGTGGGCATGGGCGATCTGTGCCAGACGCTCGATGTCTACCACATCGGAATTGGGGTTGCCCAGCGTCTCGATGTAGAGGGCCTTAGTGTTCTCCTGAAAGCTTGCTTCGATCTTGTCATAATCGGAGGGAGCCACGAAAGTGGTGGTCACACCATAGTCTACCAGGGTATGTGCCAGCAGATTGTAGGTTCCGCCGTAAATATTATTTGCAGAAATGATATGATCTCCCTGTTTTGCCAGATTCTGGATCGTATAGCAGATGGCTGCTGCACCGCTGGCTACGGCCAGAGCTGCAGTACCGCCCTCTAAGGCTGCAATACGCTGCTCGAATACGCCCTGGGTGGGGTTGCCCAGACGACCGTAGATCTCACCGGGATCTTCCAGTCCGAAACGGGCTGCTGCGTGATCGCAGTTGCGAAATACATAAGAAGATGTCTGATAAATGGGAACGGCTCTGGCGCCGGTCACGGGATCTGGCTGCTCCTGTCCCACATGTAACTGTAATGTCTCGAATTTCAGATTACGCTCTGCATAGGGCTTTTTGCTCATGTTCTGCCTCATTTCTGCACTTATCCGTGCTATGTAGTATTGTGTAACAGTCTCGCCGGAGCCTGTCTCGGTCGGAATACCGGTCACCGGGCACCGATTTGTGAGCAAAGGCCGTTTCAAAGCGGCATGCGCGTGTCAACGCAGCTTTGCAGATAATACGGACTCAGCTGTTACATTCTTATAAAAATATGCTAAAACACATTGCAAAATCTGTCAATGTAAAACTTTAGCGCAGCAGACATTTTTGTCCGCTGCGCTAACATCTCTCACAGGATCGTATTATCGCACTTTATTTCTTTATTTCACCAGCCGGTCCTTATATTGCAGCCATTTTCCCGTCCGTACCCGGTTGGTAAACAGAAATGCCCGGACTACCCAGTCCATGGTCATGGCGATCCAGACACCGATGACTCCCAGTCCTGCTCCCAGCCCCAGAATATATGCCATGCCCACACGGCAGAGCCACATGGAGGAAATAGCAACGATCATGGTGAACTTCACATCCCCAGCGGCACGAAGGGCATTGGACTGCGCAAAGGATAATGGATGTACCAGCATGCAGCAGACACAGCTGTAACACAGCAGAAATACTGTTATTTTCGTAGTTTCCGGGCTTAGACGATAGATTCCGCAGATTGGCTGTGCGAAAATGATCATAGGAATTCCAAGCAGGACCATACATGCATAAGCCACTTTCATCATTTTCTTGAGATAATATAGCGCCTGATCGGTCTCTCCCGCACCGATGCATTGACCGATCACAGTGATCATCGCCACCCCGATGGCATTGGCAGGGATCTGCTGGAAACTGGCAATACTGCCGGTTACGGCATTGGCTGTCGTAGCTGCCATTCCAAACCCGGCGATCAGGCTGGTCGTCAGAAGCTTACCGATCTGAAAGATACTGTTCTCCAGACCATTCGGCACACCGATATACAGGATCTTCCCCAGTATCTTTGTATCCACCCGCCAGTGATTGCTCATTGTGATCTTATCACTCTTCCGAAGTAATACTACGATCATCACCGCCGACAATATTCTGGAAAACAAGGTGGACAGCGCTGCACCGGTGACACCGATCTTCACCCCGTAGATCAGGATCGCATTTCCCGCAATGTTCATCAGATTCGCCACCAGAGATACCTTCATGGATACCTTGGAATCTCCTACTGCACGGAACAGAGCAGCACCACCGTTATAGATCCCCAGAAAAGGAAAGGAAACAGCTACAATATAAAAATAAGTTCTGGCAGCGCTCATGACATCCGCTTCCACATTCCCATAAAGCAGTGCCAGCAGTCCCCTGTTCCAGATCAGTGCTACCGTCATAAACAAAATAGCCACACCTCCAACCGCTAAAAAAAGCTGGTTGGAGGCCCGACCTACCATTTCTTTGTCACCATGTCCCATATATTGTGCTGCCACTACGGCTCCACCACTGGCCATGGCTGTGAACAGACCGATCAATAACACACAGATACTGTCCACCAGAGAGATTCCGGATACCACAGCCTCTCCACAACTGGCTGCCATCACCGTATCCGCCATTCCCATTGCGATTGCCAGAAACTGTTCTATGATCAGGGGCCACAGTAATTTTTTCAGTGCATCCTGTGAAAATAACATTTTTTTCTCTTCCGTCATAATTTACATCATTCCTTTATCCTTACATTGCCAACTGCCAAAATAGCACATTGTCATGGCATTGTAAATACGGTAAATGCAATTATTCTACAGATCCTGATATACGAAATAGTCCGCAGCAACGATTCCGCCATCCGTACCCTGTTCGTTGATGGCAAACAGACCATCCTTGACACCGACCCAGCGGCCCGGGGTTGCTTCCACCATCTGCCCCACAGGCTGTAAGTCATCCTCCGCAGTTCCCACATAGAAGGTACGGTAGTTCTCCTTCTCCACCTTCATCTGAATATAGATCACATCACTGTTCCACTCTCCCAGACCGGTGCGTACCTCATCGTCCTTCGTCCAGTTGCCGGTGCGCTGCTGTAAGTTCATTTTTCCGTTTGATTTCTGCACCGCAAGCGCCGTATAACAGCCGCCCAGAGATACCAGTCCCGCCACATCGCCGTCCTTCATCTGTTCCAGATGCAGACAGGTGGTAATGGAAAATTCCGGTGCCGGCCATTTCTGTAATAACAGGTTGCTGATGTCGCACAGCTGTGTCTTCGGATCTGCGGTCTGAGCATGGAGAATCAGCTGACCATTTTTCAGATCGTACCATTCCTTTTTATAGTTGGCATTCCACTGCCACTGTAATCCCAGCTTCTCCCCTTCGAAGAAATCGCTGTCCTCCGGTGCGTCGATGGGATACGTCGCTCCTACTTCCGGCTTTTTATAGCGCAGTACCGGTTCGCCGCAGCCGTCCACTTCATTCACGCCGATCACCGGCCAGTCGTTCTCCCAGCGCATGGGCTGTAAGTGTACGATACGTCCCGCATTGCCTACATCTTGAAAATGCAGGAACCAGTCCTGTCCGTCCGGAGTGTCCACCCAGGCGCCCTGGTGAGGTCCGTTGACGGGAGAATTGCCCTGATGCAACACTATTTTTTCTTCCCAGGGGCCATAAATATTCTTCGAACGCAGTACGGTCTGCCAGCCGGGCTTTACGCCGCCAGCCGGAGCGAAGATGTAGTAATAACCGTTTCTCTTGTACAGCTTCGGTCCCTCGATGGTGGGCTGGGTCGCATGTCCGTCGTAAATGAACTGACCGTCATCCAGCACCCCGGAGCAGTCCGGCTCAATGGGGGACATATACAGCATGCTTTTGAATCCGATACGGCTTCTGGCGAAAGCCGTCACCATGTAGGCCTTGCCGTCCTCGTCCCAGAAAGGACAGGGATCGATCCAGCCCACTACCTTACGCACATAGGCAGGCTCGCTCCATTTGCCCCAGGGATCCGTGGTCTTGCACATCATGATGCCCTCATCCGGCATGGGAATAAATACATAGTAAGTTCCCTCATGATAACGGATGGCAGGGGCCCAGGTACCGCAGCCGTGTACCGGCTTGTCATAATAGTCAAAGGGAAGCTTGTCAATAATGTAATTGATGACCTTCCAGTTCACCAGATCCTTCGAATGCAGCAGAGGGACTGCGGGGGTGTTACAGAAGCTGGAAGCAATCATAAAATAATCCTCTCCCACACGAATGGCATCCGGATCCGAATAATCGGTATACAGGATCGGGTTGGTATAGGTGCCGTCGCCCTGATCGGCGATCCACATTTTATGTATCTTTGTCTTATCCATAGGTTCTCCATTCCGCAGCCTTTTGCCGCCGTTTACTTACGGATGCAGGTGTTCGACGCTCATCCGCTGATAGTTTTTGTTTCTGAATAGCTTCAGTATAGCAGATGTTCCTGCAGCCAGCGTGCCATTTTCCCATTAGTTTGTGTCAAATCTTGCATTTAGCAGCTTTAAATGTCATAATAGTGACAAAAGTTGCAGGAGGGAATCCCATTGAGTTTCTTTTACCAGAACCGTCAGGAACAGCTTTATTTATATTTATCCAAAAATAACCCTTATGCCGTCCATCTTCACAGACAGCTGGAACTGATCTATGTCTTAAGCGGTTCCACCACCGTCACCGTGGAACAGCAGGATTTTCTGCTTACTCCCGGTCAGGGAGTTCTGGTCTTTCCGAACCAGATGCACGGCTTAAAACATGTGGAGCCCGGTCAGAATCTACTCTGTATCTTCGAGCCGGATTTCTGTCATTCCTTCCGCCATTTTTTCCAGAACAAAAAGCCCGCCCGCAATGACTTTGCCGTCTCCTCCCTCTCTCAGCACAGCCGCATTGCCCTGCAGGGTCTTAAAGCGCTGGCAGATGCCTGCGAAAAGGACCGTCCCACGCCTTCCGATGTACAGGTCTATGCGGAAGGGTATCTCACGCTCCTGTTGGCGGATCTGCTGCCGGCCCTGCCCCTGCAGACACGGAAAAGTACGGAGGATCTGGAACTGGAGCAAAGGCTGCTTCTCTATCTGGATGCCCACTATACCGAAGAGCTGTCTCTGGATAGTCTCTCGAAAGAATTCGGCGTCAGCCGTTTTGTCCTCTCACGGATCTTTACAGAAAAGCTTCACACCTCTTTTCCGGATTACGTGAATTCCAGACGGCTGGATTATGCCAGAGACCTTCTGCTGTCCACAGAGCTTTCCGTGACACAGATTGCACTGGATGCGGGCTTTGGAAGCTCCCGCACTTTTTTCCGTGCCTTTCAGGATGCCTTCCACACCACTCCCGGGGCTTACCGCAGGCAGACGGAATCCTCCTGATTCCTTCTCCCCCGCTGTACCCACAGCAGTTCCTCTCCCGCCCGGATAGAATCCTTCCAGGTGCTGACGATCTGCCCCCGCTCCGGTGACTGGCACATCTCCACTGTCACCGCCGTATCCACGCCTTCCCTTGCCAGTCCCTCCTGATCGAATTCCATCAGCAGTTTTCCCTTGCGCACGATCTCATTTTGCAGAACATTGCAATGATAATAGGAACTGTGCAGTTCTTCCCGGTCCTTACAGATATTCAGTAACAGTTCCAGACCGCTGTCCGTGAGGAAACGGATCCGGTTGCCCATGGGATAGAGTTTCAATACTTTTCCCGCTGTGGGCGCATAGACTTTTCCGTCCTCCGGCACAATACTGATGCTTCCTGCCGCGGAATCCGCCTCTTGTGCGGTTCCTTCCACGTTCTTACGGATCTCTCCGTTCACCGGACTGCCGATGGCGACGCCTTCCCGCAGTAACTGTCTGTTTGCCGTTAGTTTTCTCTCTTCCCGTTCCTCCCCATCCGCTTCTTGGGTCTCTTCCATTTTCCAACGGATGCTCCTGCCGGACCAGAAGCCGATCAGCAGTCCCAGCACTCCCGTTGCCACCACATCATACATCTGCATGTTTCTACCTTCCTTTTTCCATGATAAGGATCCTGCTCCTTATTCTGTCTCATTTTCGGGAAAACATGCCATTTTTTCATTCATAACTTCCAAAAGAAGTGCCGCCACGATTCCCGCTGCCATGCAGAACAGATTCCGGGATGCCGTCTCCGGCGACGCGGCAAAACTGCCCCAGGGAATGGTCATCACCGTGGCAGCACTGATGATTCCGAAAATGCCATGGAACATCCCGGCATAATGGGTGGCGAACAGTCGGTTGACCAGTCTGGCCAGACACACAAAGGTCACCCCACAACCAATCATTCCGGGGAACAGGACCTCCGGGCGAAGATGGCCGATGCCCTCCACGAACGGAGTATACAGCCCTAAGGGCATCAGCAGTGTGGAAAAGCTCATCCCCGGCGCGATCACCGACAGCGCGAGGGCGAATCCGCAGAACAGATATGCCAGGATTCCCGGCTCCACCGCAGTCCGGGAAGTCTGCAATAAAAACAGCAGGAAAAGCATTGCCCCGAATGTCATGCCGGACACAAGGGCATTCCTGCGGGTTCTGCCCTGTTCTCCCGCTTCCCGCCAAAGTGATGGCAGCATTCCGCCGATCAATCCCACAAACACACAGACGGAAGGCTCCGGGTAAGTCTCTAAAACATAAGCTAACAGATTCGCCACGCCTAAAAATCCCGCCGCCGAACCGATCATATACGGGAACAGCACCGGCAGATGTGTCCGCCATTTCTGCAGAGGATCCGCCAGCAGTTCCATAATGGACCGGTAGACCCCGAATACCACGCTTAAGACGCCGCCGGAGATCCCCGGCAGCACCGCTCCCAGCCCGATCAGCGCTCCCTGCAATACCTTCCCCAAAAACTTCAGATCCATTGTCTTTCTCCGCATCTTATCACTCTTAAAATCATATGTTCCGCACATAGTAAAATAGGCCTAAAAATCAAAGATAATTATTGACATTTCGATAAGTGCAATGGTATACTCTAACCGTATTCTAAATGAAAGTCATTGATCTCACATATTTTTGTAAGACATTGTTACTTTTACGGATGCTTTACAAAAATATGTGATTTTTTTGTCCTACGTTTTAGAATCATCAAAAGGATCAGGCAAAGCCTGAATTATTAAAGGAGGTACCAATAATGAATAACGGTACAGTTAAGTGGTTCAACGCTCAGAAGGGTTACGGTTTCATCACCAACGATGCTAACGGAGAAGAAGTATTCGTACATTTTTCCGCAATCAACGCTGATGGTTTCAAGTCTCTGGAAGAGGGCCAGAAGGTAACTTTCGATACCGAGTGCGATCCTCAGAACAGCAGCAAGATCCGTGCTACCAACGTTACTGTTGTAGCTTAATAGCAAGACAGACCAAAAGGATCAGTCCCATGGGACTGATCCTTTTTTCATGCCCGGAATCCTCTCCACCGCTCTGCGGGGATCTCCGGCTTCGTTATCAGGCATTCCGGATCCGGTGCCAGTACATGGCGCACCACCCGGAACACTTTCTGCGCATCGCACAACAGACATTTTGCATCTCCGAAGGTCACTTCTTCCACAGCTCCACAGTGCAGAAATGCCCGGTTTAATTTCACAAAATCCTCTGAGATGTGAGGCTGATCGGGATTATAGTGTTTTCTCATATAGACAGGCTTTGGGGTTCCGTCCGGGAGGATCGTTGTCAGCAGCATAGGATCCGCCGCCAGCCGGTTCGGCACATTCAGCACCTCTTCCACGCTGTGGATATAGGTATTGCGCTCATGGCCCACACCCACCAACAGGATCTTCCCACCACAGTCCTTCAGTCTGTCATAGGCTCCGCCCGGAGCGCAGGGGGTATTACGTTCTTCCTCTCCCATCAGATATTCGGCGGCACTTTCTCCGAATCCCGCCAGCGAATGGGTGGGATGCAGGGAACGCACCACGCCCTCTCTCTGCCGGAACAGATTCGTTAACAGTCCCACGCAGGACGGGGTGCTGCGGTAATCATACACCGGGTGCTCCGCGTTCACATTGGCCCAGGTATGGGTCGGTAAGAGCAGCAGTCCTTCCGCAAAATATTCCATCCAGGCATCCAGCACCGTGTCCGCACCGCCCTCCACCCCGCCGATGGCTTTCATGGACGAATGGATCAGGATCGTCTCTTTTCCCGTAAGGCCTACGCTCCGTAACTGCTGTTTCAGTTCTTCTTTGGTATACATGATTTTCCGTCTACTTTCTCGCCTCCGGCACGAAGCTGTCGAAGATAAAGATATCGAAATGTTTTCTGGCTTCGTCCAGTTCCTTCTGGCTCTTGATGGTCCATGCCGCCGCGGTATTATGGTACAGGCCTCTGCAAAGCTTCCGGGACAGGATCTCGGGATAATGATGATTGTATGCCACGAAATCCGGCTTCGTCACGAAGTTCAGTAACAGATTCTGCAGGACAAAATACAATACTCCCACATACTCTCCCTCTTTCAGAAAGGCATCGGACAGCTGGCCACGCACCAGATCCGGATGGTTCTTCCGATACCACCGCACCCCCAGCGGATTGAAGGACTCCATGCAGTACATGCCCTTGTAGGATCGTAACATCTCATCCGCAATGGGACACAGGGACAGATCGGTACGTTCGATCTTGAACTCCACGATCAGAGGCACTTTCCCGTCTACCATCTTCAGCACATCCTCGAACTTTGGAATCTTCTCCTCAGAATCACACAGATGGAACTGCTGCAACTCCTCATAGGTATAATCGCTGATCTTGCCTTCCCCGCCGCAGACTCTTTTTAAGGTAAAATCATGGAACACCACAGGGATCCTGTCCTTCGTCAGCTGAATGTCCAGTTCGATGCCGAAGCCCGCATCCACGGCCTTACGGAATGCCGCCATGGAATTCTCCGGTGCTTCCGTGGCATTGTCATGCAGACCTCTGTGGGCGTAGAGCCATTCTTGGAAGGGCGCCGTATCGGGCTTATGAATCATCCGGGGCATAATCATAAGAAAATACAGGATCGTCAGGATCAAAATACAGAGCACTATAATTCCTAAAATATTCATTACGTTAACCTTCTATCTTATGTTTTGATTCACATGCGGGCTTTTGCCTGCTGTTTCTATTCCTTCTGTTCGCAAAAAGCCGCTGCATCTTACTTTAATCCTCCGCCCTGTAATTTTCAAGTAGCTATTTCTAAAGATTTTCTAACGAATTATTTTCCATTTGTAACTATTCAGCACCCCATTCGCAAAATCGCTGCGATGCAGCTTTCCTTT
>OIZA01000695.1_pt1 | contig 15331 bp, 17 predicted proteins | sample 1588381 | NCBI WGS metagenome assembly OIZA01 (sample SAMN03283277) | human gut metagenome | biome: human-associated habitat; material: feces | host: Homo sapiens | place: Peru | collected 2012 | reverse complement strand
GCGGTAACAATTCTTGCAAGGTCACCTTGTAAACAGGTTCGTTTTTTCCTATATTTTGTATCCTAATAGAGGCTGGAATCCTATTTTGTTTATAATCTTTTATTGCTATTAAGCTGTCAACTTCTTTTATCCTTTCCCTTATAATGCGTGTTTTTGATTCCATGCAAATTATACTTTTCTTTATCTGCCATGGATCATTCTTTCCTACGTCCGCCTCGTCTAAGATTTTACAAATAGCAGTTGCTTCTGATCGTATTTTTTCAAAGGATGTATTTATCACTTCTTTTCTGGCGTTATTTTCAGTTGTCATTGATGAGACTTTTTCCATCCTCAGAACTACCACCCTCTTCATCACCTGTATTTTTGTGAAATAGATCTCCCACAAACAGTTCCTCTTCCACTTCATCATATTTTTTCAATAATTTGTCATAATCCGTATTCTGTAACATATTTTATTTCTCACATCCTTGCTTGCTATATTTCTTTATTTACTATTATATATTACAAACACATGTTATACAAACAATTTTGATTACATTTTTGTAAATATAACATTCCAGTTGCGTTTTATTTAAATCCATGTTATCATATCTACATAATTAAATAAAATTAAGAGAAGCCATTAATGGATTTTGCAAATGAGATTTTGCAAATGATAATTTGAATGACTTCTTTTTTTTGTAAAAAGAAAGGAGCAATAAAACGCTATGGTTAACATGGAAAAATGGAATTCTTTAAAAAAGGAACAGCCTGTCTTTGCCGATTTCGTCAAATGTACAATGACATCATATCTGGCATGGCTCAACGCTCACACTGAAGAAGATAGTCTGCCGCTTGGATTAGAGAAATCCGTGAAAAAAGTTGCATTTTTCATGGAAGATAAGAAAATCCTGTGCAACAGCGGAGCTCAACTAAAAGACGATATCAAAACACTGATATCATAATTAAGAGAGGAAAATATGTTAAACAATTTAAATGGAATAAAAAAAGTTTGTTTTTGTGATTTTTCAGAATACGATTCTGAAAAATGCAACACCGGCGGCTGCTATGGATTCTGGACAGATTATACGAGAACCACTGATGGAAAATGAATCATCAGTTACGGGACAACAGCGGATTTTGAGTATTGTCCTGTTTGTGGTACTTTCAGCGACCACTATGATGGAGATATGAGTTTCAAGAAAACGATGCCGAGTACATTGAATACGAAAAAGATTAAAAAAACTGCCAGTAGAAATTTTCACTACTGGCAATTTTTTAATTGTTTCCAAAATAAGCACCAAATACATTATATAAATCCAGCTGAAGGAAAACTACTGAATATTCAAAATTAATGATCCGCGCCGTATCCTGGCTGTTTACTGCTTCTCTCCCATATTCTATTAAATCTACTCCTCTTCTGATCATGGAATCCATGTTATTATGAAATTCTGCACTATCAATCCCATTTTCTCCATAAGGGTAGCAAAATTGTATTCTGTAGGTATTCTCGTCCAGAGCCATGGTTCCTGCTCCACCATCTGAATACTTTTCCAGCTGGTCTTTTATGTAATTATTCATTGTTTCAAGTCTGTCAATGTTAGACCTTATTTTTCTCATGCAAAAACTATTTTTCTTGCTATTACAATAATCAAGCGCTTTTTTTAAGTCCGAAAAAATAGTTTTATACAAATCGAATACCATACCAGCATTAGCCTCTATGTCAATATCCAGGTTATTCGTATTATCATTTTTCTCTTTATTAAAAATAGTTAATTTGCGCTCTAATTCTTTTAAGAGGAAAATATCATTCAATACTTTTTCACTCATATTCAATTCCTCGTCTCTCTATCCTTATTGTTTCTATGTATATTATACATTGTGTTTACATTTTTTACAAGCATACCTTTATTGCATTTGTCACGGTTTATTCTTTACAAAAAAGGTAATATATGGTAATATTGATTACATAAATATATTAAATAAGAGAAGCCATTAACGGATTTTGCGAATTTTATTCGCAGATGAAAATTTATGGATTCTCTTTTTTTATACAAAAAAGGAGGAATGAATAAATGTCGTTAATGGTTACAGGTACGCTTACTCTCGCTACTAAAATTGAGAAAAGAGAAAAGAGCGGAAAAAATGGAGAAAAGGAATATTTTGCTCGGTGTATCCTAAGAGACAAAGATATCCCTTACATAGCTTACTTTTTTGATAAAGTGGCTACAGAGGTATTGTCAAGAGGAATCAAACCGGGATCTCTTTTGAATATCAGTGGAGAATTTACAAAAGGGGATGAGAGATATATGATCCCTATGGATGAATGGAAAAAATTATCAAATCAAGAAAATCCAACATCTTATCGTATGGAATTTTTGAAGATCACGTCCTGGGACTTCGCTATTCCGAAAGAAAGTTACTTACGATTAAAAGAGAAAATTCTCAAAGAAGCCCAGGTTGCAAACAACGGAATAAAACCTATTCCTGCCGATGCGCTTGGTGAATTCGAAGACTAAAGGAAGGAGACCATATGTTATGTTTATTACTATTACCATCACATTATGTATTACTCTGCTCTTTTGGCGTGTTGTAGCAACAATCCAGAGAAAAGATGCAGAAAAAAAGTATCACAGAGAAACAGACGCCGCTGACTCTATCTCTTCTATTTCAGAATCCGAAAGAAATATAAAAATTAAGCAGGCTTATTTTGAAATGCGCATGAAATACTATTTAGAATGCACTTTTCCGGATATGCTACACTATGAATATGTCAGATCAGAAAGCAAGACCGGCGTAAAATCTCTTGTTGAACCTTATTTACAACCGTGTAACCGAGTGCGCATTGATTTAAAAGATGGATCTCACAAAGTTGCATGGATTCATACAGATAAGGTTATGGGACGCGTCAAGGAATCCGTTGTACAACAGGATCCTGTCAGTTCAGATGCTGATTTATTTGTACAGGAAATGATCGGAAGTATTCATAATAAAATTAAAAAGCGTTTAAAAATGGGCGGAAATCAGATGATTTACGAGATCAAATATAATCCTCGTTATAATCATAAAGAATACAAAATCGACAAATCCTTTATCGATGAAGTCATAGAAAAACTTCAAGCCGTTACCGGATGGGAAGTTAGTTATCTAAAAGATAACCAAATTACCATTCGATGGCTTGATTTAGATTCTGCGGATGAGGAAGCCGAAAAGATGTTTTCATAAGGCTAAAAATAACGCTTGCCTTATACACAGGCATGTACTATAATAAAACATATAAAAAATTAATCAAGAGAAGTCTTTAACGGATTTTGCAGATTACATCTGCAAATGAAAGTTGAAAGACTTCTCTTTTTTATTTTTTTTACAAAAAAAAGAAAAGGAGAAATAAAAAATTATGAACAAAGTTATATTGATGGGACGTTTGACCCGAGATCCGGAAGTACGTTATTCGCAGGGAGAAAATGCTACTGCTATTTCTCGTTATACGCTTGCTGTAGACAGACGGTATAGACGAGACGGAGACGAACAGACAGCTGATTTTATAGGTTGTGTTGCATTTGGAAAAGCCGCTGAATTTGCGGAAAAGTATTTCCACAAGGGAACAAAAGTTTTAGTCACAGGAAGAATTCAGACTGGTTCTTACACGAATCGTGATGGTCAGAAAGTCTATACGACAGATGTAATCGTAGAAGAACAGGAATTTGCTGAAAGCAAATCTTCATCCAATGCTGGAAATAGTGCATCTTCTGCTCCGCAGTCAAATCCGGGATCGAGTAATCCTACAAGTTCTGCTGGCGGCGGATTTATGAATATTCCAGATGGACTTGATGAGGAATTACCATTCAACTAAACAAAATCAGCCTTTCTCTATTTAAATTATAGGGAAAGGCTGAAAAACGAAATGAAAGGAGCAATAAAAATGTTCAGAAATTTAAAAAAAGAAGAAATTTCGCTAAGGCAAGGTAATATCAGCAGGAATGGTATTACGCTGCTTGCTTATACAGACGCGAGAAGCTGTATGCAGCAATTAGACGAAGAATACGGACCACTCGGATGGCAGGATGAATATACCGATGTGGTGCTTCCGAATGGAGCTACCAAAACACGTTGTCGAATTTCGGTATACGATAAGGACAACGGGATTTGGATCCATAGAGAAGACTATGGCACATCATCATCAACCGAAGCTGCCATCTATGACAAGGCTGTATGCAGTGATGCATTTAAGAGGACTTGTACAAAATTGGGAATTGGACGTTCCCTGTATAAGTTTCCAGAGATTTTCATTCCAAGTGAAAATAATGAAATTGATAAGACTGGCGTTCGCATTGAAGAAAGTGCTTCTGGAGAACTCTACACCAGGGATCAGTTTTATGTCTCTGATATTGTATACGCCAAAGATACAAATATTGTCATTGCTCTTCAGATATCCCGGATCGCACGAACAGCAGAAGAAAGAAATCGCAGCGTGTTCATATACGATGTACGTTCCGAAGAAGATAAAGTGTTTGAATCTGCAGAAAGAGCGAAAAAACAGAAAATCAAAAATGAGCAACAAGAGGCTATGCTTTTCGCCGCACATGAAGTCTTATCTGACTTCGAAGGTGCTTCTCTGCTCCCTGACGTCGGTACCGAAAAAACTCAGCACAAACAGATATGGGAGCTGACACCACCTGAATTAAAAAGCGTCTATACAAATACCAAAAAACATGACGTGAAAAATGCGTGCCTTGCAAGGGCAAAAGCGCAAAATATTAAATTGTATTAGCAGGTTTTGACCTGCTGAAAGGAGCGTAAAAAATGACAGCAGGAAAAAACAGTGATGATATTTATAATTTTGAGGACGTTATGAACGTCCTCAATTATGAGTATAAAGACTATACAGGCGAAGAAAAACAATGTATTTGTCCAGCCTGTGGCGGAAAAAATTGTTACATAAATTTCAGAAAAAATATCGGAAAATGTTATGGAAGCAGAAAATCCACTTGTAGCATGAAGTGGAACCCTACTCTCTTCTATTCCTATGTAATGGGAGTAGATACGAAAGAGGCATATAAGCAGCTTGTAGAATATAAAGAAGGTAATCTTGTCCTCGGAAATAAAAGGATAAAACCTAAAGCTTCAAAACCGATTACAGAATATGAAGAGGTTCTTCCCATTGCTGATGATTTTACCTTGCATTGTGTGTATTCTGAATTAAAACGCATATTGCCTCTCACGAAAAGAGACTTAAAGGATCTAATGGCTCGCGGTTTCAGCAAAAATGAAATCAACTACTTTGGATATAAATCATATACCGGCAGATATCAGCTGGAAACAGCTACTGCTCTACAAAAAAAGGAACTTTCGTTAAAAAACATTCCAGGATTTTTCGAATCGGAAAATGGATGGGAAATGAAACATCTAAAACCTGGATTCTTTATGTTTATCCGGAATGAAAGAAATCAAATTGTAGGCGCTCAGATAAGAAAACACGATGAAGTGCTTCGTAAGGACGAGAAAAAATGCAATTGGTTTTCTTCTCCTGGCGAACATAACGGCTCTAAGCGTTCTGCAGTATGCCACTTCTCAACTGATTTTTACTATGACCTACACAAAAATGAATATGTACCCTATTTTCCTGATAGGGTAGTTTATTTCACGGAAGGGCCTTTAAAAGGCGATATTATCCATCTGATAGAAAAAATACCAGTGATTGCATTGCCAGGGACGAGTTCTTACAAGTCGTTCATAAAGCTCTTCCCCCTATTAAAAACATTAGGTGTCAAAAAAATTATTAATTATTTTGACATGGATTATATTACAAATGCTAACGTTAAAAAGCACTCCGATCTGCTGGAACATGCAATCAAAGATTCCGGTTTTGAATATGAAAGACCTACCTGGGAAACTCATATTCCTGAGTCCACAAAATTATTAAAAGGACGCGATGATTATGATATGTATCATTACCGGCATGTCGTACCACGTTAATTTACGAAATAATAGCTTGCAGAAATCAATTACAACTACGTATTCTTTACTTTTATATTGCATTTAGTGTAGAGAAATGCTATAATTTTCGCATAAACAAAACAAATAAAAGAAGCCATTAATGGATTTTGCAGATTATATCTGTGAATGAGAATTGATGGCTTCTTTTTTTGTTGAAAATAAAAAAAGGAGGATAATGTCATGGTCTATTTGACAAAAAATGGGTACAGCAACAAAAAAAATAAAGCTGTCCACAGAGAGAAAACTTGCTACAAAAAAGTTTCAAAGCATGATAAAAGAGCTGAAAAAGAAATCAGAACTTTGATTATGCAATATTAAGAAAGGAGCAATAAAAATGTTTGAGGTAAATGAAAGTCTCATTCAAAAGGATGTAAAACCTATTGTACTTTACAAAATCGAAAATGCTTTCCAGGACGATCTGGATAGCTATCCAAAAGAAATAGCTTCTCAATATCTCTATGATGACGAAACTAGAAGCTATTACATTCCAGAATATGTTTGGCTGGAATGGAGAAAACACGGTCCAAACAAAGATATTGATGTTGCGATCGGTGGCAGTGATATTGCAGCCTTATATGACGGATCTGCACTTGAAGATGCAATTCATCTTTATGATGGGCAGCATGGAAGTCCGTATAAAGCAGCCATTGAGCTGTTTTATGAAAAAAGCGGATTAAAGCTCCCGCTAAAAGAAGCTGTCAATCCGGAAATATTCTGGGTTGGCCACAATGAGGAACCATCTATTCGGCGGCTCTTCAAAAAGAAATTTCAGAAAGATCATCCTGAAGATATTATTGAAGTTATCAACGACACTCATATGTATCAATGCGGGATCAAAAATGCGGACGGATCATTAAAGTATCCATTTGTTCTGTGTGATCTCGATGGCACTATTGTAATTAATGGAAAAACCGGCGTTTTGGAATGCAAAACCTGTAGATTAGGTTCTGAGGACTATAAACTTTGGAAAAAAGGAATTGTTCCTTTGAAATATTTTTTACAGGTACACTGGTATCTTCTGGCAACAAACAGAGCTTTTGCTTACATCATATGTAAGTGGGGGATAGGCATGGATGACTGTACCTATATCAGAATTGATAGAGATTTTGATATTGAACAGGAAATTCTTAATACTGCCACTGCTTTTGTTGAAACCGTAAGAACTGGAGTAATTCCTGACACGACAGGTCAAAACTTCGAGCGGCTCTATGCTTTTTACCGAAAAAAAAGTGGAAACTTCAACCCTGATATTCCACCTGTTGAATTAAGCGAAGATATGATGTCTGTTGTCATGGATGTTCATATGAAAAACTTTGCTATAGCTCAAAAGACAAAGGAAATTGAAGAGCTTAAAGAAGAAAGGAATGCCATATTGGTAAATAGAATATTTCCTATCGTAGGGGATGCTAATGAAGCTTATATAAAATCTGGAAATAGTGTTCTCTCTCTAAAGCTTAAAAGTAGCGCTTCAAAAAATACCCGCTTGAATCTCGAATATCTCAAATCTACTCATCCAGAGGTGTACAACAGTTATCTGGAAAAAAATGAGTTTTTTAATACGTCAGCGTTTCAAAATGAGCAAAAGGCCCTTTATGAAGAGTGCCTTGTTGAAGATAACACGCTGACAATAGGAAAGCTAAATTATTGCAAGGTTTCCTTTAAATGAAAGGAGTGATGATTTATGGCAGCGTATGCCGTAAATTTAATGAATCAATTAATAGCTCAGTATTCTTCTTACTGGGTATCGGATCAAATGATTCAAAAGTATCAAGCCATGTACGGAGGCAGAATGCAAGATATTGTAAACGCCGCCGAACAAAAACGCCTTGTAAAGTATGGTGAACTTTACACACTACGAAAATATGCTGACATGGAAAATCAGATTGTCTCTGATATATTCCGCCTTCAGTATGTTGTAAAAGCAACACGGTATCCAGAGCGGCGAATTCGTTTTTTTATCGATGAATTTGAACGAACGGAGAATGATGGTCGTAAACTCCATTCTCATCAGGCGGATGCTGTTGTGATGGTGGTGAATAACAATTTCTCCATTCTCACAGGTGGCCCAGGAACCGGAAAAACAACTGTTCTTAAAGCCATTGCTTATGTGTTACGTCGGCTAAAAAATGAAACGAGTATTGTTTTTACTGCTCCGACAGGAAAGGCTGCTCGAAGAATAAAAGAATCAACCGGCGAAAATGCCGTTACGATTCATAAAAAACTAGGCTTAGGCTATTCGTCTTCTAATCCGGACAATTTTTTTGAAGATGTCCTTTTCATAGATGAAAGTTCTATGCTGGATGTTGACATTGCATCCGCTCTTTTTCAGGCAGTGAAAAGCGGAAGAAAGTTGGTTCTTGTTGGAGATGTTGACCAGCTCCCAAGTGTCGGTCCAGGAGCTATCCTGAGAGATTTAATCAGAGCTGGCTTAAAAACGAAAGTTATTCCAATAACCATGCTGACATACACTTTTCGGCAAGATAACGGAAGTACTTTATCTACGAATATAAACAATATTCGCAATGGTAATAACCGACTTGTCTCCGGCCCGGACTTTAATCCAATTTTATTACCGAAAGATTCACGAGAAAATACTGAAGCAAGGACGCTGCAACTTATATGCAGTGAATATAAAAATGCCGTAGATAAATACGGAATTGAAAATGTAGTCGTTTTACTGCCGTATCGTCGAAAAGGTATTTGTTCTAATACAATGAACAGATATCTTCAAAAGATGATGAACAAAAATACACAATGCTATCGTCACCATTCATCGAAAGATAATATTACGATTGACTTCAAGGAAGGCGATTTTGCAATGCAACTCGACAACCGTGAAGAATGCGCTAATGGTGATGTCGGACAGGTTATATCAGTCTCTGAGCGCGGCGTCACAGTCCAGTTTATTGATAGTACTGTAACATACGCAGGAAATGAGTTAGATCAACTGATGCTTGCCTATGCTATTACTATTCACAAGTCGCAAGGTAGTGAATATAAAGCTTGTATTAGTTGTTTGCTTGATGAGCATACAGCCATGCAGCAGAGAAACCTTTTATATACAGGAATTACTCGTAGCAAGGTAGAGCACACTTTTATTTACCAGGAAAATGCTTTTAAGAAAGCAATCCAAACACTGGCAGATGAGGAACGCATCAGTTTATTAGTAGAAAAAATGCAAAACATGCAACTTCAGTATCGCCTTAGATATGGTTGTTGCTAAAAAGGAGAAATGAATATGAACAAAAATAACGAATCAACTATAACAAAATACCCAAAAGACGTTGCGGTTGTTATTACACGGTCTAAAAACAATGTAAATACTCTAAGCATTGCATCATGCCTGGGGTTAGCAAAAGCAGCTGAAAACGAAAGCCCTTATACGGTTTACAACAAATTTTCAAGATTTATTGCAACCATTATTGTAAATGGAAAATCTGTATACGGAAATATTCCTATTCATGACATTGCAAACTTGAAAAAAAGATATGAATATATTTCCAAAAAATCCATGGATATGGAGCTGGAAATGTCAAACGCACCAGAAGATAACCATGCAGAAGCCGCGTATACGGTCAAGTTCTTTTCCGGTAGATTAAAGGGACAGACACCCGCGCAGGTACTTCTTGCGGACGGAAATAAAGAGACTCTTCAATCTCAAAGGGAATGGCTTGTTTCAAACCTGAACGCCTATCCCAATAATAAAAAAATAATTGATGCAATAGACAATGCGTTTTCTTTGTATGATCAGGGGAAACTTAGTGCATCAACAACCACATCTGCTCATACGAGCGGACAGTTTAAAATTTATGATCCTGGGATGCGCCCATTAAGGACTAAAATTCGGGAAGATGGTATGTGGATGGTATATGAAATAAAAATAAATTGGAATATAGGGTATAATTACCCAGTATCATTTTTCATCAAAAATTACTATGCTCCTGTAAAAGAGGACACAGATGGGACATTAAATGTCCAGGTTGCTTCAAGGGATCAGACTTCAGAAACAATTCATGAGATAAAAATGAGTGCTGCTGATTTTGATGATGTGTTAAGAAAAATAGACACCAATATGAGAATGTTTGAAACCATGCATGCTTCAGAAGTTTTTGTTGATTCCGAAAACGCGCGTAAAGCAAATAGTAACGCATCAAAAAGTAACAGTGGCAATGAGAAAAGCAATGATACTTCTTCTGCTAGTACTGCTTCTTCTAGTGCTGCTGGAAACTCAACTTCTCGCACATCTTCTTCTAAAAAAGCGCCGTTGAAAACGACGACATTATATTCCTTTTCTGAAATAAAGGAAAGAAAAGCTCATCCTGGGGATTATTCTCTGCAATGCCTTAATAAGCCGCTTGAAAGCGGCAGCATTCCAGGAGATGCATATACATACAATGTTGTAGTAAAAAAGGACGCTATTCAGAAAATGAACGGACATTGGGCTACCATAATGGAAAAGGTAAACGCCTCCATTAAAGATGGTTGCTCAACTGCATTGCATATTGAGTATAGCCAGGGGGCTGAAACGTACAATAACACCGAAGTTAAGGTTGTTTATGTGCATAATATCTTATAATATGTAATAAAAAGTAAAGGCGTATCAGTATAAAACACTGACACGCCTTTACTTTTGTTATGATCTACATTACTTGAATAAGTAATGTAATGGTATTTTGACAATAACTCTTTCAAATAAAGAATCATATGGGACATATGGAGATTCCCAAAACCTGGAATCATATGAGCAGTCTCTGTTATCACCCAATACGAAACAACTATCTTCTGGTACAATGAATGTTTTATTGCAGTTTGTTTCTATTTCCTCATCAAGATATTTGCTTTCATCCAACTTTTCTCCGTTTATAAAAACATATCCATCAACGAAAGATATTTCATCTCCAGCTAAACCGATCACTCTTTTACAATACGCTTTTTTTTCTCCGTCTACTTCTTTTTTGAAAGACACCACATCTCCTCTTTGAGGCGTTCTTACTTTATATGCAAGCCGGTTTCCAATGACGAAATCATGAGTTACCAAATACGGAGACATACTATCGGATTCTTCTGTACTGAACACGAATCCTGTATGTAAAAATAATACTACTCCCGCAATAATAAAAGTGTCTTTGATTAAAATATACTTGTACTTATTTGATAATTTTTTTTGATCTACCCTTTTACGTTTTGAGGCCTGTATTTTTTTCTCCTCTGGATCTTTCTCTTTCTTTTTACTTTTTTTTAACTTAGGCAATGCTTTCACTTTTGACAATGAAAAGGTATTTTTCTTCTTTTCATCATTTTTCTCTTCTCCGTTCTCATCCAGATCAATGTCAAAATCATCTATGGCAGAATCATCTGTATCAGGATCGAAATCAATATTTACATCAGGATCATCACTCTCTCTTTCATCTATTTCGTGCTTGGCATCTTTTTCTCTCCTGTGCTTATGCTTTTTAACTAACAGCACAACAACCATAGCTAAAATGGCAACAACCATATAATACATCTTTTCAAAACCATTGTCCTTAGAAATTACATATGTTAGTTTTATATCGTAATTTACGGTATTTCCAGCTGCATCAGACGCTGCCACTTCAATGACATTGTCTCCTTCATGTAGAGCACAATCATAAGAGAATGATCCATCCGTGGTAACATCTACATTCTTTTCATTTATAGTAAATGTCGTATAATCTTTAATAGTTCCTGCTATAGTATATGTAGCACTGTTTGTGGTAATCCCATCATAATCTGATTCAAATGTTATTTCTGGAGGCGTTGTATCCTTAACATAAGATGCGGATGTTGATCTCATATTTCCTTCTGCATCTACAATATAGAATTTAATGTTATTATTTCCATCATTTAACGGAACATCAAATGTATACTCTCCAGCTCCCTGTAGATCCTCATTTAAAACTACCTCATCGTTATCCAACACATAAACACCATAGCTATCATTCATTGTTACCTGCACGGGAACTGTATCGGTGTTAATATATTCGTCCGGAGGAAAAGAAACTATCGCATTCGGATTGTTATTTACGGCATATGTATAGGTCTGCTCTGCTCCAGATATTCCAGCACTTGTCGTTGGAACGACTGTTACAGATATGTTTCTTGCTGATCCGAGATCACACTCAAATTTATTTTCTGTAACATTTTCATTTGCTATTGTTTGCGAAGTATCTAAATTTACCACTTTGACATTGACACTCCCTATTGAATCATCTGTCCATTCTGCACAAATAGCATCATCCTTAAAATAAATCTTCATTCCAGCTATATCTTTTGCCACCTTGATATCGTCAACAACATTAGACTGGCTTTCGGCTTTTGCTGCAACAGTTACTTTAACAACAGGCACACTCCCACTATTATCTAAATTGTGAATCTGCACTTTCCATGCCCCCGCTTTAAGTCCAGTAACTTCGCATGTCATTGTTGAATCATCAATTACTGAACAATCAAAGAACTTAGATTCCTTATCAGAAATCACCCTCGCGGCATAATTTCCAGATTCTGTAAATTCCAGCTTAAATTCACAACTTGCATAATCATCAGGAATATTCAAGTTCACTTCCTTATCTATCGGGAAGTTTGTTTCTGTATCTTCCGTGCTTTGCCCAGATATTTCAGTTGCATATACAGGATGTTGATAATACGATGTTGAAATCATCGCTATTGCCAAAAGACATATCGTTTTTTTTATCTTCATATGTTTTTGTATCTCCTTGTGATTTCTTATATGTATATTATACTACATATCAACATATAATACAACTTATTTCAAGAAGAGACATATGATTGTATAATATAAAATGTATTTTTTGCCAAAAAGGAACTTCCATTTGCATAAATGTTTCCAGTTTGCTATTCTATATAAAGTGTTAGCCGCATTCTTTCATCATATAAACACTAATAAAGATAAGCAAAAGTATATAATACTATGGTGTATTGTTTGCATATTTGAAATATGCTAAAATGTATACAGTCTTAACTGATAAAGTTACAATTGATACTATTCAAATTTTGGTGCTTTTTTAGGAGGATATAAACAATGAATCGTACAACTAATTCAGTCATACCTAGTAGGATGGCGTGTTCAAGGCGAAAAATGGGATACTCGCAACACGAACTTGCAAGAAAAATAGCCCAATATCTTAAAAGGGACAATTTCCCAGCTGCTTCTGTTTCATTATGGGAAACAGGAACACGAAAGGTTCCAACAAAATACGTCAGTGTTCTATCAGCAATACTTGATGTTTCTGTTAATTATTTACTGGGTATTTCTGATTCAGAAACGGGCGAATACGACACGGAAATTACCAACGTTGACGATGAATTTCATAAATATGAAATTCCATACCGTTCACTATATAAATACCACAACAAGCCAGTTTTTGTCGAGTTTTTAAATAAAGCCCATGCTGATGCATGGGGGATTTTTGATAACGACAAAAACAGAATAATTTTTATAAACATTATTCTAAATATATCTGCATCTAACAGTGATAATTTTAAATTCTACACAATGCAGCCGTATGAAACAGAATCCTTTTCCATATTTAGAAAACCTCTTGAAATGAATAAGGTCTTGGAAAGAGATAATTTTTTTATACGAATGAATACGAGCGATCCCTATATCTGTGGGAAATACAATGGATGGTATCATCACAATGAAGACAGAACCGCTATGATCAATGCTCTTGGTCTAGTCCTTCCCTACGAAGGAATTGGTATAAACTATTTTGCTTATAGTGCAGGGGAAAGAGTTCCTGTGTTGAAAAAAATGAATGCATCCAGTGAGTCTGAAATCATTTCTCGCAATGTAGAAAAAAAATAAAAAATTGTATTGTTTTTTAGCCTGTAATTTGACATAATTACAGGCTTTTTTATTTGTTGTAAACAGTGTATACTATTGGTATAATATACATATTCGTATATGCGTTTATATATTGCACATAGTCAAAAAAAGGAGGCAAAAATAATATGGCCGAAGGAATAAAATGTAAATCTTGCGGTGGCAGAATTCTGGGTAATAAATGTGTAAACTGTGGAACAGTTTATACAAACAAGCAAGTTGAAGAAATGGCAAATTCCAGTTCCAAACAAATTATTCATAAAAAAATCGACCTAAAAATGAGTCGAGTTAAATCAACTGATGAAAAAAAAGCTGTAAAATCTTCTTCTAAACAAAATGCCAAAGACGTTCAAGCAGAACAAGAAAATTCCAAAAAAGCAGAAACAAAGAAAATTGTTGAGAATACAGACACACAAGAAGCAAATAAATCAAAGAAAAGCGGTAACAGGTTAGCGCAGCAAACGAAAAGTTTAAAAAAAGAAGCATTACAAAATCCGAAAGATGCCGCTCCAGAGGAAACGTCCAAGCCCAACATTAACGTCAAAACTCAAGATCCCCCAATCATGGATGAGGAAAAATCTGATATGGAAATACCGAACATGGAAATACCGGATGAAGATGTACCAGATATGGAAACACCAGACATGGAAATACCGGATACAGTTACCCCTGATATGAGCATGCAGGACGAAAATATATCGAATTTGAAAGAAAATATAGATAATTTCAACGATGAAGCTGAAGACGACGACTATATTGATGATGACGACGGGTTCGAAGATGTCGGAAAAATGTATACTGAAGATAATCTTGAACATGACGCAAACGATGATGATTCTCTTTCATATTCAGACGAATTCAATGATAATTCTGAAGATAATTTTCAAAACGAAGAGCCTTCTTCAACACGAAAAAATGAAAAAAGGAATACTTCTTCTCAGAGTTTGAAAAAAAATAAAGGAGGATATCCGAAATCGAAGGAAAAAACTACGTTCAACAAAGAAGAAGTTGAAGAAAAGACTAACGTACTCGACGCTTCCGTAATAGATAAGATTAAAAAGAAAAGAGCCCTTTCAAAAGCAAAAAAAATTGAACAGATAGAATGTAATCTCGATTATGATTTTAATAGTGATGGTTTTTACAATGACATAGAATTAACAGACAAATCACTCCCCTCTTACTTTTCGAAAAGGGACTTTATTAACGCTCTGGGGTTTATTGCTTTTATGATAGGAGCAACTATTTTACTAATTTATAATGTATAAGATATAAGGAGGCTTGTAAAAATGAAAAACATTGACTTGAGAACTATCTGTTCAAATATATTACCTGATAGCCTTAAATTTCAAAGTGAAGATATCGAGTATAACAATTTACCTAATGACTTAAAAGCAAATTTTAATACACATTATATTCTATCAGCCTTTATCTTTTCTATCAGCATTATCATCGGAATTTCTATTAAAGATATAGCTGTTTTTAGTGTGTTTG
>OIZA01000693.1_pt1 | contig 15368 bp, 13 predicted proteins | sample 1588381 | NCBI WGS metagenome assembly OIZA01 (sample SAMN03283277) | human gut metagenome | biome: human-associated habitat; material: feces | host: Homo sapiens | place: Peru | collected 2012 | reverse complement strand
AAGCCGTTTTAAGATCTCTATATCTGCAAAATTCCTGACGCCGCCTGCATAGGTGACCGGAATCTTTCCCCAGCTTCCGAGGAGTTCCGCAAGCGGTTCTTCAATTCCATTCGCCTTTCCCTCCACGTCCACCGCATGTATCAGGAACTCATCTGCATAAGCTGCAAGCTCCTCCAAAAGTTCAATTGTCACCTTTTCTTCCGTGAACTTCTGCCACCGGTCAGTGACAATGTAATAGGCATCCTCACGTCTCCTGCAGCTTAAGTCGAGCACCAGATGCTCCTTCCCCGTCTCATGGAACAGACGTTTCAGATGATCATAATCAATCCTGCCATCACGAAACACATAGGAAGTCACAATCACATGGCTGGCTCCCGCCCGGAGAAATTCCGCTGCATTTTCATCCGTAATCCCGCCGCCTACCTGCAGACCACCCGGATAAGTTTTTAATGCCAAAAGTGCCTGCTCTTTCGTGTCATTGTAATAGGAAGAATCCCTCGCATTCAGCAAAATAATGTGACCGCCGCGAATACCGTCCCTTTTATAGAAATCCGCATAAAATGCGGCATCCTGGGTGGCAACAAAATTCTCCTCTGCCCTGTCACCCTGATCACGCAGTGAACTGCCGACGATCTGCTTTACCTTACCATTATGGATATCGATACAAGGCCGAAATTCCATTCTTCTCTCCCCCGTATGATTTATAATATTTATTAATCTTAATTATTAGCTGAATTTATATCGCATTCTTGCATTTTCGTATATTTATACGAAAAAGGACAGAGTTAGTCCTCTAAAACCCCGTCGTTTGATAAAAGAATACCACACCATGTAACAAAATTAAATACCCAAATCCATTTTTTGCTGTTCTTTTTCCAACACACCTCATTGACAACCCCTGTTATTTTTGCTAGAATTGAAAAAATTATTAAAAATTAAATCTATCAAACAGGAAAGAGAGGAATGAAAAAAATGGGTACAATTATCGGCGAAGGAATCACTTTTGATGACGTATTATTGGTACCGGCATATTCCGAGATTACCCCGAATATGATCAATTTACAGACAAGACTTACTAACAAGGTGACACTTAATATTCCTATGATGAGTGCTTCCATGGATACCGTTACCGAGCACAGAATGGCAATCGCCATGGCAAGACAGGGTGGTATCGGTATCATCCACAAAAACATGTCAATTGAGGCACAGGCTGATGAGGTAGATAAAGTAAAACGTTCGGAAAACGGTGTTATTACTGATCCATTTTCACTTTCTCCAAACCATACATTACAGGATGCAGACGATCTGATGGCAAAATTCCGTATCTCCGGTGTTCCGATCACCGACAATGGGAAATTAGTCGGCATCATCACAAACCGTGATCTGAAATTTGAAACTGATTTTTCAAGACCGATCCATGAATGCATGACTTCTGAAGGTCTGATCACCGCTCCGGAAGGAATTACTCTGGATGAGGCAAAGTCCATCCTTGCCAAGGCAAGAAAGGAAAAGCTTCCGATCGTGGACAAGGACTTCAACTTAAAGGGGCTCATCACGATCAAGGATATCGAAAAGCAGATCAAGTACCCGCTCTCCGCAAAGGATGACCATGGTCGTCTGCTCTGCGGCGCTGCTGTAGGTATCACTGCAAACATGATGGATCGTGTTGACGCTTTAGTTAAGGCACATGTCGATGTCATCGTCGTAGATTCCGCACACGGACATTCCTTAAACATCTTAAATGCCGTTAAGAAGATCAAGGCTGCTTATCCGGATCTGCAGGTCATCGCAGGAAACATTGCTACCGGCGCTGCTGCAAAGGCTCTGATCGAAGCCGGTGTAGATGCTGTCAAGGTAGGTATCGGACCTGGATCTATCTGTACGACCCGTGTCGTTGCAGGTATCGGTGTTCCGCAGATAACCGCGATCATGGACTGCTACGAAGTTGCAAAAGAATATAATATCCCGGTCATCGCTGACGGCGGCATCAAATACTCCGGTGATATGACAAAGGCAATCGCTGCCGGTGCAAGCGTATGTATGATGGGAAGTATGTTTGCCGGATGTGATGAAGCTCCGGGAACTTTCGAGTTATATCAGGGAAGAAAATACAAGGTTTACAGAGGTATGGGTTCCCTCGCTGCCATGGAAAACGGAAGTAAGGACCGTTATTTCCAGGAAGGCGCAAAGAAACTGGTTCCAGAAGGCGTGGAAGGACGTGTTGCATACAAGGGTTCCGTAGAAGATACCATCTTCCAGTTAGTCGGCGGTATCCGCTCCGGTATGGGATACTGTGGCTGCCAGACCATTCCTGACTTACAGGAGAGAGGCCAGTTTGTAAAGATCACCGCTGCCTCCTTAAAAGAAAGCCATCCGCATGATATTCACATCACAAAAGAGGCTCCGAACTACAGCATCGACGACAAATAAAATATTTTTCCGTTTCAACGGGATAAACAGCTAAAATCAATAAGGTCTTTCCTATAGAGTAAAAAGGCGTCTTTCAAACTTCAGGTTTAAAAGGCGCCTTTCGTTATAACTGCGGGATTTCTAACATACATCCCGTCTCATGCTCTCTTTTCTGCAGTGTCAGCTTCCTAACGCATCCGTCTGCTTTGCATCAGCCTGTTTTAGCGGGCTGCGCCTCCCTCTGCCACACCGTTTGCTGCTGTTCCATTCGTGGCTGTTCCGTTTGCAGTCGCGTTGTCTGTTGCATTCTCCACAGTATTTCCAACATCATTTGCCACATCATCTGCAGTATCCACCACATCTCTGCCAACATCTGCAGCACCGTCTACGACGTCTCTTCCTGCTTCCGCCGTACCGTCCACAACATCATCCACCACGCCGTTTCCGTTGTTTTCCACGTTGTTTGCTGTCGTCTCATTCTCTGTTCCGGTCGTAGCATTATTTACATTCTCATCCCGCGCCGTTTCGGTTGAATTTACCTTTCCATTCTCTTTTCCGTTATTGTTATTGTTTGTTCCACAGGCTGCAGTCATTGATACCGCAAGCGCCATAACACAGCAAAGTGCAATTCTTTTTAAGTTCTTCATCTTTTTTATTTCTCCTTTTTTCTATGTTGTTTTTATTTTTATATCCTTAATATGAGTCAATCCAAACGCTTTTATGCATGCATTTTACTTTTTCATTTTCGGATCAAACACTAAAGATGCCAGATATCCGAACACGAGCGCAGCTGAGATTCCAACAGCACTCGCTTTGAATCCACCCATAAAAATACCGATGAACCCGGATTTATCTACCGCTTCTTTTACCCCTTTCCAGAGCGTATTTCCGAAACCGAGCAGTGGCACACTCGCACCTGCCCCGGCGAACTCGATAAACGGCTGGTAGATCGATAATGCACCCAGTACCGTTCCGGTACACACTAAAAGCACCATGATCCGCCCTGGCAGCATTTTTGTTTTTTCCATCAGGATCTGCACCAGCGCACAGATCAGTCCGCCTATCCAGAATGCATTGATATAATCCATCTTTTTTTCCTCCTCTTTCTTTTTACTGTTCATGCTCTATAACAACGGCATGCGCAATTCCCGGCACATTCTGCCCCTCATTAAAGCTTACCGTTGAAAGCAGTGCCCCGGTCGGGACAAAAAGGATCTTTTTCCATTCGCCCTGCTCGATTTTTTTTAAAAAATGTGCACTTAAGGTAACGGCTGAGCAGCCACAGCCGGAGCCGCCGGAATCCGTTCCCTGTGCTTCCTTATCAAAGATCTCAATGCCGCAGTCCGTATGCACACCGCTCACATCATAGCCTTTATCCTGGAGCAGCTTAATTAAGATTTCCTGCCCAACATAACCGAGATCCCCGGTAATGATCTTGTCATAGTCCTCCGGCTTTGTGTCAAAATCACAGAAATGGTGATAGATCGTATCGCATGCCGCCGGTGCCATGGCTGCTCCCATATTCATGGAATCCCGGATACCATAGTCTACAATTCTTCCCGGTGTAAGCCCGGTGATCTTTACATTAGATTTTTTCGTTCCGAGGATGTATGCCCCGCTTCCCGTAACCGTCCAGGTTGCAGACACGGGTCTTTGATTTGCATACTCTAACGGATAACGGAACTGCTTTTCGGCACTGGCAAAGTGGCTTGATGTGACAGTGATCACATGATCGGCATAGCCGCCTGCCACACACATCGCGCCAAGTGACATGGACTCCCCCGCCGTAGAACATGCTCCGTACAGTCCAAAAAGCGGAATATTATAATCCATCAGCCCAAACGATGTCGCGATCGTCTGCCCGAGCAGATCGCCCGCAAAAATATAACGGATGTCCTCGGGTGCCAGTCCTGATTTTCCAAGTGCCAGCGCCGTAGATTCTTTCTGGAGCGAGCTTTCCGCTTCTTCCCATGTATCCTCCCCGAATTTATCCGTATCGCATATCATATCAAATTCATTTCCAAGCGGTCCTTCCCCTTCTTTCTTTCCGACCACCGATGCACTCGCCAGAATATACGGCGCATGTGCAAAACGAATGCTCTGCGTTCCAATTGCCTGCAACTTTTTTTCCTCCTTATTTTGTATAAAAATCAATGTCTGCTCTTAATATGCTCGGACAAAATGATTTTTATACGAATTTATATTTTGCAATAAAAAACTGCATCAAAAAAACGGGGCAAAGTCTTCTGACCTTATCCCGCTTTCTCGCTTTACCGCAATGCTTCCATGTAGCCCATATAGACGGCGGAAAGTACAGGCTGCGCCCGTCATGTGCAGTAATGGTTCTCTGAATGTCAGACCCAATAAACAAAATGTCTGACTGACCACAAAAGCAAATGCCTGACATGCTTATCATTTTGCAATTTTTAAAATCCCACAGGTTCTACATTTTAAATAATTCTTTTGTTTTTGATGCTGTAAACTGAATGACCGGTCCAGAGATAATGATTGTAACTATGGTACATATACCAAACTTTCCACCTAATATGGCACCGACAATAACCATCACAATATCCAGTATCATTCGCACTACTTTCACCTGCCAGTTGTTTTTTTCCGCAAGCGAAAAGGTTAATGCCTCATAAGAACCACGACCCAGAGAAGCAGATGCGTAAAATCCGGTACCTATTGCAAAAAGTATTACTCCCAGTAACATGATAAGTGCATTCATCCATAAATGCGTACTGTACACATGTGCATTTACAAATAGGTCTACGCAAAAACTATACACAATCTGATAAAGAATCGTGCCAATATGTATCTGTGTTCTGTCGTAGAAAAACACAAATATGATCATAACCGCAGCTACTATTATAGATGCCATTCCCAGACTTATATGAAATGTTTTCGAAATTCCCTGCCATAATACTGCAAGTGTTGCGCCTCCAAATCCTGCATACATTGCCAGTGTGATACCGTATGCAGCAATGATTGAACCAACCACTATGATAATTATTTTTTTCGTCCACTCCAATTTACTCATTGCTATACCCTTCATTTGTTCCAAAACACTCTCTATATCATTTTAACATACTATAACCCGTGATATACCGGCATCATCTTTTCAAACGTACAAAATTCACTAAATCCCAGCATTTTTAATTCTTTTTTTGTCTCATCGATATATGCCCCCAAATGTTCCGGTTTATGGCTGTCACTTCCGATCGTAACAATATGTCCTCCAAGTTTTCGATATAATCGCAATATATCTCTTGACGGCGTGAGATCTTTTAAACCATACCGATGACTTGATGTGTTGATTTCAATACCTTTTCCATCTGCAATTACATATTTAAGAATATCCGTTATCATCGGTCTTAACTTTTCAAACGGGTAACTGCCTGCTTTATCATACCTTGTGATCAAATCCATGTGACCCAATACACTGTAATTGTGATAATGCTGTACCAGATACAGCAGTTCTTCATAATAACGCTCATTATATTCCTGCTGCGTCCGGTTCTTTTGAAATTCCTGCGTCCAGAACTCCTTGTCTTCTACCTCATGAACAGAAAGAATGATAAAATCAAATGGATATTTTTCAAACAGTTTTTCATATTGCGTGATCGTATGTGCCTGCATGCCAAATTCCATTCCCAGTTTCAGTGTAATCTTATCCCCGTACAGCTTTTGTACTTTCTGATACGTTTCATAATATAAAGGATAATTGACATTGAGTATCGGCATATTTTCCGGTTCACCCGGTATTCCCTCACGGTACCTTACTTTTCCAGCATCATCCCAGTCATTTTTCACTCCATAATCAACATGATCTGTGAAACAGATTTCATCCAGTCCCATTGCTATCGCGTCCCGGACAACCTGCTCCATCAAATATTCGGAATCATCACTGAATTCTGTATGTACATGGTAATCTGCTCTCATCATACTCTCTGTCACTTCCATTCTTGTTTCATTTTTATGCACAATATAAAAATATACTTTCTTTCTTGATTTTTATATCAAAATCAGCCATAATTATATAACAATCGTTCGCAAAGGAGCTGATATGCATGGAAGCATGTCCAAACACTATTTTAAACTCAGACGCATCCGAAAATGTTGCTTATAACAATCCGGACTTTCCCGCATATATCAAAAAAGGGCAGCTCTCAAGCTATCCTGGTTTTCGTGCGGTCAGCCACTGGCATGACGATCTCGAATTTATTCTGATTTTAGATGGGCAGATGACTTATAATGTCAATGGTCAGACGGTTTTTTTGCAGGCAGGGGAAGGAATTTTTGTAAACAGCCGCTGCTTTCATTACGGCTATTCCGATTCACACACAGAGTGCCATTTTATCTGCATTCTGTTATCCCCACTGCTGCTTTCCGTAAATACTTATTTTATACAAAATTGTTTAGATCCTCTGATACAAAATATTCATTTTCCTTATCAGAAATTAAACCCGGCTATTCAATGGCAAAATTCCATTCTTCATGATCTTGAAATGATCTATGAAAATAATATAGAAAACGTACAGCCATTTATTATCCTGGAAAAAACTGCCCATATTTTTCGGCTGCTCTCTGAAAATATGGACTTTTTTCCAGACCATGATAAAAATGCAGAGGACATTCTGGCTCTCACTGCAATGATCGGATATGTGCAGAAAAATTATCCGAATAAAATTCTGCTTAAAGATATTTCTTCTGCCGGAAACTGTTGTAAAACAAAATGCACCTCACTTTTTCAAAAGTATTTAACCACCTCACCTATGCTATACCTGAACCGTTATCGCTTAGAAAAAGCGCTTTTTCTTCTCAGAAACACATCACTGTCTGTTACTGAGATCGCATATACCTGTGGATTTTCAAATACCAGTTATTTTTGTGAACTTTTTCATAAGTATTACAATACCCCACCAGGAAAATATCGGAGCAGAAAGTTATAATCGCAGGCCTTTCTCGCTTTTGCTCTATAAGAAATGTCATAATCACACTCTTTATTGCATTAACGTAATGAGATTTTTCCCAGAGTAAAAAAGCATGCCAGGGATTTACGGTTCCGGAAATTTTTCCGTGAAGCAAATACCTGACATGCTTTTTCAGTTTTATTTAATCTTCTTTAAAAATATGTTCTTTATATCGATCCAGCACACGATGCAGGATACTTCCCAGCAGATAGCATGAGATCACTTCTCCGATCCCTACGGTCAGCATGAAAAATGGGATCGTTCCCTCCGCCAGATACACATACCGCAGTACAAACGGTACAACGATCGTATTCGCAACGATCGGCGGCAATGGTGCCAGCCATTTGTGTTTGCGCAGCGCGTAGGTTCCGCAGGCTCCGATCAGGGTTGCCAGACTGCCGAATACCACATCAAGCGGCATACAGCCGGTCACCAGATTACTGATCAGGCATCCGAGGAAAAGTCCCGGAACCGCTGCCGGTGTAAAGACCGGTAAGATCGTAAGCGCTTCGGATATGCGCACCTGAATGGCTCCGCTCGCCAGATTAAATGCGCTGACAAAAACCGTCAGTACGACATAGATTGCAGCGATCATCGCTGCCTGGGTGATTCGTAACACTTTTTTGTTTCTCATATGAAATTCTCCTTTAGTTTTGTTTTACGAGTGGAAGGTCTCGAACACTCGGTATTTCGCCCTGAAAAGACCTTGGTTATTGGGCTTTTTGCAACGTCAGTCAGTATAACACAGATTTTTTTTCAATGCAAGCGCCCTTTCCACGCATACTCCATCCTGCGGTCCATACAGCGGCTCTTCTTTGCAGTGATCTTCACTGCCCCATCCGAAAAGTGCAGCTCCGACGTCACCCCAAGCGGATTGTTCGGATAACACAGCTTCAGTTTTAACGTATCATTTTCCCAGGCAAACGCCCCGGCCGTATTCACGATGCGGATATCCGCGCATGTATAATAATGGGAAAAACGAACACCCTGCAGATCATTGCGCTCCCAGTGACGGAATCCATAGAAAAGTGTCCGCTCTTTTCCATCTTTCCACACACAGGTGATCGCAACGGTATCTTCCGCCTTTCCTGCTTCCACCTGTATCTTTTCTAACTGCTCCTCATTTTCTTCGAGCATATACGTTCCTGCAACGCCGGAAAGCCGCTCTTTGTTTTTTGCGCTTTCCATGTCTTCCCCTTCCGGAAACGCAACCGTAAACTGCTCCTTTTTTGATGTTCCTTCCGAATCCGGCGCAGTTTCCACATCCACGCACGCCGGGAGCAGATGTTTCCACATTTCTGCCATCAGCCCGGACATATCCTCAGTGCCGGTGAGCGTTGCGATCACAAGATCCTTTTTTGGTGCCACGATGGCGAACTGCCCGTATGCGCCATCGCCACGGTACACGCCCTTTGGAATGCACTGCCAGATCTGGTAGCCATAGCCGACGCCCCAGTCATTTCCGTCGCTGTATACCTCTCCGCCGGAAGAATCCACGAGATTTGAGGTCATTCGCTCCATCCACGCGCGGTTCAACAGCTGCTTTCCGTTCCACATACCCTGCTGTTTTAAAAAGACGCCGAGCTTTGCCACGGTCTCGATCGTCACGTTAAATCCGATCCCGCCAAGCGAATTTCCCTGCGGGGACTCATCCCAGTAATATTCTTCCACGCCAAGCGGTTCTAAAAAGCGCGGTGCCAGATAATCAACCAGCTTTTCTCCGGTCACCTTCGTTATGATCGCGGAAAGCACATAGGTTGCCGTTGTATCATAGAAAAAATGCGTTCCCGGTTCATAGGCTGGCTCGATCTCCAGAAATTTTTCGACCCAGTTTCCCTCAAACGCATAATTTAAGATCGGCGGCTCCGTTTCCTGTCCCGTACACATGGTAAGCAGATGTTCCACCGTGATCCGTTTCGCACGTTCTCCAATCGTATCCGGCAGTTCCTCCTTAAAAAAGGAGTATACGGTATCTTCCACCGCAAACAGCCCTTCCTGCACGGCAAACCCGACTCCGATCGCGGTAAATGCCTTGCTTAACGAATAGAGCATGTGCAGCCTGTCCTCCTCGTACGGATACCAGGATGCCTCATAGCACACCTTCCCGCCGCGCACTAACATCAGATCATGCAGCTCGATCCCACGCTCCCTGATCCCCTCTAAAAAGTCTTTGATCCCTTCTTCCGAAATGCCCGCCGCCGCAGGACTTATCCTTGGCAAATTCATGTCCGTTCCTCCTCGTCTTGTCTTTCACACATTGTTATCATTATAAAAAGTATCCGTAAAAATGTAAAGAAAAAAGAGCCTCTGCCACACAGATACTTTCTGCGTAACAAAGACTCTTTCGCGCTTTTTTTTAGCCCTTTACCGCTCCTGCGACCATACCTTTGATAATCTCTTTGCTGAATACAAAATACAGGATAACGATCGGTGCCATCGTGACTAACATTGCCGCCATGATCTTCGGATAGTCTGAGTTGAACTGTCCGGTGAACTGCGTCAGTGCCAGCGGAACCGTCTGTAATGCCTGACTCTTGATAAGGATCAAAGCAAATGAGAACTCGTTCCAGCATCCGAAGGACTGAATGATCGCAACCGTAACCATGATCGGACGGCAGATCGGCATAATGATGGAAAACATCGTCTTGGAAAATCCACAGCCATCGATCGCTGCTGCCTGCTCAAGCTCCGTCGGGATCGTCTTTACGAATCCTTCCACAAGGAAGATCGCAACCGGAAGTGCAAATGCCACATACGGAATCACAAGTGTAAACCAGTGATTGGAAAGTCCGAATTTCTTAAATACAACATAGATCGGTACCAGCAGGGAATGCTGCGGGATCAGCATACCGGTAAGGAATACACCAAACAGCAGGCGGTTTCCCTTGAAATTCACACGCGCCAGAATGTATCCAACGATAAAACCGAACAGTACGATAAAGAATACGGAAAGAATCGTTGTTCTTGCGCTGTTCCAGATTGACTGGCCCAGATGATAGTTTGCGTTGCTCAAAATATTGATAAAATTGTCCAGTGTCGGAGTTTTTACAATTCCGATGATATCTGCGTTAAACTCTCTTTTCTGTTTCAATGCGGAGTTTAACATCCAAAACAGTGGGAAAATACAGCTAATTGAAAACAGAATCAAAATTGCATTCAGTACAACTGCAAGTACGCCCTGCGCCGGTCCCATCTTTGCTTTTCTTTTTTCTGCAACTTTTACTTCAGCCATATTATTCCACCCCCTTGTCTTTCAAAAGGAAATTAAACAGTTTCTGCGCACCACCGATAACGAGCAGGCTGAGAACGAAGATCGCAACCGAGATACAGCATCCATATCCCATGTTGTTTTGCTTGAACGATACGGTGTATCCGTATAATGCCATAACCATGGAAGATGTTCCAGGTCCACCGGATGTCATAACATAGATGTTATCAAATGCTTTCATGTTTCCGGCGATACAAAGTATGATACAGATCAATAATGTATTCTTGATCAATGGGAATACGATATAGATTGCTCTCTGCACTGCATTCGCGCCGTCAATCTCCGCACTCTCAAAAATTTCCTTGTCAATAGAAGCGATACCGGATAACAGGATTACCATATAATATCCGATATACTGCCAGATCAGCGGTATGGATACGAGCAACATAACTTTGTCCGGTTCATTTAACCATACCTTTGCTGCATCCGCGTGTCCGATCAGTTTTAAGAACCAGTTCAAAATACCGCGGTTGTAATCATAGATCATTTTCCAGATAAATCCTACACATACAGCAGATATCGTACTCGGGAAGAATCCGAAGGTACGATGCATTCCTTTTAATTTTACCAGTTTCGAATCGATCATTAATACGAAAATAAATGCGATTCCGATCTGCCCCACAATACAAATTGCTACCAGATAAATATTATGCCAGAATGACTGCCAGAATGTTCCATCCTGAAACAGTGTTATGTAATTTTGTATTCCGTTAAATGTTTTCTGCGGTCCGCCTTTCCACTCAAAAAAACTGTCTACAAAGGCTGTAATCAGAGGTACAAACACCGAAAATACGTATACGATAAGTGGTACTAAAAGATATAGTGCGACAATTCTTTTTTTCGCATGCATGGATTTTTGTAACATAAAACCCCCTCCTTGGTCTTACAGGCTGCTTTTTTCTGATTTAAGGAAGGCTGCTCCAAAACTTATACTTTCCTGTCTTGAAACAGCCTCACCTAAAATTCTTACTTATTCTGCTTTAGTAATTTGCTTCATAAGCTGCCTGTGCGTCTGCTGCCACTTCTTCCGGTGTCTTATCACCATTTACCATATCCTGAAGATCTGTGTTTACTACACTCCAGATATCGCTGGATAAGTAGGAATCATAGATTTCACACGGTGTGGTATCTACATATGAGTAGTTGTAGAAATCCTGAGTGAACTGGTCAAATTTGCTTAAATCAACATCAGATACTGTGGTAAGTCCGCCTAATGCATATTTGTCTGCTACAAAGCTTGCAAATTCCGGTCCGGTGATGTACTCAGCAAGGTCGATCGCTGCTGCCAGTTTATCCGGATCATCTTTTAATTTTGCATTGATCGCTACTGCATAGCCAAGGCCGATGTTCTGGCTGTCTGCGTCATAAGTTGCGTCAGACGGCTGCGGTAATACTGCGAATTTTGTTGTATCATAGAGATCTGTTCCTTCCAGAGAAGCCTGAATATACGAAACATCCCAGTTACCACCGATGAATGCAGGTGCATCACCGGAAATGTAATACTCACGCGCATCCTCATTGGAGATCGCGTTAAAGTCTTTGTTAAAGATATCGGTATCTTTGAACAGTCTCTGTGTCTCGGTAAGTGCTGCTACAAATTCCGGATCTTCGAAAGATGCACCACCTTTGTTGATCATGGACTGGAACCAGTCTTTTCCGGTATATCTGTCACCTAATGTGGAAAGGAAGCAGGAGTTCAACTGCCACTGTGCATTGTTACCAAATGCAATTGCTTCCTGATATCCGGCATCCTGTAACTTCGGAATTGCTGCTTCTACATCATCCCAGGTTGACGGGAATTTGTCATATCCAGCTGCTTCCCATGCTGCGGAATCATAAACAACTACGGTACAGGTTCCACCGGTCAGTACCGGGAATCCGTAGATCTTTCCGTCTGCATCCTTAAACGGTGTGAAATAATCCTGTTTGTAATCTGCTGCATACGGAGAACTGTTGATCGTATCGGTCAGATCGAGGATCAGTCCCTGCTCTGCCCACGCTTTTACGTTCATACCCTGGATCAGGAACACATCCGGAAGGTCGTCTGCATTTGCAAGCGTCTGGATCTGTGTCTTGTAATCTGTGTTCGCAAGAACTGTCTGTGTCAGTGTGATATCCGGGTTTGCATCATCCCACTGCTGTAATACGGTACGCATACCATCGGAACCACCATTTCCCTGAGATTCCTCTTCGGTTGAGAAGTGCATGATCTCAAGATCTCCTTTGTAAGCAAGAGAACTGGAGCTTGCACTTCCTGTGCTCTCTGTGCTGTCTGTTGATCCGCCGGTACTTTCTGTAGATGCTGCACTGCTTCCGGTACTGGTACTGCTCGTGCTGCTGTCACTTGAGCTTCCGCATCCTGCAACCATGGATGCTAACATTGATGCACACAATAAGGTACTAATCACTTTTTTCTTCATAAAAACACCCTCCTGTTTTACTTAATCGTTTTCGTACTTTTATAATACCATTTATCCAAAAAAATGCAAGAGTGTTTTGGTCATTTCGTCAATTTCAATGAAGTTTTTTTATCATTTTTGTTCACCTTGACCATTTTCATCTGTCATTTTCGAAATTTTCGTACCAAAATCAGTCTGAGATCCTCTTCTCCAAGAAATCAAAGTACGCTATAGGAAAGATCATAATTACATTCTTTATCCCATTAACGTAACGAGGTCTTTCCTATAGCGCAAGAAAATCCCCGGAAAACTGCCGTTTTCCAGGGATTTCAAAATAAAATTATGTGTTATTCACTTAAATCATCCGGGAGATATTACTCCACATCTTTTAATGCTGCAAGATCTTCCTCACCGGTACGAACTTTTATAACCTTTGCCACATCATACACAAAGATCTTTCCATCTCCGATATGTCCGGTGTAAAGCGCCTTCTTGGCTGTTTCCACAACTGCATCCACAGACAGGTTTCCAATGATGACATCAACTTTAACTTTCGGAAGAAGTGTTGCATCCATCTCAACACCACGATAATACTCGCCGGCGCCCTTCTGGATACCACAGCCCATGACCTGAGTAACAGTCATTCCGGTTACACCGAGATCATTCAACGCTTTCTTTAAGGTATCAAACTTGGAAAGTTTTACAATGATCGATACTTTATGCATTCCTGTGGAAGCTGCTGCACCGATGTTCGATTCTCTTACCACCTTAACTGCTGCATCAATCTGAGCCGGTGTTGCCTTTTCGGCATCATCTTCACCAAGATCTGTATTCTCATTGACATCGAGTGTTCCAAGGATGTCGGTAATTTCAAATCCGGAATAAGCACTTGCAAGACCATGCTCATGAATGTCAAGACCGTCAATCTCGATGTCTGCCGGGACACGTAAGCCAACAGTTTTATCAATAACCTTATAGATAATAAACATTGTTACAACAACCCAGGCGATAACGGATACCACACCAAGAAGCTGAACTAAGAAGTAATGAGCTCCGCCGCCGTAGAAAAGTCCGCCATCTGTTGCAAACAATCCTACACAAAGTGTACCGAATGCCCCGCACACACCATGTACGGAAATTGCACCAACCGGATCATCAATCTTTACTACCTTATCAAAGAACTCTACTGCAAATACTACGATGATACCTGCGAACAGTCCGATGAAAAATGCTCCGACCGGGCTTACCTGATCACAGCCTGCAGTAATTGCCACAAGCCCTGCAAGTGCACCGTTTAATGTCATGGAAACATCCGGTTTCTTGTAACGGATCCATGTCACGATCATTACAGTACAGGTTGAAACAGCTGCTGCAAGGTTTGTTGTCATAAAGATGCTGGATGCGGATACAAGATCGGCATCAGTGCTCATTGCTGTGGTAGAACCACCATTGAAGCCAAACCAGCAGAACCATAAGATAAATACGCCAAGTGCGGCAAGTGCCAGGTTATGTCCCGGAATCGCACGCGGTTTTCCGTTCTTATCATATTTTCCAATACGGGGTCCTAAAATAGCTGCTCCAACGCACGCTGCCGTACCACCTACCATATGTACTGCGGTACTTCCTGCAAAGTCATGGAAGCCTAACTGTGCAAGCCAGCCACCGCCCCAAACCCAGTGACCTGAGATCGGATAAATAACTGCGGAGATCAGCAAACTGTAGATACAGTAAGCTGAGAAATTCGTTCTTTCTGCCATACTTCCGGAAACGATCGTTGCCGCTGTTGCACAGAACACCGTCTGGAATACAACATAGCACCAGGTCGGAAGTGTTCCAAAATCATAATCTCCACGGATCAGTGGATCGAAGCCGCCGATCAGGGCACCGCTTCCTCCAAACATAATACCAAAGCCGATGAGCCAGTAGATCGGTGTACCGATACAGAAGTCCATCATATTTTTCATTAAAATGTTACCTGTGTTTTTTGCTCTCGTCATTCCTGCCTCGCACATTGCAAATCCGGCCTGCATAAAGTAAACCATTGCCGCTGCAACAAGCGTCCAGATGACGTCTGCTGATGAATAAGTCATAATCATTCCTCCTCAACTGATCAAGTAGTAATACACAACATTCCCTACGCGCTAAAAACATTGTAAAACAAAAAAGCGCCTAAGGATTTCTCCTTAAGCGCCTTTGCTTATGCACCCTATTATAGCGTTTTCTTTTCATTTGTCAATGTGATTTTTATAAAAATTTTATCTTTGAAAATTGCAAAGTTTAATTCCACCATCCATTTATACGGTGGAATTCTCTTCT
>OIZA01000692.1_pt1 | contig 15380 bp, 16 predicted proteins | sample 1588381 | NCBI WGS metagenome assembly OIZA01 (sample SAMN03283277) | human gut metagenome | biome: human-associated habitat; material: feces | host: Homo sapiens | place: Peru | collected 2012 | reverse complement strand
CGCATCTTCGCAAGCTTGCTTGCTTTTACGCTATAGGAAAGATCATAATTACATTTTTTATCCCATTAACGTAGCGAGGTCTTTCCTATAACGTAAAAAGAGAGGACGTGACGTCCTCTCTTTTTGGGGAGTTTAGGATAAAATAAAAGGAAGGTATCCTTTTAAGGAGTTTGGCTTGCTTTTGTTTCTATATATAATATAATACTCATATCAGAAAAAGTCAATACTTTTTTGTGCAATAAATATAAAAAATGCTTTGTGCAAAACAAAACGCTGTGTAAAAATACTAAAACATATCAAAAAACTAGGCTGGTTGTTCTACAGTTTCGTGAACTTCTTCGGTATCTGATGCGTGAATGCGGTCATATTCCTCAATAAATACACTCATTTTACCGGCATTTGCTGCAAGTTCTGCAATCACATTGTTTACAGTCTTAAAACGTTCTGCATTATCGGAACACATCGCGGAGGTTTCCTCGGACGAAGCGCTGATCTCCTCACTGGTGGAGGAAAGCGTATTGTTGTTGTCGATAATGGTCGCATTTGTTTCCATTAACAGTTTGGTCTTTTCGTTCATATCTGCGGATTTATGTTTCAGATCCGAGAGATCTTTACGGATTGCTGAAAAATTCTTTTCAATATCGCGGATCATGCTGACCTGTTTGTTCATTTCATTCATGACCGTATCCATCGATGTAATGGTATCGGATGCATTGTCATTCAGCTGGGTGATGATGGATTCGATGTTTTCCGTCGATTCCTTGGTCTGTTCTGAGAGCATGCGGATTTCTTCTGCGACAACGGCAAAGCCTTTGCCAGCCTCACCGGCACGGGCGGCCTCGATCGTCGCGTTTAAAGCGAGCAGGTTCGTGCGGGAAGAGATCTGCTGGATAATGCCGATGATCTTCTGCATATCCGTTGTGTGGTCGTGCAGGGCAGTCATATTGGATTTTACCGTGTTGTTTTCCTGCTCGATGCGTGCGGTCTGGGTTACGATGTCTTCAACCAGCTTCTGACCGGATTTTACATTTTCGCCGGATTCTTTTGCAATGGAAGAAAGGGCGTTTGAAATATCAACGGTATCGGTGATAACATCCTGGATACGTCCGGTCATGGCAGCCTGTTCCTGAATGCTGTCGACGGTGCTTTCCATGCTGACTGCAATATCGCCCATTGCCTGATTGACGCAGCCGGTGGATTCGGTCATCTCTTCGATCAGAGCGTGAATGGACTGGGTGGAGGAGTTTAAGGATTTTCCGACGGTGACGATGGACTCCATCATCTGTTCTTCCTTCTGCTGTCCACTTGCAAGTGCATCCATTTCCTCTTTGTTATGAAGCATGGCAACCCTGGTTGCCTGGCAGATTGCGATTCCCAGGATAAAAACGAGGCTGTCCGTCATAAAGATCTGACTGATCTGACGCTGGTCTGCAGCACCCAGGATATAGACGGAATAAAATCCGTTTAACAGGCAGCACAGAAAGTTCAGTGAGGTGATCTGGATTTCCAGATGCAGATCAAAATACATGATCATGGAAATTGCAACCGGAATAGAGAAAACATTGTATAAAAAATTGGTTGAGGAAAGAGCGGCTACCTCGAACACAATGATAAAGCATGCAAATGCAATATACCGGTAGCGTATGGATAACGGGTTATGCCGGTAAAGCAAAACGGAGATAACTGCAGGGAGTACGATCATAAGCGAAATTAAAAGAGAGCGCTGTACACTGAGTCCCTGAATGATCTGACCCAGATACATGAGCATCAGATAACCGGAGACAATTGAGATTGTAATTGCAAGGCGAAGATTCGCGCGTTTTAATGTTTTTTCGTTCAGGTTTAAGTTACGTTCATCTGTCATGACTAAGACCTCCTTTTGTTAAATGACGTAAATTCATTAACTGATCTGAAATTTAGCATAAAGGTTGGGGCAGGTCTAAGGTCAATCGTTATATTTCACAAATAATAAATGTTAATTTGAACAAATTGGCAAAAATATCTCATAATAGTCCATGATCACATTATCTTGCAGAATACTGAAGACAAAAAATGCGCGGGCTTTTGCGTCGCAGGAAAGTCCTTTACTGGCAGCATATGAAAAGAGACCGGAAAGATCCCAGGAAATATCATAGATCGAAGGCACACCGATCACGGTATAGATACAGGGAACAGACGGCTGCTTGGGCAGGAAAACATCTGACCGGGGTGGCAGGCAGAGTGCTCCCATTTCTTCCCGAATGACAAATTCCAGACATTTTGCATGCCAGTTATCGTTATTTCCCTGTTTTAAGAGATAGCAGAAATTTCCGAAGGAAAAAGAAGAAGAATGGAATACATCTTTGAGCGGGGCATATTTTAAGGCGGCTGTATCCTGATGATACAGTATATAATGTGCCGGCAGTGGCCGAAGGCTGTATGTACCGACATTCTGGCTGAGGGTATCAAGATGCTGCCGCATAAATTCAAGTTTTTTGATCTTGGTTTCAAGGCGTCGGATCTCCTGCTCATTCTGCTCGATCAGGCGCGAAAAACCGTTGCTGATCTCAGAAAAAGTCGTATTTGCAAGCAGTTCCTTGATCTCCGAAATGCTGACGCCGAGCTTACGGTAAAGTGAAATTCCCATGATGCGGTGGATCTGCTCCGCCTCATAATAACGGTAGCCGTTTGCCTCATCGCGCAAAGGACTTACCAGACCTTCCCGCTCATAGAGACGAATGGCATCCGTGGAAATATCGAGCAGGTCGGCAACTTTATGGATGGTATAGTGAATATTCATGACGTTGCTCTCCCATTTTCGTTAACGGTCATTTTATGCCTTTATTATAACATTTTATGGCAAAATCCGCCATGCGCAACGGCAAATAATTAACGGCAATAATTGTTGGCATGAGAAAAAAGTTTCCGGAATAGGATAGAACATAGCATATGCAGGGAGGGAAAAGCTTATATGCAGAGATTTGTCACTTATATTTATGCCTATGAGAATAACAATAAAAACCAGAATGTCGGATTTGCAAAGGTGGATATCCGCGGAGAATACTGTCAGATAGAGATCCATTTGAAGCGGACCGGATACACCAATGTAAAGTGTCCGGTTTATCTTTTCAGCCGGGAAGGCGGGGAGATCATCGGTGTGGAGATCGGACAGATCGCACTGGTGAACGGAGCGGGAGATTTTGTCCGGCAGCTTTCCTGCAGTCAGGTGGGAGCCACAGATTATTGCATGAATGACATGAAAGGGATTCTGATCTTTTTAAACGATACAGTCATGTTCGCAAGTCAATGGGATGAAAAAGCCATTTACCGCGAAAATTTCAAGCCATACGGGGAGGCGAAGCAGGAAAGCGCGCCACAGCAGCCGGCCGAACCGGAGCGCATGCAGGAAACCGCGCCGCAGCAGCCGGCCGAACCGGAGCGTGTGCAGGAAACTGTGCCGCAGCAGTGTGCCGAATCAGAGATGGAACGGTATGAAACACCGGGAAAAACGATGCAGACAACAGTGCAGACGGAGAGCCTGGAAGCACAGGAACCGAAAGAGATATGGCAGACTTTGTGGGAAAAACTGACAGGCATGTATGGGACGGAAAAAGTATTTGAGAGTGCTCCACAGATTTCCGGAATCCGCATGGAGTTAAAGGATTTAAAAGAACTGCCAAAGAAATACTGGTATCTGGGCAGCAACAGCTTTCTGCTGCATGGTTTTTTTAATTATCGCCATCTGCTCCTCGGCAGAATTGAAGGGGAGCACAGCAAAAAGTGGTTTGTCGGTGTTCCCGGAGTATATCAGAACCAGGAGAAGGTGCTTGCTGCGATCTTTGGATTTCCTGAATTTAAACAGGAAAAAGATACGGAGATCAAGACGAATCAGTTCGGCTACTGGTATCGGTTTATGGATGAATGAGACTGTACAGGTAATGGTCAGCCCATTTTCCGTTTATGCGGGCGTTCTGTCTGAGCAGTCCCTCGCGCTTGAAATAGAGTGATTCCAGAAGGCGGATGGATGGGGTATTTTCCGGCATGACACATGCGGTGATGCGGTGCAGACCGAGATCACCGAACATAATGTCAATGCCCTCGATCAGTGCTTCTGTCGCGTAACCATGATGCCAGAAGCGTTCATCAAATTTGTAACCCACTTCACAACTGTCATAGATCGAGCGTGTAATATCGCGGAAGCAGACGGTTCCGATGATGTGATCGGGATCGTTCTTTAAAAATACGTAAAAACGCACGGCGGAAAGCTGTACGGTCAGGTTATATTCGCATAGAAGAACGGATTTCTGGTATTTTAACGTATAAAAATTATCCGGTCTTAAAGCTTCATATTTTTCAAAAAGTTCTTTGTTATCAAGATAGAAACAGAGGACTTTTTTTGCTGCATCCGGACGCAGCACTTTTAAGATCAGGCGGTCAGTCTCGTAAATCAGGTTCATGGTTTTGGTCTACTCCGTAAATTTTGCTATATTTGAATTCTATGTTATTATTATAGCAGATATTGACGGATGCGAAATAAAAACATGTGCGGGAAGGAAGGTCATACCGGTGGAAGAACAGGAAAAATTCATGCGCGAGGCGTTAAGGCAGGCAAAAAAAGCATATAAGATCGGAGAGGTGCCGATCGGCTGTGTGATCGTGCAGGAGGGAAAAATCATTGCCCGCGGGTATAACCGCAGAAATACGGATAAGGTCACACTGGCGCATGCCGAGATCGCGGCGATCAAAAAGGCGAGTAAAAAGACCGGGGACTGGCGTCTGGAGGACTGTACGATGTATGTGACCTTAGAGCCGTGTCAGATGTGCGCAGGGGCGATCGTACAGTCGCGTATGAAAAAAGTTGTGATCGGATGTATGAATCCAAAGGCGGGCTGCGCAGGCTCTGTGTTAAATCTGCTTCAGATGCAGGAATTCAATCATCAGGTGGAGCTTAAGCGTGGTGTGCTGGAGACAGAATGTTCAGAAATTCTGAGCCGTTTTTTTAAGGAGCTTCGCATGCGCAACAAAAAGGCGAAAACAGAATTGACAACCCTTTGAAAAACCGTTATACTAAAAGAACTCGGGCAGCCGGGGGAGTAGCGGTACCCTGTACCAGCAATCCGCTAGAGCTGGGGTGATATCCCGCCGCGGGTTTTTGGGCTGTGAAGCTGCCCTTCGCAAGTGGCGTTGAAGTCTGGGTCTTACGCAATAGGAACTTACGAACCGTGTCAGGTTGGGAACAAAGCAGCACTAAGTAAGAGCTCTTATGTGCCGTAAGGTCGCCTGGGCCGAGCTAACTACGGAGGTAACGTTTATGGTCCGGATTCAAAGCGGGATGCCCGATTAAAAATGTGTACAGAAGTATAAGACATAGGCTGGTCTTATACTTTTTTTTGTAATGGCGACGAGGAAAATGGACGCCGTGCTTGCACGGGCATCCATTTGACGACCGTTTATCAGAGACGGGATGCGGAACGCATTCCGTCTCTGTAATGGCGACGAGGAAAGGAAGCAGATATGATACAGGATATTTTTCCACATGTCTATCACAATGAATTTACACCGCATGCACCGAAAGACCATGATATCGTGCTGATATTTGATGGGAATGAGGTGCTGCTTGATGAAAAAAATAAATGGATGCTCACATATGCGGAGGTGAAAGCACGGGTGAGAGAAGACGGGGCAGAGTACCGTTTCCTCTTTGAGATCGATGACACAGGATTTTTCTATTTACGGAATGTGGATGTGGCGAGAATACCGGGGCTTTGCCGCTGTCCGAAAAATATTTTCCGCACCTATGCACCGCGTCATCTTGCATTTGCGGGAATTACGGCGTTCAATCTGTATCAGTGGCGGGAGAGCCACCAGTTCTGCGGGAGATGCGGAAGCGGGTTAGTGCCGGATGAAAAAGAGCGTGCGATGCGCTGCCCGGATTGCGGCGAGATCGTTTATCCGGTTATTTCCCCGGCAGTCATCATTGCTTTGACTGATCCGAAAAGAGACCGTATCCTGTTTACGAAATATGCAGACCGGGATTATAAAAAATATGCGCTGATCGCCGGATTTGCGGAGATCGGAGAGACGCTTGAGCAGACCGTTGCGAGAGAAGTGAAAGAAGAAGTGGGGCTTTCGGTGAAAAATATCCGTTATTACAAGAACCAGCCGTGGGCATTTACGGGAACGCTTTTGGTCGGCTTTTTCGCGGAACTGGACGGCGCGGATGACATTACTTTGGAGGAGGACGAGCTCGGAGAGGCAACCTGGTTCACCAGAGAAAATATGCCGCCGACTGACAATGATATCTCACTGACTGCGGAGATGATGGAGGTATTCCGGCGGGGAGAAGAAAACGCAGTGCACTGACTGGACAGGGAGGAGAGGGCATGAAGACCGGTAAGGAACAGGTACTTTCGAGTGCGATTGATGTTCCTGCACATACGGAGTTTCCGGTGGAACTTAGTGGTACAAAGTTATATGGAGAAGCCAAAACAGAAAGCGGAGAACCGGATGCGGAGTGCAGGATCTATAAACTATCCAATGAGACAGGAACGGGAAAGATCACGGCATACCGGGTGTTTTCCGGAGTGGAACTGTATTATAACGATATGCATATGGCGTACTGTAATAAAGATCAGATGACCGCAAAAAACATGATCGAGATCAACCATTGCCTTGTCGGGCGCTATGAGTGCAGTTTTGGGGAAAACAGCTGCTGTTATATGGCAGCAGGGGATCTGTCGATCGGTTCGGTCAGAAAGAAAAAATCTTTTTCCTGTTTTCCATTAAAGCATTATCATGGGATCACAGTCGTTATCGATCTGGAAAAAATACTGCCGGAAGTCCGCCAGATCATGGAATTTCTGGGGATCGACCTTGCGCATCTGCGGACATACATCTGCGAAGAAAACCGTTGCTGCATTATGCGGGCAAATCCTTCCATCAAGTACATTTTTTCGGAGCTGTACCATGAAAAAGAGCAGCAAAAACCGGGCTACCGGAAGATCAAGATGATGGAACTGCTCTTGTTTTTGAGCGATCTTGACGCCGGAGATGAAATCCTGCAGACAGAATATTTCAGTCAGGCACAGGTCGCGCGGAGCAAGCAGGTGGCGGCGTACTTGACAGAGGATCTTTCCAGACATGAGACGATCGGACAGCTCGCAGACCGGTTTCAGATATCACCGACAGCGTTAAAAAGGTGCTTTAAAGGAATATACGGAACATCGATATATGCATATCTTAAGAGCTACCGCATGCAGGAGGCACAGAAGCTCCTGCTGGAAACAGAACTTTCGGTGGGAGAGATCGCAGCAAAGATCGGGTATGAAAATCCAAACAAATTTACATCGGCATTTAAGAAAGAGTACGGTGTGACACCGACGGGATTTAAAAATAGGTGTCCGATTGGATAGATTTACGTCCGCACAGTCCTTGTGCCGGATGAAATATCTCTATAAAATATGTGTGGCGGTTAGCTTTAACTAACAACTGCACATATTTTTTTGGAGGAGAAAACATGAAAAAGAAATTTGGAAGTGTACTGCTGTCATTCACGCTTGCATTCTCAGTATTGGCAGGATGTGGAGAAGCAAAGAGCAGTACGGTAACTGAGACACAGACCGAGACCCAGGCAAATGAGAGTGTTAAGGAGAATACTGAAGTTGCAGAAGCTACGGAGACAGTAGCAGAACCGGCCACAGAGGACGCGGCGGATGACGCAGAGGCGGCAAATCAGCTTCTTTTGGATCTGACCGGAAGCTATAAAGAACTCTGGCCGGTGATCCTGGCAGATGAATATAAAGACGTATGGCTTACGGACTGTGCGGCGATCGTCGGGGAAGACAACGCGCAGGCAGCTTTTGACAAGCTTTCATCCATGGTAACCGGTGAAGTATACGGCGAGGATGCCGTAACTGCATATCAGGATGGAAATTTTGCATATTTCTGTGGATTTACCGAAGGACTTGCCACACTGGAATTTGACGGTGCAACATCAACCATCAGGGGACAGGACGCAGACGGAAATGAACTGTTCTGCAACGAAAACCTGGCGCAGTAGGGCAGGAAAAAAACGGCATAAAAACAGAGCATAAAAGAGATAGAAAGATGTTCGCAGCAGTTAAACGCTGTGAGCATCTTTCTTTTTTAACAGGAGAACGGCGGTTCCCAGAAATAAAAACCAAAAAAGCGCGGCAGCAAACAGGAACGGCACATAATTGCCTGCCATATTATCAGTGACGGAATTTGCGTTCATTGCGAGCATCATAAGCGCGTAAGGCCAGAAATAGCCGGCACCCTTTGCGACCATGCCAAGACTTACAATGCTGCCGAACAGAGCAAGGATGACCGGAACGGAGAAACTCCGGATGACCATGGAAAGCAGCAGGGACAGCGCAATGATCCCGAGACTTCCGATACAGCCGCGAAACAGCCAGAAAATACAGGGAAGCGGCATCAGACCGGGCAGACCGGCCAGTTTTCCGCAAACGAAAAACAGAATGCCGATCCAGATCTGGGTGAAAACGGTCATCTGAAACAGGACGATGAATTTTGCCAGAATCAGATCTTTTAACGGAACCGGCGCGGTCATAAGAAAGTTCCAGTTGTGGTTTAAATGTTCCATGCGCCAGAGGTACGCGGCATAGGCGGCGATCAGAGGAGCATAGAAAAAGTCTGTGTAGAACAGCGTGTGCTGTGTCCACAGGCTGTACCAGCCATTTTTTAAGACGGCAAGATTGCCGAGGTAATTAAAGGTTCCCATAATGGCGGGGAAAACAGGTACGATCAGAAACAGGAGCCAGATGGCAGAGGCTCTCAGTTTCTTTCGTTCTGCGCTTATACATGATTTTAACATATTAAACATCCTTTCTTTCAAATAAAGCGGTTCCGATGATGCCTGCCAGAACAAGCAGGATCAGGACAACGAGCAGATGACCGGGGGAGAGCGGTGATTCACAGTAGGAAACCGTGCGCGTCGCAGAATCCCAGTTCATGTGGACGGTCGAAAGCTGGCAAAAATAGGACCAGATGACAAACTGGGCAAACTTTTCCGAAAAAAGCAGTGAAAACAGTCCGAAAAAGGAGCCGATCAGACCGACCGCAAGTGGAATGATCTGGTTATCAAAGAAAAACGAAAGGATTTCCTGAAACAGATATAAGCATGTGCCGGTCAGAAAAGTGGTCACAAAAAAGCAGACCAGATGTGTGACCGGAAGCGGCTGTGTGAATGCGAGTTTTTTCCCAAAAAACAGGATGAGCAGGAATTCAAAGCACGCAGTTACCGCAAAAAGCAGGGTTCCGATCAGGGATTTGGCAAAAAAGATATTCCCACGCTTTTCCAGTGTACACAACAGCTTTAACGTGTTTCCCTTATGTTCGGTGTCCCAGATGCGGCTCGCAAGTACGGCGAGAAATAAAGGAAACACGACTGTGTTGATGGTGGGAAGGCTGTAGAGCATGGAAAAATAACCGCTTGCGCGGGCGGCGTCGTCAATATTCCGAAAATCCATGGCGCACCACAAAAACAGAAAGCCGTACAGACAGAACATCAGCAGTGGAAAATGGCGCCGCCGCATTTTTTTTAATTCCGTATAAAAAGCTGCGATCATGATAAGCACACACTCCTTCCGGTCAGGTCTAAGAAGATATCTTCCAGACTCTTTTTGGACTCTTCGATCCGAAAGACTTCGATGTGATCCGCGATCAGCGCGCGCAGAACACCGGAAAGCTCGGAGTCGGAGAGCATTGGCAGAGACAGGATATCATCTCTACGGTTTGTTCCGGATGTGGTAAGGGATGCGGAAATATGTTTTTCCCTTAAAAGCGCAAGAGCACGTTTGGGTTCGGAAGTGCGCAGGCGCAGGCTTTCCTTGCTGTGGGCATGCAGTACATGGAGGGAATTTTCAAATAAAAGTTCTCCGTGATCAATAATACCGATCTCGGTTGCCATCTGATCGATCTCAGACAACAGGTGGCTGGAAACAAGTACGGTCATGCCATACTGTTTTGGAAGACGGCAGATCAGTTCACGGATCTCCTGGATGCCGGCCGGATCAAGTCCGTTCGTCGGTTCATCAAGCAGGATCAGTCTGGGATTCCCAAGCAGTGCGCAGGCGATGCCCAGACGCTGCTTCATGCCGAGTGAATAATGTTTTACTTTTTTATTTCCGGCATCATTTAAGTGTACGATTTCGAGGACATGGGAGATTTCCTTTTTATTTACACCCTTTAAAGTCGCTGCGATCTCAAGATTTTCGCGTCCGCTTAAATGTCCGTAGTAGGCAGGGGATTCGATCAGCGAACCGATCTTTGAGAGAACGGAAAGCCTGTTTTTGTCATTCATGGTTTTCCCGAGAATGCGCACAGCACCATCGGTTGGTTTTACCAGTCCGAGCATCATTTTCATGGTTGTGCTTTTACCGGCACCGTTTGGACCTAAAAAACCGTAAACACAGCCGGATGGAATGTTCAGATTTAAATGGGCAACGCGCAGCTCGCCTTTATATTCCTTACATAGATTTTTGGTCTGGATTGCGTAATTCATGGTTGATACCTCTCTTTCTTAGTCGAGGACAGATATTTTCCGGTTGCTGTCCTGCGATAAGACTAAGATAAAGCAGAGGCCTTAGATCTGACTGAACTGTACCTTAAGATTAACTTAAATATAGAAAAAAATGGAGATAGGGGGATTCGAACCCCTGACCTATACGTTGCGAACGTATCGCTCTCCCAACTGAGCTATATCCCCATTTGCATAGATTATAGTAATGCAGAAAGACAAAAAAGTCAATTGTTTTCCGGATTTATCGGAAAAGGAAACAGGAGATCAGATCGTGACGGTGTGCAACGTGCACACTTTAAGTAGAAAAAAGGGTGCCAAACAGACAAAATAATAGGCATATTATTGACAGTAGGCAATAAAAAAAATATGATAAGTGCAAATTTAAACGAAACTTATTTGCGAAGGCGCAAACCCGGGAGGGTTGCGTCTTTTTTGTTTATGTAACATGTAAAGCATAGGAGGAATGAGGCATGGCTGCAGAAAAAATACCGGTAATTAAGGTGACAAATTTGAAAAAGAATTATGGTGATCTGGTGGTCCTGGATGGTATTGATATGGAAGTGGATGCCGGCGAGGTGGTTTGTCTGATCGGACCAAGCGGTTCCGGAAAAAGTACATTGCTGCGCTGCCTGAATCATCTTGAACAGATGAATGGCGGAACCGTTCAGATTCACGGAGTTACACTTGAGAGCGGACAGAGTAGTGCAAACAAGGCAGCTGTGAAGGAAATCCGGAAACATGTCGGTATGGTATTTCAACAGTTTAATCTCTGGCCCCATATGACTGTGATTGAAAATGTCATGGAAGCACCGATCCGTGTAAAAAAGGCAAATAAAGCGGAAATACGTGAAAAGGCACTGGAATTATTGAGAAAAGTCGGACTCGAGGATAAAAAGGATGTTCTTCCAACAACGCTGTCAGGAGGTCAGCAGCAGCGCGTTGCAATTGCAAGGGCGCTGGCAATGGAACCGGATGTCATGCTTTTTGATGAACCGACATCGGCACTCGATCCGGAACTGGTTGGAGAAGTGCTTAAGGTTATGAGAAATCTGGCAGAAGATGGAATGACAATGGTGGTTGTGACACATGAAATGCAGTTCGCACATGATGTTGCAGATAAAGTTATTTTTATGGACGGCGGTCATGTTCTGGAAGAAGGGGCGCCGGAGGATGTCATCCGGCATCCGAAGCAGGAACGGACCAAGCAGTTTTTAAGCCGGATGATAAAAGGATAGGTAGTAATAAAAATTAATATATGAATGAAACAGGAGGATAATTTTATGAAGAAGAGAATGTTGGCAATGATACTGGTGATGACGGCTGCAGTTGCAGGATGTGGAAGTGCAAAGGCGGGAGCCGGCGAAAGTACGGCCGTAGCAGGAGCGGATACGGAAGCAACGGAAAAAAAGACAGAGGAAGTTACGCTGGATTCCATTAAAGAGGCAGGCGTACTCCATATTGGAGATGATTTTACCTTTGATCCATATGAATATATGGATGATGACGGAAATCCGACTGGATATGATTATGAAATCTGGCAGAAGATAGCGGATGATCTCGGTGTAAAACTGGAATATGACGATCTGGCATTCTCCGGAATATTTGCAGGTCTGGAGGCAGGAAAATATGATGTTGCAGCATGCAGCTGTTCTATTACCCCGGAACGTATGGAACAGTACAGTTTCTGCTATCCGGTTTCAAGCAGTGAATTTTGTATCGTAAAGCGCACAGATGATGATTCTATTTCCGCAACGGAAGATCTGGCAGGCAAGACGGTTGGTGTACAGCTTGGAGCATCTCCGGAAACAGCAGCAGAAGATTACAGTAAGAAGCTGGAAGCAGACGGAGGAACCGGCATTAGTGAGATCAAAGAATATGATCTTTCTACCAATGCATTTCTGGATCTGACCAACGGAAATATTGATGCAGTATGTGAATCTTATGTGGTATGTAAGCAGGAAGTGGATGCAAGTGATGGAAAACTTGAGGTTGTAGGTTCCATTTCAAACCCGGTTTATGCATCCTTTGCTTTCCGTAAAGCAGATACAGAACTGGTGAACTATGTCAATGAGGAAATTGCAAAATTCAAAGAAGACGGCACATTGGCAGAATTGCAGGAAAAATATTTCGGAACAACTTTTGAAGATCTTCCGGAGGATGAATCGGAATATGTAGTTGAAGAATAAAACGAAATGAAGAGGTGAAAGAAGATGAAAAGTGTGTGGAGCCTGATTCTTTATGCATTACCGTATCTGTTTAAGGGTGCATTGATCACTGCGGAGATCGCAGTGATCGGAATGCTCCTTGGTGTTGTCCTTGGCGTTGCACTTGTATGTCTGAGGATGACAAAGATACGTGTTTTAGAAGCGTTTGTTATGCTGTATGTGAGCTTTATCAGAGGAACCCCTTTTCTGATCCAGATCCTCATCGTGTTCTATTCCCTGTCATCGATAGGGCTGGATCTTTCAAGCGGGCTGACAGGTATCATTGCAGTTGGCATTAACTGTGCGGCATTCATTTCGGAGGTTATACGAACCGGACTGAATGCCATCCCAAAAGGACATATAGAAGCTGCGGAAGCGCTTGGAATGTCCAGAATAACAATTTTTTTCCGCATCAAAATGGCGCAGGTTTTTCAGATCGTGAAACCGCAGATGCTCAGTGAATTTATCAATGCGGTAAAATGTACGCCGATTCTTTCAACCATAGGAGTTGTGGAGATCACAAGAGCGGCAACCCGGATCGTAACCAGAAAGTTCCATCCGATCATTATATATCTGATGGCATTTGTTTTATATTTTATCATCTGCTCTGTTCTTGAAGCCATAGAACAGAGGATGCAGAAAAAACAGATCACAACATAGCGGAAAGGAGAGAGAAAAATGAAGCTTTTATCAACAATTATGCCTTATCTGCTAGATGGCGTGAAAATAACAATTCTCGTTTCTGCGATCGCACTTGTGGCATCCATGCTGCTTGGCATGGGGCTTACACTTTTGCTGAGGATCGGACAGAAAGCGGTAAAAAGAATAATCGGAGGATATATTAAACTGTTCCGGAATTCGCCGTTCATGATACAGGTTTACCTTGCTTACAACATACCGTCGGCGTTTGGAATACATCCAAAGGCAATCGTGATCGGAACCGTTATTTTGATTCTGTATGAATCCGCATACATGACAGTCATTTACAATATGGGATTTGATGCAATCCCGAAAGGGCAGGAGGAGGCGGCGGAAGCGTTCAACTTTTCCTACTTTGACCGTGTACGGAGAATTTTACTGCCACAGGTATTTAAAGTGATCATTCCGACACTGACAAACCAGCTGATACTGATCATAAAGGATTCATCGCTGCTTTCCGTTATTACTGTGGCAGAACTGTCAATGGCGGCAACAAAGTGTGCATCCCTTACGTATCTGCCATTTGAGGTATATATCATTGCCGGAATCATGTACTGGCTGCTCAATCTGATCATCGAGTTTGTAACGGGAATTTTCCGAAGAAAATATTTGATTTTTTAAGAAAGAAAGAGGGATAGATATATGTATTCAGAAATAAATCCAAGTCCGAGAACAATTATGGCACCGGGACCGGTCGAGGCTGATCCGAGAGTTTTAAGAGCTATGACAACACATATTATCGGTCAGTTTGATCCTGAATTTACAGCGATCATGAATGAGACCATGAAAATGGTGCGGGAAGTGTTCCAGACCCAAAATGAACAGGCTTACACAGTAGATACGACCTCCAGAGGAGGAATTGAAACCGTTCTGACGGCTGCAATCTGTCCGGGAGACAAGGTGTTGATACCGGCGTTCGGGCGTTTTGGATACCTGCTTGCTGAAATCCTGGAGCGCTGCGGTGCTGATATTCATATGATCGAAAGACCGTGGGGAGAAGTATTTGCTCCGGAGGAGATTGAAGCAGAACTGAAAAAAGGCGGCTACCGTGCTGTGGCATGTATTCATGGTGAGACATCTACATCCATGATGCAGCCGTTAAAAGAAATCGGTGCGATCTGTAAACAGTATGGTGCACTTCTTATCGTGGATACAGTAGCGACACTTGGGGGCGTTGAGGTCAAGGTGGATGACTGGAAACTGGATGCATGTATTTCCGGAACACAGAAATGTATATCAGCTCCGTCAGGTTCGGCACTTATTACCTATGATAAGGAAATAGAAAAAATAATTGCAAAGCGTAAGAAGGTTGAGGCGGGTATCGAGGAAACGCTGACCTACTGTGACTTTCCCTCTGAGCATTGGGTGAAGATCCGAACCAACAATGTAATCGAGCGGATGAACCGTGAGATCCGGCGCAGGACGAGGGTGGTCGGTGCGTTTCCTGACGGGAACTCGGCGCTGATGCTGGTCTGCGCACGGCTTCGTCATGTAGCCGGAACCCAGTGGGGCTGCAAGAAGTACATGAAGATGAAGGGATAAACGCTTTCCAGAGGCCGGTTCTGCCAGGCGTTGACCTCGGGCATGATTTTCTCACTGATTTTGCTTACCAGTTCCGGGGAGATTTCCACATCATAAAGACTTTTAATCTGTTCGGCAATGTCCTTCTGACTCATGCCGCAGGCGTAAAGCGACAAAATCTTGTCCTCCATGCCCTCGGCATTGCGGTCATACTTGCTGATGATTTTCGGCTCATAATTGCCCTTACGGTCTCTGGGAACCTTGATGTCGATCTCACCCAGCTGGGTCTTGACGGTCTTCTGAGAGTACCCATTGCGATAGTTGGGAGAAGCATTCTCCTCCGCTGCCCGCTGGCACCGCTCCCGGCCAAGCTCCTCGTCCATCTCCACTCCCATGACCTGCTGGATGACATCCCG
>OIZA01000690.1_pt1 | contig 15392 bp, 12 predicted proteins | sample 1588381 | NCBI WGS metagenome assembly OIZA01 (sample SAMN03283277) | human gut metagenome | biome: human-associated habitat; material: feces | host: Homo sapiens | place: Peru | collected 2012 | reverse complement strand
TAAAGCTAATGGGGGGGGGGGGAACATTTAACCTAAACGCATACAAACAATATCTTTCATCTAATCCAAATTTAACCCCTTTAAGCACTTTACAATGGCGTGAATTTAAAATCGGCGAGTTGTTTAATAATATTAGACAAGGTGCTAGGCTTAAACAAGCTGACCATATCAAAGGAAATTTGCCTTTTGTTATGGCAGGCACTGAAAATACGGGAATTTCGGGTTCCATCGGCAATGAAAACGCACGAAAATTTAAAGCTAATGCACTGACTATTGATATATTTGGTAATGTTTTTTATAGAACTTATGAGTTCGGCGCAAGTGATGATGTGGGTGTGTTTTGGAATGAAAATAATTCTATAAAAGAAAAATCTATGCTCTTTTTAAGTGCAGTTATATCCAAGACTTTACAAGGCAAATTTGATTTTGGACATAAATTAAGAGCTTCACAAAGCTACGATATAAAAATTTTACTGCCCATAAATCAAAACAACCAAATCGCCTTTGAATTTATGGAAACTTTCATTAGCGCGGTGCAAAAAGAAGTGATTAAAAGCGTGGTTTTGTGGAGTGAAAAACATCTAAACGCCACAAAGCAAGTTATTTCAAAGCCTTTATGAGTTTAACGGGCGATTTTATAAATTTTTTCTTAAATTTTTCGTATAAAATTCATAAATTTTGTGTTATAATGCAAACATAAAGCCAAAAGAAAGGACTAAAATGGGCGCAAAGGCTATTGATTACAGCGTTTATAACGAAGAAGCCTTGTTTATGGAGCTTAACAGCACCAAAAAGCAAATCGCTGAGCTAGAAAGCAAAAAAAGCCAAATCGAGCAAGCGTTAAAAGAAAAGCCAAACGATGAAACCATAAGGGCTATACAAGAAAGTATGAGCGACGAGCAAGGCGAGCTTGTAGATGCGAGCGATTTTAGCGTCTTTAAATTTCATCAGCAAATGATGAAAGAGCTTGAAAATGAAAATAAAGCTTGAAAATTCTTACAAAAAAGACTATAAAAACGCTTTAAAACAAGGAATTTTAGGCGAGAGCGAGTTGGTTGAATTTGACAAAATCATCAAGGCACTCACAGCAGGACAAGCACTTGACAAAAGATACAAAGACCACGCATTAGTGGGCGATTATAAAGGGTGTAGGGATTGTCATATAAAGCCTAATTTGGTTTTTATATATAGGATAAGCCTTGAAACTATCCATTTTATAAGGATAGGCAGACACCAAGATTTGTTTAAAAACTACTGAATTTTCGTGTAAAATTTCGCAAAAATTCACAAATTTTGCGTAAAATTTCAAGGAAGTTAAAACAAATTTAAAACAGCAAAAAATTCAAACGACAAAAAGGAAACATTGTGATTATCGAGTTAGCGGAAAATTATGGCTTTTGTTTTGGCGTAAAAAGGGCGATTAAAAAAGCCGAGCAGGTAGGAAACGCCGCTACCATAGGCGAGCTTATCCACAACCCTGCTGAAATTTCGCGCTTGCAGGCGAATTTTAATGTCAAAACTCTGCAAAACATAAGCGAGTTAAAGGACGAAAAAAAGGCGATTATACGCACGCACGGCATCACAAAGGGCGATTTGAGCGAGCTTCGCAAGAAAGACATTGAAATTTACGATGCGACTTGCCCCTTTGTAACCAAGCCCCAGCAAATCTGCGAAAAGATGAGTGCGGAGGGCTATGAAGTCGTGATTTTTGGCGATGAAAACCACCCAGAAGTTAAGGGTGTGAAAAGCTATGTCAGCACCAAAGCCTATGTCGTGCTTGATGAGAGCGAGCTTTTGGGGGTGCGGCTGCCCGCAAAAATCGCCGTAGTAAGCCAAACGACAAAAAAACCCGAGCTTTTTGCTAAAATAGTGAGCTTTTTAGTGGCTAAATGCAAGGAAGTGCGCGTGTTTAACACGATTTGCGATGCGACTTTTAAAAACCAAGATGCCATCGAAAAACTCTCATTAAAAAGCGATGTGATGGTAATTGTTGGCGGTAAAAACTCAGCAAACACCAAGCAGCTTTTTCTCATCGCACAAGGAAACTGCAAGGATAGCTATTTAATCGAAACCAAAAGCGAGTTAAAGCCTGAGTGGTTCGCGGGCAAAAAGCATTGCGGTGTGAGTGCTGGGGCTAGCACGCCTGAGTGGATAATCGCCCAAGTTGTCGAAAAAATCAAAGAAATCGACAAAAATTTGGGCAAAAATAGCTGAATTTTGCTTGATTTTAGATGAAAATTTTGGGTGAAATTCGGCTTTTTGCGTGACAAAACCTTGCGAAATGTCAAAAAATTTACAGCATTGAAACAAAACCATAAATTTATGGCGTTGAAACAAAACTATAAATTTATAGCGTTGAAACAAAGTTATAAATTTTTTGCTAAAAAGTGTTGATTGTGAGTAAATTTCATCAATCATCACAAGCAAAGCTTTTTTGCAAGCTTTGCTTAATCCAGCCTTTGCAAACTTCGTCTTTACAAGCATTTGCGTTTGCAAACGCCCGCTAGTATTTATACTCAAAGCCTGCAAACCATTGTCGCCCAGCGAAATGATAGCTCTGCCCTGTAACGCCAGAAAAGTTATCTCTATCGGTTAAATTCAGCACGCCAGCATTGACGCTCAAACCCTTGCCAAGCTCGTAATTTGCCGACAAGTCCAAAGTAAAGTAGTTTGCGCCCTTGTCATAGCCGCCGTTGCCGTCTTCATAGTATCTTGCGCTTTCAAGCGTGCTAAGAGCGATGAATTTAAGGCTGTTTATCGGCTTTATGATGATTTTAGCGTTGGCTATGTGGTTTGGATAATCAAGGATTTTTTTGCCATCCGAGCTGCCGTAAGCTTCAAGCCCCACGCCTTTGGCTCTTTTTTGGATAAAACTATAATTCGCCCCCAAAATCAGCATATCATCAGCGAAAAAGCCCTGCTCCACGCCCACTTCACCGCCCCAAGTGTAGCCGCTGTCTGCATTGACATTTTGATAGCAAGAGAATTTGCCTTTGCTTTTGCTAGGCACGGCACAAACGGCTTTTGCTGCGTTTTCATCTGCCGTTGAAATGAGCGTTTTTTGGACAAACATATTTTTCATATCGTTGTAAAACACCGCCACGCTTAAATTCGTGCTTCCAAGTGCTAAATCATACCCTAGCTCGTAATTTATGGCATTTTCTATGTCAAGCCCCGGGCTTTTAACCTGCGCGCCCCACAATGATGAGTAGCGTTGCTTTAAGGTTGGCAGGTTGTTTTTCTTGCCAAGCGTGAAATGCACGCTTTGCGCTGAGCTTAGGTCATAATAAAGCACGCCCTGCAAAGAGTAGCCATCATCAAGTTTGGGCTGTTTGTCTTTGACATTGCCTTGTCCGTCCTTAAAGTCGATATTCAAAGGCTCTACAAAATCATAACTTCCAGCCACGACAGCACGAAATACGCCCAGCCTTTGGGAGTATTGCGCGAAAATGCTTGTGGTAAGCTCTTTAAGCTCGGTGTTGATAGCCTTTGTGCTAGCGTCCTTTTCTAAATGCGTGTCTTTTTTTGTGTTGATACCAAATTTAGCGTTTGCATTTTCATAAATATCATAGCCAAGCGTCAAAATAAGCCCCAAAGTGTTATCATCATAAATAGAGCTTACGCCGCAAAACCCAGCACTGCTCGCGCTGCCATCAGCGTTTAGGCATTTTGTTTTATCGCCGATGAGAGTGTTGTAAAAGGTGTCATAATAAAGCCTTGTGTTTAGGCTCAAATCGGGCGTAAAGTATGAATTCCCTAGCAAATAAAGCGTCTTTTTGTCGTAGTTTGTCCAGTCCCACCAAGGTCCCCCACCATCATCGCTGTATAAACCGCCCTTTTCGCCCCTTTGGTAGATGAAATTCAAAGAGTATTCGTGGTTTTCATTTGGCATAATGCCCGCTTTGAGTTTAGCGGTTTTGTTTCTATAATAAGCGTTGATTTTATCGCCCTTTGGCTGTATAATAGTGGGCTTAAAATCGCTTGAAAGCGGGTAAGTGCTTCTGTCTGTGTGTGAAATGTCGGCTTGAAAGTAGAATTTACCGACATTTGAGCCTATGCCAAAGCCTTGACGCACTTCATCAGGGCTTGAATGAGCGCCAAAAAGCAACTTTTGACGCACGGAGATTTCAAGCTCTTTTTGCGGGCGGTGCGAGATGATATTTATCGCTCCGCCAAGCGTGTTCATACCATAAACAGGCGAAGCAAAGCCCTTGCTGACTTGAATGCTCCCTATGCCTTGCGTAACATACTGCCCAAAATCCGTCTGCTTGTCATAAATACTCATCATAGGAATGCCGTCTAAAAATAGCCCGATTTGAGTGCCGTTAAATCCACGAATGCTAAGGCTCGGCTCGCCACGCCTTGCCGTAGCTTCGCTCATCAAAACACCGGGCGTAAAACGCACCGCTTGGGCTATGTTGTCAGCGTTAAACTCTTGTATGTCCATAAAAGTCGTGCTTTGAATGCTAGGGTTATAATCCACCTCCTGCGGAGCGGTAACCTCGACAGCACCGAGTTCATAAGTAGGAAGCGTGGTGCTTAAATTTAGCTTTGAATTCAGCTCACTTGTGGCATTAGTTTCACCAAACGCACAGCTTGCGAGCAAGCCTAGACAAAGTGTCGTTGATAGCAAAGGTTTGTTGAAATGACTTTGCATAGTGTTTTCCTTGTGTTTTGAAATTATTTCATAAGTGCATATTATAGCACAAAATTTGCGGATTTGTTCAAAAAGAGAATAAATTTTTTAGTAAGATTTTTTGGGGCGAAAACGAGTTTTGAGTGTGAATTTTTTGCAAAATTCTTAAAATTTGGCGAATTTTTGCAAATTTTTGTGAATTTTTCCCACAAAATGCTAGCGATTATTTTCTTAAAGGCTGTAAAATGCGCTTAAATTTAAGGTTTGAGCGATGAAATTCACACAAAAAAGCGACACTGCGAACAAAGTGCGTAAAACAAGGCGTTGGCGATGAGTTTAAGCCTTTTTGTCCTGCTGTTTTGGACGATGAGCTTTACACCAGGACCAAATATGCTCCTAGCGATGAGCTTTGGGCTGAGTGCTGGCTGGCAAAAGACTTTACCGCTTATCTTTGGGGCGGTTTGTGCGCTTGCGTGCGTGGTGCTTGTGTGTGGCGTGGGCATAGGCGCGGTTTTTGCGGCAAATGAATTCATCTTTCGCGCCTTTATGTGCGCTTGCGCCGCTTATCTCGTCTTTTTAGCGATTAAAATGTGGCAAAACGCTAGAAACACCGAGTTTAGAGCGCAAAAAACAAACGCAAAGCTCGGCGCACTCTTTGTTTATGGCTTCACAAGCTGCCTGAGCAACCCCAAAAGCTGGGCTGCCTTTGTCGCGCTTTTGCCGCCTTTTTTAGACAAAGCCGCCCCGCTAAATGCCAAATTTGCGCTCATCGTGGCTTTGGTTATCGTCATAGAATTTGCAAATATGTGCCTGTATATGCTGGGCGGGCTAATGCTACGCAAAGTCCTAGCCACTCGAGCTGCGCTTTTGCAACGCTTTTCAGCTACGCTCATCGTCCTTGTCGCGCTGATGATGGTAGTAAGCGTGTTTTGGGGCGAAAAAGCGTGAATTTGGGCTGAATTTTAGCGCGTTTGAGCTTGGTGTGATTACTTTGCGCGCCTGATAAGGCTGAATTTATGGGTAAATTTTTACGCTTGATAGCTTTTTAATGTAACTTTACATTTGATAACTGATTTTAAAACTGAATTTGCGTTAATACGACTTCGCATTTAATGGCTAAATTTTAGAATTGAAATTTACATTTAGTATAATTTCCTTTGTGTTTTTAGCTAAATTTACGCTCATTTTAGCTAAAATTCAGCCAAAAACAAAGAAAATTTGTAAATTTCAAGCCAAAGTTGCGCTAAAAGCGTCATTTCACTCAAACACCACTTCCACGCGGCGATTTTTGTAGCGTTCGTTTTCGCTCAAACCCTGCGTGATGGGCTTTTGCTTGCCAAAGGATTGCAGGGTGATTTTGCCCGTTTGCCGCAAAAACTCGCTCGCCACCGCCGCACTTCTTTGCAAGCCAAGCAGAGTGTTGTAAAACTCACCGCCGATTTCATCGGTATGTCCGCTCATTTGGGCGGAGCGGATTGCCGCTGTGCCGATATTTGCTTTAAGCTCTTTTATGTGAAAGCTGTTTTTCACGCTTTGCATTGAATTTTGGTTGAATTTAAACCACAAATGCGGCAACGCAAGCTTGCGAGTGAGCCATTTTTGCGTATCTAGCAGGCTTTCGTTGAAAAGATAAAGCTTCGCGCCCTGCTCGCTCAACTCATCGACAAAAAGCACATAGCGTAAATACCCGCCACGCCGCGAAAGCGTCCGCACTAGCTCGTTGATAGCGGCTTTTTCCCGCGCATTTAGGTGCTGTGCGTTTAAAAGATAGACTTTGTAGCGGGGTTCGCCAAGGCTTTTGTCTCTTTTTGCCCGCGCCATTAAGGCGTCAAATTCAGCTCGCAAAGAGCTTTGTGCTGAAAAACCATCATTTAAATTCGCGCTAGAATTTGCGCCCAAATTTGCATTTGCGTTTAAATTTTTGCTTGCATTTTTACTTGAATTTGCGCCTGAATTCGCCTTTTTTAAATCCTTTGAAACGCCCTTTTTATCGGCATTTTTTGGGGTAGGATTTTGCTGGGGTTTTGTTTTGTCATTTAAATTTATGCTGATATTTTGCGCGCTTTGATTGCTCTCAAAGGCTTCGTAGCTCGCGTTTTTATCCACGAAACTAATCTCTTTTGGCTTGGAATTTACGAACAAATAATACATAAAACTCGCTAAAATCGCCACCAAAGCCACCAAAACGATGAGTAGCCTGCTTGAAGTCATCTTTGCCCCCTTTTCGCAAGAATTTTGCAAATTATACTACAAAAGCAAGTTTAAGGCAAATTTTAAGCAAATTTTTTTATAATTTTGCTTTTTAAGGGGCAAAAATTTGCAAATTTTTCACAAAAAGAGCGAATTTTTGACTTTTAAAGGCTAAAATTCACATTTAAATTTAAAATTCAAAAGGTTAAAATGCCACTTTCAAAACTCAATGACGAGCAGCACCGCGCCGCCACTGCGCCACTTGGCTACAACTTAATCATCGCAAGTGCTGGCACGGGCAAAACTTCAACCATAGTCGCGCGCATAGCGCACTTGCTTGAAAGTGGCACAAAGCCCGACAAAATAATGCTTTTGACATTTACAAACAAAGCCAGCAAAGAAATGATAGTGCGCTTAAACCGCCACTTTGACAAAAATATCACCAAAAACATACTTGCAGGCACTTTTCACAGCATCGCATACAGCTTGCTTCGCTCTTGGGACACGCAAATCGTGCTGAAACCCATAGGCGAGCTTAAAATTCTACTTAAAAGCCTTTACGAAAGGCGGCAGTTTCATCATTTGAGCGAGCAAAAGCCCTTTATGCCAAACTACCTTTACGACATTTATTCACTCTTTCAAAATGTGAGCGGAGGCGACTTTGAGGCTTATTTTTGCGCTAAACACCCAGAACAAGCCGTTTATGCGGAGATTTACGCTGACATTTTGCGTGAGTATGAAGAGGAAAAAAGGCGTTTTGGCTATGTGGATTTTAATGATTTGCTACTTCGCTTAAAAGCCGAGCTAGCAAGGCGTAGCGTGGAATTTGATGAAATTTTGGTTGATGAGTATCAAGACACAAACGCCTTGCAAGGCTCACTGATAGAGGCTTTTAAAAGCAAGAGTCTTTTTTGCGTGGGGGATTATGACCAAAGCATTTACGCCTTTAACGGCGCGGACATAAGCATCATCGGCTCTTTTGGCACGCGCTTTGCAAACGCCCAAATTTACACGCTTGGCAAAAACTACCGCTCATCAAGAAGCATACTCGCCCTTGCAAACAAAGTCATCGAAAACAACCAAAGGCTCTATCCAAAGGAACTCATCGTTACAAGGACGGGTGAATTTGCCCAGCCACAGCTTTTTACCTTTAACGAAAGCTTTGAGCAATACGCTCATATCGCTAAATTCATCGTTACAAGTGGCGTGAGTGCCGAAAATATCGCCGTTATCTTTCGTAACAATTCTAGCGCGGACGGCATAGAGTTGGCTTTAAGAGAACAAGGCGTTCCAAGCGTGCGAAAAGAAAGCGTGAGTTTTTTCGACAGCCTTGAAGTGCGGGCGTTTTGCGCGATGATGGCGCTCATCATCAACCCAAAGGACATTATGGCGTTTATGAGCTTGCTTGAATACAGCAAAGGCGTGGGTTCTGCACTCTCCAAAGAGATTTTTGACAGCCTTTTAAAGCTGGGCGGCGGAGACTTGATAAAAGGCTTTTTAGAGCCTGATTTAAGTATAAATTTGCAAAAAGCACACAAGAAAAACGCACAGCTTGGGCTTTTTGACGACATAGAAGTGCTAGCAAGCCCGAAACGCTTTGATTTGCAAAGCGAATTTAACACTCACCCCATTTTAACTCTGCCTAAAATCAACGAATTTGGCGCAAAAAATTTAGAAAAACTTTATCATTTCATCAAAAAAGCAAGGCAAATTCGCGTTTCAAGCGAGTTTATAGAGTGCATTTTGCAAAATGAATTTTTTAAAGAAATTTGTGAAATTTTAGCCACAAAAAGAGCGACAAACAAGGCAACCTTGAAAGTGGATTTAGCGCGAAAAGATGAAAATTTAGAAAAAATCGCGCGCAAAATGGCGGTGCTTAAAGAGCTGACGAAAGATTATAGCGACATTTACAAATACTACAATTTTCTCACACTTGGCGCGAACGAAATGAGCAACGGAAAAGGCGTAAATTTACTCAGCATACACGCGAGTAAGGGGCTTGAATTTGAGCTTGTTTTTGTGGTGGATTTAGCGCAAAACCGCTTTCCAAACAGCAAGCTGATGGCGATGGGAGGCTCACTTGAAGAAGAAAGGCGGCTTTTTTATGTGGCGGTAACTCGGGCGAAAAACACGCTCATTTTAAGCTACGCAAAATACGATAAAATCAAAAAAGCGCACTACAAACCCTCTTGCTTTTTGGTAGAAGCTGGACTTTGTAAAGAGCAGTGAAAGCCCTATTTTGCTGGTGTTTGCGGAGTTTTTAGGGTTTGCTGAATTTTTTGTGTTTTGTGGTGTTTTTAAATTTTGCGGTGTTTTGTTGAGTTTTTTGAATTTCAGTGAGTTTTTAAATTTTGTTAGATTTTATGGGGTTTGATTTTTTGAATTTGAGTAGGTTTTTAAATTTTACTGAATTTTAAGGGGTTTTTGATTTTTGTGTTTTGCCAAGTTTTGCGGTATTTTGCTGAATTTTGCTGATTTTTGCGCTCTTTGTAATGAGTAAAATTCAGCATTTGCGCGAAAAAGTGGCGTTGTTTGCTGTGAAAAATTTAATTTATAAAGTGGGCGTTGCTTGTTAAATTTGAAATTTAAGCTAAAAATAAGCCTTGCTTTGTCATCAAGCCTTAAATTCGCGCCAAAAAAATGCGTAGCGTTGAGCTTTGAAATAGCATTTTGCTTTTGTTAGGGTTGATTTTTGCCTTGCCGTTGTAGGTAAATTTAAAACTTGTGTGGCAAATTCAAATTCTTTGTTAAATTTAAAGCCCCTTTAAATGACTTTTAAAAGGGACTTTTTCGCTTGCTTTTGCTTTGATGAAAGCGTGTTTTTGCAAAAGTGCTTTTTGCAAAAACGCCCCATTTAAAGCCACTTTCACTAAACGCCATTTTTACAAAACTCTCTTTTAAAAAGCTAGCTCAAAAGCCACTTTTTACTAAATGCCGCTTTTACAAACGCTATTTTAAAGCTACTTTCATCAAACGCTAGCTCTAAAAGCCGCTTTGAAGTGCTTAATGTCCGCAGCCGCAGCCACAACCGCCACCAAAGAATTCGCTGAGTTTTTGGATATTTGGCATTTCTGTGATTTCGCTCACTAGCTCTTTGTAGGCGATTTTGCCGTCTTTTATGACAAACACAGCACGAGCCAGCAAGCCTTTGAGCGCACCATCGTCCATCAAAACGCCGTATTTCTCGCCAAATTCTTTACTCACAAAGTCGCTAGCCACGCGCAAAGCAGCTATTCCAGCCGTCTCGCAAAAACGCCCCATCGCAAAAGGCAAATCCTCGCTCACCACGATAACCTCCGCACCGCCAAATTGAGCGACTTTTTCGTTGAACTCTCGCGCCTCGCTCGCGCACACAGCGGTGTCAAGGCTCGGCACGCTCAGCACTATCTGCGTTTTGCCGCTAGCACCTATGGTGATATCGCTTAAATCCTGCGCTTTCAGCACGACTTTCGGCGCGCTATCGCCTACATTTAGGGCTTTGCCACGCAAATTCACAGGATTTCCCTTAAAAGTAACTGAATTCATAGTTGTCCTTTGTAAAAAATTTCACGCCATTATACCGCAGTAAAATTAACTGAAATTTGCACTCAAACTAAAATTTACAAAAAAACATATATAATGTTTGTCAGCAAAAAAAATTTATATTTTTTCAAAAAAACCTTGACTTTTTAGAGAAAATATATTATACTATGGGAATTTTATTAAATTTAAAGGACAAAAATGAATTTTATCACATTAGAAAAAATCGCCAAAATCAGCTCGGGCTTTAACCCAAGCCAAAGCAAAGAAAGCGAAATTTTACCCAAAAATCATCATTATAGCACACTTTCGCTTAAAAATTTCAACCAAAGTGTTTGCTTGTCAAAAGACTACATTAGCGAGAGTTTAGCGCGCTCAGCCTTGATAGATGAGAAATTTATCATTCGCCCAAATGACATTTTGGTGAAGCTCATCGCGCCCATTTGGGCTATTTTTATCCAAGCTGCCCCACCAAATCTCATCTACACGCACTCCGTAGCCAAGATTAGCCCCACAAGCACGGACTTTTTGCCTGAATTTCTAGCCTTTTATCTCAACTCCCTTGCGGTAAAAAGGCAGCTTATGGCAAACACCTTGCAAAGCACGACAGTAGCTTTGATAAAAATAAGCGATTTGTCCAAGCTACAAATTCCGCTCATCGCTTTAAGCGAACAAACAAAAATCGTGCAAATTTTAAGACTCGCCCAAAGAAAGAACGAGATTTTACACTCACTCATCGCGCAAAATCAAAGCTTTTCAAAGGCGATTTTAGATAAATTTACACCAAAAACAAACACTAATTTTACACAAAGGACAGCACAATGAAAACCACCAAAGACACCATAAACACCATCGTTTGGAAAGCCTGCGACACCTTTCGCGGCTCTATGGATAACAGCGATTATAAGGATTATATCCTTACTATGCTTTTTGTGAAATATTTAAGCGACTTTCACAAAGAAAAGTTAGAAGAGCTAGAAAAGCAGTATAATGGCAACGCCCAGCGCATAGAGGCAAAGCTCAAAAAAGAGCGGTTTTTTCTTGACAAAACCTGCTCGTTTGATTTTTTGTTGAGCCAAAAGGAAGCCCCAAATTTAGGCGAAATTATCAACACCGCGCTTGAAAAGATAGAACAAGACAACGCCCAAAATTTAGAGGGCATTTTCCGCAGCATTGATTTTAACAACAAAAACAAGCTCGGCGACACCAAAGAGCGCAACGCCTTGCTTAAAAATCTGCTTGAAGATTTTAGCGACTCTCGTTTGGACTTGCGCCCATCGCATTTAGAGGACAATGATTGTTTAGGCGATGCTTATGAGTATCTCATCGCGCATTTTGCTGAAAGTGCGGGCAAAAAAGGCGGGGAATTTTACACGCCAAGTGCGGTTTCTACGCTACTTGCAAGGCTTGTAAGCCCAAAAGACGGTGCAAGTGTCTATGACCCAGCTTGTGGTTCTGGTTCGTTACTCATCAAAGTCGCTAAAACCTTGACTTCGCAAAACAAAAACGCGAATTTTAGGCTTTACGGACAGGAAAAAAACGGGCAAACCCACGCCCTTTGTAAGATGAATATGTTTTTGCACGAGATAAATGACTCCAAAATTCAGTGGGGCGACACGATTCGCAACCCTTTACACACTATCTCGCCAAATACCTTGCAAAGCTTTGACATAGTCGTGGCAAATCCGCCATTTAGCCTTGACAAATGGGGCGAAGAAGTAGCGCAAAATGACCCTTTTTCGCGCTTTAAATTCGGCATTCCGCCCAAAAGTAAGGGGGATTATGCCTTTATCTTGCAAATGCTAGCCAGCCTCAACGAAAACGGCACTATGGGTGTCATAGCCCCGCACGGCGTGCTTTTCCGTGCTGCGAGTGAGGGCAAGATACGCCAAAAGCTCATCGAGCAAAATTTGCTCCACGCCGTCATAGGACTACCAGCAAATTTGTTTTTTGGCACGAGCATTCCTGCTTGCATACTCATCTTTAAAAGGCAAAAAGCGGACAAAAAAGTCCTTTTCATAGACGCGTCCAAAGACTACGAAAAGGGCAAAAACCAAAACAAACTTTTGCCCGAGCATATCGATAAAATTTTACGCGCCTACAACGAACGCCAAAATGTCGCTAAATACGCTCATCTAGCGAGCTTTGAAGAAATCAAAAACAACGATTTCAACTTAAACATACCGCGATATGTAGAGGTTTTTGACGAAGAAGAGCTTATAGACTTAAACGCCACAAAGGACGAAATAGCCGAGCTTGAAAAGGAACTCTCTACCATTCAAAGCCAGATGAATGGGTATTTAAGGGAGCTTGGGTTATGATGAATATAATAGCAAAATTTGCAAATGAAATAAACCTTGCAAAAGATAATGGAGAAATTTTGGCTACATACAATAAATTTTTAACTTTGTATGCAAACACAAATTTTAAAGATTATACATTTATTGTAGGCACTAATGATTCTATCGGCGTTCAACAAAATGGATATATAAAACAACTTATAAAAAAGCAATACCACTATAAAGACAAGCAAAACATCTTTACTATGGATTTGCTAAATTCATATAAATATTTTTTTATACTTACTAGCAATTTCAAAGAGCATTTTGGTTTGGATATAAGCTTATTTGTAGATACAAATATGGCAGGATTTTTTGCAAATTTTATCAAAAATAATGGGCGAGAAAGCCACGAATTAGCTAAACAAATTGCTGAAAATCCATATATAAATTTATTTTTTTTATTTTATGTCTTTGAAAATATTCATAATCCAAATAGAAAAAAGACTCACTCAAAGGCTGATGAGATTTTAGATAATTTATGTAAATTTAATAGTCTATATAGAGATAAATATATACACAACAAAACCTTAAAAATCAACGAACAATATTATATGCAAATGAGAGATTTTTTGCGCAATAATTTTGACGAAAAAATACTAGCTAAATACAATTTCATCTATGCTTATTTGATTTATGCTTTCGTAGAAAAAAACAGCCCAAATTTTGATATAAAACAATCAATTCGCAATATCTTGCAAATAATGCAAGAAAATGGGACAAACTATGCTGAGTTGCTTGAATTTATCTATTCCTATCTTAAAAATGGGAATAATGCGTTTTTTAATGTTGTAAAAACACAATCCTATGAAAAAATTAAAGAAAATATTAAAAATATGAGTTGGGATATTTTTTTCTCTTACAGCATAAAGTATCACTTAATATATTTTACTGAAAAAGCAAATTTTGGTTTTCCTATTTTTGCAACAATGGATAAAAAATTCTTTGAGAACTATGCTGCTGCTTTATTTGATAATAAAATGCTTGTTTTTAAAGACAATAAATTTGAATTTTGCATAAGAAAACCAAATCAAAACACACAAGAAATTCAAGAATTTTGTGGAGATATAGGGGATAACTTCCAAAGAGACAAACTTAAAGATGAAACAAGTAAATATATTATTTCTCAACGAGCGCTAAAAAATGCTGAAATATGCTTAAAATCTTTCCTATCAAATGGAGTAAAAAAATGAAAAATGTCATTACCCAAAACAGCGAATTTAAAATTTTCGTCCAAGAGATTAAAACTAAAATCCAAACCGCCCACAATCTCGCATTAAAGGCGGTAAATAAAGAACTCATCGCCCTTTACACCGACATAGGCAAAACCATCACACAAAGGCAAGAGAGTTTTGGTTGGGGCAAAAGCGTGGTTGAGAGTTTATCAAAAGAATTACAAAGCGAATTTGAGGGATTAGACGGATTTAGCGCACGAAATCTATGGAATATGCGCAATTTCTACCTTGCCTATAAAGACAATGAAAAACTGCAGACACTGTCTGCAGAAATTTCGTGGTCGCACAATGTGCTGATTTTCCAAAAATGCAAAGACGATTTGCAAAGAGAATTCTACATAAAATCCACGCTTCAAAATGCGTGGAGTTACCGCGTGTTAGATAATCACATAGACAATCAAACTTACGAAAAATCCCTTTTATCCCAAAACAATTTTTCAAGCACCTTGCCCCAAAATCTCACCCAAAAAGCAAGTTTAATGCTAAAAGATGAATACATCTTTGACTTTTTATCTTTACACCGCGAGCATAGCGAAAAAGAACTAGAACTAGCCCTTATCAAACAAGTGCAAAATTTTCTTACCCAAATGGGAAGTGATTACGCCTTTATAGGCAATCAATACAAACTAGAAGCTGATGGGCAAGAGTTTTTCATCGACTTACTTTTATATCACAGACGACTAAAATCCTTAATCGCCATAGAGCTTAAAATAGGCGATTTTAAGCCCGAATACGCAGGCAAAATGAATTTTTATCTTGCCTTGCTTGATGATAAAGTGCGCCTAGATAGCGAAAATTCGAGCATAGGCATCATCATTTGCAAAGACAAAAGCAAAACCATAGTCGAATACGCCCTAAAAAACACAACCAAACCCATAGGTGTAGCCACTTACACGCTCACAAAAACACCGCCAAAAGACTTGGCAAAGCTTTTGCCATCAGCAAAAGAGATAAGCCAAAAATTGCAAGGATTTTTTTGATGAGCACTAACGCAAACATAAAGCAAGGCTACAAGCAAACTTCGTTAGGTATTTTGCCACAAGAATGGGAAGTGGTGCGTTTGGGGGATATTTGTGAATTGTTTGCAGGTGGTGATGCTCCAAAAGAACATTTTTCAAAACTTAAAACAGCACAATACCAAATTCCTATTTTTAGCAACGGAATCGGCGTTAATGCACTTTATGGCTATACAAATAAAGCTAAAATAGATAAACCTTGCATTACAATTTCGGCTCGTGGCACTATCGGACATTGTATATTGCACACCGAGCCATTTTTTCCGATAGTAAGGCTTATTGTTGTATTGCCAAATCCGTTAGTAATTATTGATTTCTTAAAACACTATATTGATTCTATTGATATAGAATCTACAAATGCAGGAATTCCACAATTAACAATACCTATGATTTCACATCTCCAAATCCCCCTGCCGCCGCTTGCCGAGCAAGAAAAAATCGCTCAAATTTTAGGCGT
>OIZA01000688.1_pt1 | contig 15410 bp, 12 predicted proteins | sample 1588381 | NCBI WGS metagenome assembly OIZA01 (sample SAMN03283277) | human gut metagenome | biome: human-associated habitat; material: feces | host: Homo sapiens | place: Peru | collected 2012 | reverse complement strand
CGCCCGCCAAATGAATTTGTATGCGAATGCGAGATTTTTGTATCGCTCCTTCGCCGTGCCTTCAGCCTCGGTCTTTATCTTTTTTTCTTTAAGCTTTGCGGCTTTCCGCTCGGCACGGAGCTTTTTTCTTTCTTCGCGGCTCATACAGTCACCTCCTTATTCTGCGGGTCATCCTCAACATAGTAGTGAGCCTGCTTCGAGAACATCTCGGCGTAAACGCCGTTCTTTTGCATTAGCTCCTTGTGAGTCCCGTGTTCCACAAGCTCCCCGTCGGCGAAGCACGCAATGGTGTCGCAGAATTTGACGGATGCAAGTCTGTGGGAGATGTATATGGAGGTCTTGTTTTTGATTATGCTGTCAAATCTTTCGTAGAGCCGGACTTCCGCCAACGGATCGAGCGCTGCGGTCGGCTCATCGAGAATGACGATTGGTGCGTTTTTGTAGTACGCGCGTGCGCAGGCGAGCTTTTGCGCCTCGCCTCCGGAAAGTCCGGTGCCGTCGTCGTTGAACGCGCGGTTCGGATCGGTCTCAATTCCGTTCGGCAGCTTTGCGATGCACTCTGCAAGTCCGCTCTTCTCAAGCGCGTCGCGCAGAGCATTATCGTCGTATTTGCGCGTCAGGACAATGTTTTCGCGGATACTCATGAAAAACAGGCAGTAATCCTGGAATACGACGGATAAAAGCTCGCGATAGTCCTGTAATTTTATTGTCGAAATATCGCCGCCGCCGACAAGGATCTTGCCCTCCGTCGGCTCATACAGACGGCAGAGCAGCTTGATGAATGTGCTCTTTCCGGCGCCGTTGTACCCGACGATCGAGAGCTTCTCGCCCGATTTCACTTTAATGTTTACGTGCTTCAGGACAAATCTGTCGGTGTTCGGATATTTGAACGATACGTCAACAAATTCGATATCGTATTTGCCGTGCGTCGGGGCATCGCCCGATACGGTCTCGCGCTCGGCGCCTTTGTGTACCGTGTATTTCAGATATTCCTTGTAATCGCTTACGTATTGCAGCGAGTACATGATCCTCGGGAACATTCCCGTGAATGACAAAAACGCTCCCGCAAACGCCATGACGGCGCCGAGAAACACGGAAAACGAACCGACGGATATGTTGCCGTTTATTGCGAGATATGCACAGTATCCGTAGATAACGACAGTCTGCACAAGCTCGATCACCATCATAAGCACATCGCCCGGTGCGTGATTACGCTGATTCTCGGCGAGGAGCTGCATCTGATTCTCCGCTTCAACATCGTATTTCTTGCGAAGCCATGAGGATGCGCCGTTGATGCGCACTTCCTTTGCGACTCCGAAATCTATCATGTTGTTCATGATATAGGAGAATTTGCGGGCGATGCGGTTGTGCTTTACGTAATACTCGTATGAAAAGTTATTCTGCCTCTTTGCGATCAGCGTGTCAAGCCCTATTACACCGATAATAAACAGTACGATTATCGGGTGGATCGACATGATTATGTACGTGTAGCCCGCAAGCTGAATTACATTTTTTATGGATTCGAGAATGGTCGAATCGAAGAAATTCCGCGGATCCACTTCGCTTGTGGCGAACGACTCAAGATCACGGACGTTACCGTTTTCAAAGTTTTCGTAATCCATGTAGAGCCATTTTTTGCTGTTGTCCATCGAGGTGTAGTGAGAGGTTTTTGTGATCTCTTTCGTGCTGAAATGATTAAGGATCAGGTTTGCAAGATTGAAAAATATGATCACGGCAGCGTAGATCCCGACATATCTGAGCGTTACGTTGAGCCTTCTCTCACCGGCAAGCTCATCGAGAATGTATTTCGGCATAATGAGCAGCGCGAACGGCTGAACCGTGCCGAGAATAAACCCGATGATCGAGAAAAACCATGTCCCGCGTGCAAGCTCCCATGAGCGGCGGAACATGAATTTCGCATTGGAAATGTAGTCTTTCAGTTTCAGTTTTTGCTCCATTGAAACTCCTTTCCGGCAGTGTCTGTCAGAAAAGCGTCATGGGGCGAACAGTTACGTGAGAATATACCCTCCGTGTGACTGTCTGTCATGACTTTCTCTTCTGACTCTTGATGTGCTTCTTCCTTTGATCTTCATTATGATTTATCCTCCTTTCGATTGATTTTTTTATAATTCACAGCGCCTCACGCCGATTGTCTGTTGCTTAAAGTGAAATCCTCCTCAAAATTCCGGATCGCGTGCAGACGAATGTGTCAGGCGATGAAATTATGCTCATATAAAATACGAGTTGATATAATTCTACCACATTCGTCGTATAATGTCAATTGTTTTGTCATCATTTCACAGTATTTGGAGCGTAAATTTCGGATATATGTACAATTTCAGATAAATGATGCCTGAATTGATGTACGACCGCACGTAATATATTCGGTTTTTTGATCGGTGTGAGGCGCGGTGATGCGTTATTTAAGGTACGGCTTGTTCCGTGCGTGCGCGGATAAGCAGTAGCCGTCTTTGTAATTTATCTCATGGGCAAAGATAAGCAGAGCTATTATGATCTCCGACGGCTGAGCATAGTACAGCGTCTTGCCGATTCCGTCGATCTCGATATCGTGCCGTGAAATTATCCCAAGCGACAGAAGATCGTCAAGGACTCTGCCGATATCCTCCGGTTTTATCTTGCAGGATTCAGCCAAAACCTCGGCTTCAAAAACATATTTCGGATCCTTTTTGTGAATGAACAGTACCGCCCGCATCGTCTCGCGCGACGAGAGAGCTGCGAAAATCTTCCGCATTTCCTCGCCTGTTCCGATTACCTTTGAGAAATTCTCTCCGTTCTCGGGAAAGAATGAGACAAACGGCACGCGCCCGTTCGAGGCGTAGGTGAATCCGGAATTGTTTACTATGTGAGAAGATTTGGTGGTCTTTTCCTCTTTTGCGTATCCGCCGTCGATTTTCATGTAGCAGTTGAATAAGGCGCGAACGGTCTGCCAGGCGATCTCTCGCGCAGTGATCATTCTCTTGTCCGCAGACGTGCACTGCATCAGACTGCGTATCCGCATGGATATGTCGGAGATAGAGCAGGTGTCGTTGTCAAAGAGCGTGTCAAGCGATACGCCGAGCGCCCGCGCGATCGGCACTAAAAGAGCGCCGTCAGGGTAAGTCTCGCTTGTCTCCCACTTTGACACTGCCTGAGCCGAGACACCGAGCATATGCGCAAGCTGCTCCTGTGTCATCCTTCGCTCAAGACGGAAGTGCTTGAGATTCGAGGACAGGCTCATTTGTGCGCGCCTCCTATCATCTTTACGTTATTTTTTATCGAGAATTCGTATCCGGCGCGACCGAACATTCTCTCGTAAGCGATGGAGATCATCGCGAGTATAAGACCGTCGCCGAGCGAATTGTATATCGTGACCTCGCCCTCCTTGAGGTGTGCCGTTACCTTGCTGCAAATATCGATATCGCAGCATTTCTCGAGGATTTTCGTAGTCCGTGCAAGGCTTACCGACGCGTTCTTTGATATGTATTCGGCAGTGAAATTCTCCGAGCAGGACGTCGAGTGAATGAGGTACAGTATCCGCAGCGCGTCGTCGTCCGCGAGGAACTTCATGAGATCGGTTATTTTCTCCCTCTTTTTGCCGTCGAGCAGCCAAGAGAAGTTTGATTTGTTGCAAAACTGCGTTACCGCAATGTTCAGATCGGGTGATGCGATCTTGAAGCTGTACATCTCCGGTTCACAGATATGCGAACGGTTCACTTTGTCGGACGTGTGCGGTACGAGATCGACAAATCCCTTGTTTGTGCAGTTTGCGTTTTCCGTGTAGGCGGGGTATATCGCCTCGAGAATATCGAATATCTTGAGCGCTGCCTGCCGTCTGTCAAGTCCGGCGAATTCGTCCATTATCACTCGCTTCGTGTCCCTGGTGCCGTCCTCCAGACCGAGCAGCGTGTCCGTCGTGACGCCGTAATATTTTGCAAGTGCCGCGAGCATCGACAGCTCGGGCGTTGACGAGCCATTCTCCCATTTGGAGATTGTTTTGTTGGATACGTTCAGGGACGACGCAACCTGTTCTTGTGTTATGCCCTTTGCGCGTCTCAGCTCGCTCAGCTTTGCCGCAAGTATGATCTCGTCCATAGAACCCTCCGTAACTCAAAATTCGATCTTTATAGACACATTATATATTAATTCGACAGCGGAATCAACCGAACACCAATTGAAAAATTCTCCGGAACGGAGAATTTTTGTAATATAAATCATCTGCGGGATGTATCAACCACGGGTTGAGGCTGAGATGCGGGGAAACCATACATGATCTCGCCTGTGAATAGTACAAATGCCGACCTGTCGTATGACAGATCGGCAAGGGTTTGTATGTATGATCTCAGGCTTTCCCGGATCCGGCAGCTTTGCCGTTCTTCATTTGCGGGAACGCTCGGGTGGGGAAGAACAGCCAGTTCAGATACGGCGTGAGAGACGCCGCCTTCCCGATGATAATGGGGAAGACAAGTCCGACAGCAAGCCCGACTGCGACGTTGAGGATATAGCTCGTGATACCGAAGCGGTAGAGCGCGATCCGCGCCGCAGCGGTGAAGAACGTGTGCAGAAGATATATCTGAAAGGAATACTTGCAGATAAAATCGAGCGTGCGCTGTATGGGCGACAGGTTTGAGATGATGTCGATAAAGCAGACGGAAGCGAATATGCCGAGCACGGTTACTGCGTCGTCAACGAAAATATAGCCGACGGCGCCGACCTTTATCAGTATCACCGTCACGGCGACGTGCAGCGGAAGTACCGATATCCGCAGGAAAAGCGGGATCCTCTTTACCGAGATCGACGAAAGGCACGTGCCGAGTCCGAACGCGAGAACACAGTTCATCGACGAATCGAATACGCCCATACTTATACCGAAATACCGCAGTATTATGAAGATCGCGTACAGCGCAGCCGTCTTTGCGGCGTTCGGTATTTTGTCGGGAATAACGCACCAGAATACGAACAGCCAGAATAGCGCGTACAGGAACCAGTATTGCGCCACGGGAGTTGACCACAGCATCAGTATGTCGGACAGGGAGGACTGATTGTTGACGCCCGGAACGAGAGAGTTTACCGCAATGTATAAAGCGGAGAATATGAGGTACGGCAGCCCAAGTGACAGCAGCTTGTTCCCGATAAACGAAAGCCTTGTGCCGTGGCGCCGCCATCCGCCGGTGAGCGAGTAAACAAAGCCGGACAGAAACATGAACAGGTCAATGTGAAACGTCCAGATGAACTTTTCCGCAGTCTCCATAAACTGCGGGAACTCTCCGCCTGCGGTGCGGATACCAATTATCACGTGACCGAAGACCACAAGTAAGCACGCGTAGCCCTTGAGCACGTCGGCAGCCTTATTCCTGCTCATATTCCATGCATTTCCTTCCTCTGAAACAAATCTGTCCGAAATCCATTACATCATACCACAAAAAATGTTCTATGTCTACAAAAAAGCTGAAAAAGCATTGACATTCGGGCGTTTTTGTTGTATATTTTATGTTAGGTTCTACAATATTATATTAATAATTGCTACTGCAAAAACGAATCATCGAAGGTCTGTTCTATTGTGCTATCCCCCCACAATATTTTCGGACTTTTCGCGCCCCGCACCGGCTATGCCGCAGTCCCGGATCCTTTTTGTCGGTCAGGCGTATTATTCGGATCGTTATGCAAGTCATACGGTCTCTTTTTGTAATCGGTCCTTTTTGAGACCGGGCGCGTGCGGCGCACATCATATTTTAAGTCGGAGGGATAACATGAAAAAGCAGTATTACTGTGCTATCGATATTGCAAAGATCATATGCGCTGTGCTTGTGGTCTTTATACATACGTCCCCCCTCGGGTCCGTAAACGGCCTATGCAACTCCGTGCTTGTTAACTGTATCAGCCGGGTAGCTGTGCCGTTTTTCTTTATATCTTCTGGATTCCTGCTTTTCTCAAAAACGGAACTTTCCGCCCCCGACCTCGGCATGATCGGCAAATATGAGCTAAAGCTCCTGAAATTCTACCTGATATGGTCGGCGGTCTATTTCCCGTATACTCTCCTGGAGATGTACACGAAGCGGAAAAGCGGTCTTGCCCTCTCCGTTTTTCTAAACTGGATGAAGAACATGGTCGTTACGGCGGGGTTCGGACTTCTGTGGTACCTCCCCGCGACGATCGTCGCCGTCGGGATCGTTGCGCTGCTTCTGAAGCGCGGCGTGAAGATCAACACCGTCGTGTTTATCGGGTTTGTCCTGTACCTGATCGGCCTGTGCGGTCAGAGCTATTACGGCCTTGCGGCAAAGCTGCCGCTCCCCGATGAGGTAAGACAGGCAATACATACGGTCTATAATTTCATCGTGACTACGCGCAACGGCGTGTTCGAGGGAGTAATATTCATTGCCCTCGGCGCAAAGCTGTCGCAAAAGGAGGAGTTCGGCTCACTTGCGCACTCGCTTGCGGGATTCTTTGCTTCGTCAGCGCTTTTGCTCTTTGAGTTCGTGTTTATCTCGAAAATGGAATGGCGCATAGATTACGATATGTATCTCAGCCTTGTCCCGTGCGCGTATTTCATGCTGAAAACGGCGCTGTGCCTCAAATGGGAGATACCACCAGAGGTGCTGAGATTCCTGCGGCCGTACAGTACGCTTATCTATTTCACACACATGATCCCGAAAATAATATGTGATCTCTTTTTTCCGTATCTCCATTCGCTTGTGCTGTTCTTCGGCGTGTTTACGGTAACGCTTGTGATCGATACTGCAATAATTCTTCTGTCGCGTACAAAGCCATTCGGTTTTCTCAAAAAAATCTATTGAAAGGGAAGCTTTACGTGGGTACTCACACAAGAAAGATAAAATTCAATCTTTTGTCGGTGGTCCTGTGTCAGGTGGTCACCATCGCGATCGGATTCCTGCTTCCCAGGCTCTATATAGAGAATTTCGGCTCTGCCGTAAACGGCGTGCTCTCAACGATCAAGCAGATCTTCACATATCTGTGCCTGCTTGAGTCCGGCGTCGGGCTTGCGACCTCGCAGGCGCTCCTTAAACCTGTCGCAACGCGCGACCGCGACTCGATAAACAGTATCCTTGCGGCGACGAAGAAGCATTACGTTAAGATCGGCTACCTCTACGGCGCCGCCGTCGTGGCAATAGCCGTGATCTACGGATTCTTCATTGATACGGGAATGCCGTCCGCGACTGTTATTGCACTTGTGCTTCTCAACGGCGTGCCGTCGCTCGTCACCTTCTTCATCCAAGGAAAATACTGCCTCCTCCTTGAAACGGACGGAATGCAGTACGTTATAACGAATTCCCAGACCGCATTGCAGGTCGCGAGCGGACTGCTTAAAGCGGCAGTCCTGATACTTACGAACAACCTCATTCTGATGCAGGCGTCGTATTGCCTTGCGGCTACGGTTCAGCTGTTGTACGTTACCGCGTATGCAAGACGCCACTACGACTGGATAGACTTTGAGTGTGAGCCGGATTTCGAGTCGATATCGCAGAAGAATTCCGTGCTGATCCATCAGATCTCCGCAATGGTGTTCAACAATACGGATATCCTGCTCCTGTCGTTCCTCGCGGATTTCAGTACGGTCAGCGTCTATTATATCTACAATCTGTTCTTTTCGCAGGTAGAGGTGTTCATAAGCAGCCTTGTCAAGGGCTTCAACTTTGCACTCGGGCAGCTCTTTTCCGTCAACCGTGATGAGTTCTTAAAGAAATTCCGCGTGTACGAGTGCTTCTATGTGATGGCAAATTTCATCGTCTATACGGCGATGTGCGTCTTTCTTCTGCCGCTCATCCAGATCTACACCGGCGGAATAAACGACGCAGACTACATAAATCCCACGCTCATAATCCTTTTCGTGATAGCGAAAATGCTGTCGGCGGCAAAGCTGCCGTCAAGCCAGGTGATAGAGTATTCCGGTCACTTCAATTCAACAAGATGGCACGCCGTCTGCGAGATGGTGATAAACCTCTCGCTCACGGTCATCGGTATCATCAAATGGGGAATATGCGGCGCACTTGCGGGCACCGTCGCGGCGATAGTGTTCAGATGCATCGTGACGCTCATCTATACTAACCGGAGTATCCTCGGGCGCAGCGCGCTCAGAAGCTTCGGCGTTGTAGCCGCAAACGGCGCGGTGTTCGCCGCCATCTTTGCAGTCTTCGGTGCAAAGCATTTCTGCGATATGAAATTCTTGCCGCTGTGTCTCCATGGCGTACTCAATATGCTGTGGATCGTACCGGCGTATCTTTTGGTGAATTTTATACTCTGTCCCGAGGCACTCAGGGCGGCAGTCGGTAAATATAAGAGTGTCATAGGCGGTGCGAAAAAATGAAGGATGTAATAAAAAAGGATCTGTACAGATTCTACGGCGATCGCGGCGAGACGCTGCCGTACCGTGTATTCCGCAAGCCGGAGCTTAAATTTCTCATAGCCCTCCGGCGCGCGCACAACTCAAAGAATCCGATAGCTCATCTGCGGCTTTACAGACTTTCGCACAAAACCGGAATACAGATCCCCGCACGCACCGAGATTGGCGAAGGCTTCTATATAGGACATTTCGGTCGGGTGATAATACATCCGGATTCCGTTATCGGGAAAAACGTCAATATCGGTACGGGTGTGACGATCGGGCAGGAAAATCGCGGCAAGCGCATCGGAACGCCGCACATCGGAGACGACGTGTGGATCGGTACGAACGCAGTCATCGTGGGTAATATTACGATCGGCTCGGATGTGCTTATAGCTCCCCTTGCATACGTGAATTTTGACGTGCCGGATCACAGCATCGTCATAGGAAATCCCGCAAGGATCATAAGCCGCGATAACGCCACGGCAGGATATATTCAGAACAGGGTGTGAAAAATGAGTATACCTAAGATCATACATTACTGCTGGTTTGGCAGGAATCCGCTTCCGCCGTCCGTTCAAAAGTGTATAGCATCATGGAAAAAGAAATGTCCGGATTACGAGATCGTAAGATGGGATGAAACAAACACGGATGTAAATGAGAATGAGTATACCGCGGAGGCGTACAAAGTGGGGCGGTGGGCGTTCGTCAGCGATTATTTCAGACTGAAGGTCGTGTACGAGAACGGAGGTGTCTATCTCGACACCGACGTGGAGCTTCTTCAAAGCCTTGACAGCCTTACCGATAATTACGACGGATTCTTCGGGTATGAGTGCGGTAAAAACCTTATTGCCACGGGGCTCGGCTTCGGTGCGGTGCCCGGCAATCGGTTTGTCCGGGCAATGCTTGAGGCATACGACGGCGTACAGTTCATCGACGCTGACGGCAACACGGACGCAACACCGTGCCCGGAGAGAAATACCGCTGCGGTAACAAGGCTCGGCGTCGATCCGTCAAAGCGGGGTCAGGTAATAGACAATGTCTGCTTCCTCTCGGAAGAGGTACTGTGCCCGATAAACTTCTTTACAGGGGAGAAAAAAATAACGAAAAACACCGTCTCGATACATCACTACGATGCGTCATGGTGCGGAGAGGTCACAAGGCGAACGCTGCGGCTGAAAAGGATCATCGGAATAAGACTTTACTCTTTTCTATATGAAAAACTATTACATAAATCAGACAGGTGGGAATGGTAATGAGTTATCTTGATTATGAAAAAGTCGACAAGAGAACTGCCGAAAGACTTGAGAAACTGATCGAAAAATCCTACAGCTCGTACTGGAAAAAGAAAAGAGCCTTTGACCTTATTTCAACGACCCTGATCATGATAATTCTTATAATACCGATCCTCATAACTGCGCTTATAATCTATATCGACGATCCGCACGGCAGTCCGTTCTACAAGCAGATCCGCGTCGGCAGACACGGCAAGGAATTCTATATGTACAAGTTCCGTTCGATGTACGTCGATGCCGATAAGCGCAAAGCGGAGCTGATGGCACGCAACGAGATGGATGGACCCGTGTTCAAGATCAAGGACGATCCGAGAATAACGAGAGTAGGCCGCGTTATAAGAAAGTATTCGATAGACGAGCTGCCTCAGCTGTTCAATGTCTTTGTCGGCAACATGAGCCTTGTCGGACCGAGACCGCCGCTGCCCGACGAGGTCGAGCAGTACACGGATTATGACAAGCTACGACTGATAGTCACACCGGGAATCACCTGCACATGGCAGATAATGCCGAACAGAAACGATATACCATACGAAAAATGGCTTGAGATGGATCTCGAATACATAGAAACGCGTACAACGTGGAAGGATATAAAGATCATTTTAAGGACGCCGTTTGCCATGCTCGAAGCCACAGGAAGATAAAATAAAAATGAAGATAGCTATGATAGGCCACAAGGCCATACCGTCTACACGCGGCGGGATCGAGACCGTCCTCACGAATCTCTGTCCGCTGATCGTCTCCGACGGCAATGACGTAGTGTGCTACAACCGCACCTCCGACAAGATCGAGCCGGAATTTGAGGGCGAGGTCAATGACGGAACATATAAGGGCGTAAAACTGAGGCGCGCACCCACGCTCAAGGTCAAAGGGATCGCCGCGCTGCTCGCCTCGTTTACCGCAGCAGTGCGCGCCGCGTTCGGAAAATACGATATAGTCCATTTCCACGCGGAAGGACCGTCAGCCGCAATAATAATTCCGAAGCTGTTCGGAAAAAAATGCGTTGCAACGGTTCACGGGCTTGACTGGCAGAGAGAGAAGTGGCAGCACGGCTTCGGCGCGAAGTATATAATGTTCGGTGAGCGCATGATCGCGCGTCATGCCGACGGCATTATCGTGCTGAGCGAGAGCGCGAAAGAGTATTTCCGCGAGACATACGGACGTGACGCCGTAGTGATACCGAACGGTATCGCCGCCCCCGAGCGTGTCTCTGATAACATCATCTCCGAAAAATTCGGGCTTGTCAAGGATTCATATATCTGCGTAGTCGCGAGACTTACGGAGGAGAAGGGGATACACTACCTCATAGACGCGTACAAAAAGCTCGACACCGACAAAAAGCTCGTCATCTGCGGAGACTCAAGCGACACCGACGACTACGTCGCAAAGCTGAAGGAGTCGGTACGCGGACACGACGGTATCATCTTCACCGGGTTTATATCGGGCGATACCCTTGCATCGATTTACAGCAATGCATACGCCGTTTGCCTGCCGTCGAATATCGAGGGTATGTCAATAAGCCTCCTCGAGGCGCTCGCGTATTCAAACGCCGTCGTGTGCTCGGATATTCCGGAAAACGTAAGTGTCTGCGAAAACAGCGCAGTATTCTTCAAAAAAGGCGACGCGGACGACCTTGCCGAAAAGCTTTCAATGCTTCTCCGCTCTCCGGAGACTGTGGAAAAACTGAGGAGCGTCGCGAAAAGCGACGTGCTCGCACGGTTTTCATGGGACAGGACCGCCGATGAGACGGTCGCATTCTATAAAAACGTACTGAAAGGATCTCACACAATATGATCGAAGCCTTTGCAATCATATCGGAAAAGCTCGGCGCGATTGTCCCCGAAGAGGACAAAATCATGTTCGACAGAACCTTTTCTCTCCTGAAGCAGGAGCGGAACGTGTTTGTATTCGGATATAACGATAAAGCCGCTTACAGGGAATTTCTTCAGAAGAACAAAAACGCTCTGCGCAACGTTGCGGGATCAGTTTGCGGGCAGATGCCGGAGCTGAAATTTAAGTATGTTCCGTCGAAAAAAAGAGGCAAATATGCGAAAAAGCCCGCTGCCGGCACACGCAACTATCACAGGGGCGTAAAGAATATAGTTGTGTCGCTCATCTGCCTGATGCTTGCATTCATCATCGGCATCGTCAGCGTGAACTATATCGCCAACCGGAAATTCAAGGAGAATTTTTACTCGGTCAGCCTGCCGCATACCTATGACAATTTCAGAATAATCCAGCTGAGCGATATCCACACTTCGTCCTACGGAGAGGGGAATTCAACGCTCATCGAGCGGATAACAAAGCTTTCGCCGGACATTATCGCGCTCACCGGCGACTGCGTCGATCAGGATGCTGATATCGAACAGACGGTGCAGTTTTGCACCGCTCTCGCAAAGATCGCCACGACATACTATATCTACGGCAATAATGAGTGCGAAAAAGCCTTTGCGTCCACGATGACGCTTGAGGATCTTGATGCTCTCATCGGAGCCTCAAACGGAAAGCGCGACGTGACAAAGCTTTATGCACGCGACAACGGACTTCGCGATGCGCTCGAGGAAACGGGCGTCAAGGTGCTCTTCAACGAGAGTGACGTGATAGAAGTCGGCACGAACCGTATACGCATATTCGGTACGCTTACGTCGAATCCTTCGGCGTTCTGGGATTATGCGGGTGAGGAGTTCAACAGCTTCATATCCGACAGCTCAAATGAGGTGAAGATCCACCTTTGCCACACGCCGCTTCTCATAGAGACGCTCGACGAGGAGGAGTATTGGGGCGACCTTGTACTGTGCGGTGATACGCACGGCGGAGTTGTGCGTCTGCCGATGTTCGGCGCGCTGTATTCGAGAGACTACGGCTTCCTGCCCGAAAAGCGCGGCTATATGATGTACGGCAAGTATATCGTCGGAGATTCACAGGTGATAGTAAATTCGGGTCTCGAGAACAAAAAACCGCTCAGAATATTCAATCAGCCCGAGATCGTTATAGTCGATGTAAATAAGTATTAACGGAGGTATAGGCTTTGATAACACAAATTATAAAGATGACCGCCGTGGTAATATCCGCAGTTTTGGTTTTGAGCGCGGGAATGACGTTCTGGAAGAAAACGCGCAATCAGACGAAAAGCCAGACAAAGGCAGAGCTGAAGCGCATAAAGCTCTTCCGCATGAGCGCCGTTCTGTATGCAATAGTGATCTGCTTCGCGTACACCGTTTCGTCCTATTTTGATACTACAAAGCAGGCGACGGCGATAATAGGGCTCAACTATGCCGAGGCTTCTCTCGGTCAGAACGTCAACGGTACAAGATACAATATGTCCGAGATAATCTGCGATGACGTGATCGACCGCGTGATAAAGAAGGGCGGCTTCGACGACCTTTCGACGGATGATCTGAAGAGCTGCTTTACGGTCGTTCCCCTCAATCAGGGAAATTCGTATTCAAAAGACAACTATCATATCTCGACCGAGTTTGCCGTCTATTATCAGGCATCGAAAAAGACCAAGAAATACGACACGAACGCCGTGGCTCAGCTGCTCTGCAATTCCTATCGGGATTACTACTTCGATAATTACGTCAGCGACTTCCAGTTCCAAATGGACGACTTTGACGAAAAGACCAAGGACCTCGACTACATCGATATCGCGACGCTCCTTTCCAACCGCGCGAACAATATTCTCAACTATCTCTACGGACTCAGAGAAAAGAATTCCGCGTTTATTTCGTCAAACGGCTCAACATTCGCTTCTGTCGCGGCAAAGGTCGATATGCTGAACACCGCGCAGATCAACGATTCGATCTATTCGTATATCCTGCAAAACGGTATCTCGCAGGATTCCGATAATCTCAAGCACCGCTACACGTATATAAATATTCTTCTCGATTATCAGAAGCAGAAGCTTCAGGAGTCGTATGATATTACGAATGCCGCAATAGCCAAGTACGACAAGGATATGGCGCGGATCGTCCTCGTCCCGACTTGGGATGATGTCGGTCAGTATTATATGGGACGCACGAAGATTGGTATCGACACACTGTCCGTCCAGTCCGTTGCTCACAGCAACAGTATTGCCGCAGTAGAGAAGAGCATCAAGGACAACGAACTGAAGCTTGCGAAGTTCGGCGAAGCTGCCGGCAATACGGAGGCGAATAAAAAGTACGTCACGGAGCTTATCTCGAGCACGGAGACCGCGCTTGCGGATCTTGCCGAGGAGGCGCGTCTCATCGGTCATGAGTATTATTCGACTCAGATGAACCAGTGTATTTCCGCGAGCGTCTACCAGCCGTCTGTGCTGTCGCGTGCAAAAACTCTTGCCGTGGTCGCGCTGCTCGCGTATGCGTCGTGCCTTATGTTCGTGTCGTCGAAGGATTTCGCACGGCATGAAGATGACTGAGAGGGGAGGGTAACTGTATGGAAGAAAGAAAAGTGTTCAGATACATCAAACGGATGCTGCCGTACGTGCTTGTGCTCTCGCTCGTACTCTCGGGATTTGTCCACTATTTCATGAGAAAACGGCAGACCTACGTTTCCTCTGCCGTCATCAACTATAATTTTGAATCGGCGGAGCAGGGCAAAACGCCGATCGGCACCGACCTCGATGTCAGCGAGATCAAGTCCTCCGCGATACTTGCCAAGGCGATCGACAAGCTCTCTCTCTCCGAGAACTATTCGGCGGACAAGCTTTCATCAAGAATAAGCATAACCGAGGTCCCCGACCCCGATAAGGAGGCGCAGAAGAACGCCAAGCTCGAGGAAGGCGAGGAGTACGTTTACGTTCCGACAACGTATATAGTCGCATTCACGGCGAACAGCTCCGAGGGTGCGAGATTCGCACAGTCGATGCTCGACGAGATCCTCGATACGTATTTCTCCGTATTCGGTGAGAATTACATCAATGTCGATCACATCAGCAACAATATCGAGGAGATCTACAACAACGATTACGACTACCTGAGAATGGTCGAGCATATCGACGACAATATCGAGGAGACCGTAAATATCCTGTATCAGCGCGACAGCGCGTATCCCTACTACCGTTCAACTAAAATGGGCGTTTCGTTCGACGATATTATCGACGAATTCAACTTTATCAGAAACGTGACCCTCAAGGATCTCTACTCCAAGATATATAATTATCAGATAACAAAGAGCCTGAGTCTGCTCAACGCATCCTACAATACGAGGATCGACAACAACGCAATATCCGGCTCTAACGAGAGAAAAATGTTCGACGATATCGAAGAGGTCATAGACGCATATGTCTTCAAGATGCGTGAGTCTGGCAATACCGATATCACGTCGGATTATATCCTCAACGAGGTGCACAATAAGGACATCACCGACGGCGACGGCAATATCATCACAAAGGGCGACCAGACCGTCACGTATGACGAGCTGATCTACGCGTGGCGCGACCACGACCTGAACGATGCCATCGCAACTGTCGATACGGCGTATTGCCGCTATGTCCTCGATTCCTTCAACGCCTGCAAGGGTACCTGCGGCGGCAAATGCAAGGATTCCGACAAGATGTGCGAGGAGCTGTCAAATCCCGAGTACGCGGAGATCGTAGCGTCGGTGCAGGCGGAGATCAAGGATATGGTCGACGACCTCACAACCCTGTATGATAAAACCGTCGCGACCAACAGCGAGTATAACGGCTACCTCGGCTGCAAGAACATCTCGATCCTCTCATCGGCATCAACGAACGCGAGCGTCAACGTTATGCTTTACAGCGTGATCGCATTCGTGTTCATCATGGTAGTTTGCTGCGGCGG
>OIZA01000687.1_pt1 | contig 15445 bp, 6 predicted proteins | sample 1588381 | NCBI WGS metagenome assembly OIZA01 (sample SAMN03283277) | human gut metagenome | biome: human-associated habitat; material: feces | host: Homo sapiens | place: Peru | collected 2012 | reverse complement strand
TTATTATATAAAAAAATATAAAATGAAAAAACTTTTTGGAATTGCTTAAATATGAACTTTAAAGATTTAATAAATTATTAAAATTAAAAAAAAAGAAATAAAAAATTAAATGATTAAATAAGAGAAGAAAAACAATAAAAATTAACCATAATATTATTATGATTAAAGAATTGAAAAATTGGCAAATGATATAAAACGGTGATTATTTGTTTATCTTATTATTTATTGAAAGTTGGCAAAATAGAAATTGGCAAATATAAATTGAATGTTTGATATTATTATAATCAAAAGCTTAAAAATTGGCAAATGATATTAAAAATTGTAGAATCAACATTTAAATCAATAATTAATTGAATGTCTTTATTTATCGATAGCTGATATAAAAACAGAAATAATAAATGTTGAAATCCAATATAAATATATAATAAAAGCTGTAAATCCAATTATTTATTGATTCTTAATTTATCCATTTTCTCACAATTCTTACGGATATACCTAAATTAATTTATTTTTATTTCTTATTTATAAGAAAAAATTTATTATATAAAAAAATATAAAATGAAAACTTTTTTTGGAATTGCTTAAAATGTGATTTTTGGAGATTTAATAAAAATAAAAAAAGATGAAAAACAATAAAAATTAATCATAATATTATTATGATTAAAGAGTTGAAAATTGGTAAATGATATAAAAATTATGAAATCAACAAATAAAACAATAAATTATTTGACTGTCTATTTATCAATGGCTAATAATAAAAATAGAAATAATAAATGCTGTAAATCAAATATTTATATGGCTTTAAATCGAAAATACAAAGAAATCAAACAATTATTATATTATTTAATTTTGTACTATTCTTCCGGATATATCTAATTTTAGTTTTTTTTATTTCTTTTTTATAAGAAAAAATTTATTATATAAAAAAATATAAATTGAAAAAACTTTTTGGAATTGCTTAAATATGATTTTTAGAGATTTAATAAATTGTTGAAATTAATCATAATATTATTATGATTAAAGAATTAAAATTGTCAAATGATATAAAATTATGAAATCAAATGATTTATTTATTATTTATCGAAAGTCGGCAAAATAGAAATTAGTAAAATATAAATTAATTGATTAAATAATTATTGTGATTTTAAAACTTAAAAAATGGCAAATGATATTAAATTGTAGAATCAATATTTAAATCAATAATTAATTGACTGTCTTATTTATCAAAAGTTGGCAAAAATATAAAATAGTAAATATAATTTGAATGATTGGTATTATGTGATTGAAGGCTTAAAATTGGTAAATAATATTAAAAATCGTAGAATCGATAAATAATTAATCGGCTTATTTATTAAAAGCTTGTAAATAATTTTATTAAAATTTGTTAAATTGTACTATTCTTCCCGATATATCTAAATTAATTTATTTTTATTTCTTTTTTATAGGAGCAAAATTATTTATTTACTCGCTTCGCTCGCAAATAAATAATTTAGCAAACCCTAAAATTTGATAAATCGAATTTTAGGAAAAAATTATTATATAAAAAATATAGAAAATCGTAATATTTAAAAATCTTTATGATTATAAAAACTGGTATTAAAATTTAACATCTCTCAATTTTATTAATTCATCAATTATTATATTTCTTATTGTTTAATCATCTTTCGATTTATCAATTTATCATTTCTTTTATTTTATGTTTGACGATGTTCATTTAAGGCCGCATTTGATCATTTAAACAACTTATAAATTATGATTTAATAAAATCAAATAATCAAATATTTAATAGATTCAATATTAAATTATCTATTTGAAATAAAAGAAATCAAATATTAAAATTACCAATATTTAATTTAATCGTTTTTTTTTTATTTATCAAAGATCGATTTAATTTAAATGACAATAAACATAAACCAATAATCATAATTATATTATTTCAATTATATTTAAAGAAACTAAAAAACAATAAAAAACCATTTAACCATTAAAATAAAGATAAAGAAAACAATAAATTTAATCATAATATTATTATGATTGAGGAATTAAAATTGATAAATGATATTAAAATTGTAGAATCAATATCTAATTTAAATAATTAATTGATTATTTATTAAAAGCTGGTAAAATAGAAATAATAAATGTTGTAAATCTAATATTTAACTGCTTTAAAATGGAAATATAAGGAAATCAAAATTATTAATTATCTAAATTGATGAAATCAAAGAAATATAAAATTTAATGATTTAAAAATGAAAACAATGAAAATAATATATCTCAATTATCAATTCACCATTTTATTATATTTCTTATTGTTTTATCATCTTTCGATTTATCGTTTTAATATCTCTTTTATTTTATATTTAATGATATTCTCATTTAAAACCATTTTTAATTATTTAAACAATATTAAACACAAACCAATTTAATTATTTGTGTAATATTCGAATGTGATTAAAGAAACTGAAAATAATAAAATATTAATCTTGAATGATAATAAAAGAAAGATTAAAAACTTAAAATTTCAATAAATTATATAAAAATGTGGAAATCAATATTTTTTAAAACTTGATTTAAATATTTCTTTTTTTAAAACTTGATTTAAATATTTCTTTTATTTATTGAAATTCCGATAAAATAGAAATTGGTTGATGATAATATTATTATCATCAAAGGCTTAAAATTTTAATAAATCAATATAAAAATTGTGGAAATCAATAAATAATAATTGAATAATGAAATCAATAAATTTAATGGTTTTAAATTGAAATATAAAAATTTATTGATTTATGAGGATTTTAAATAATTGGAAATCTCGATTGATTATTTAAAATTAATGGAAAACAATAATTATTTTTTTCTTTGTTTATTTATAAGATGATTAAATACTTGAAAATAAAAAAATAATAAAATTAAATTATTTTTTATTTTTTGTGTTATTAAAATTGTGGAAATCAATTATTTATTGACATTTAATTTAAATTGAAAATCGAGAAATGTTGAAAATCTAACAATTTATTTTCATCTTTTTATTTATCAAAATCTGAAATTAAAGAAAATAGAGATTGAGAAATTATAAATGGTTAAATCATAATAATATTATGATTTAAATACTTAAACAATGGAATCTGATATAAATTAGATTATTATATTTTGATTAAGGTTTAAAAAATATAGAATCAATATTTAATCTATTTTTCATTTATCTAAATCTGATTTTAAATTAGAGATTAAAATTCTAAAAGAATATAAAATTTATGAAAATTAATAATTAATTTAAATGTTAACTTAAAATATTTCTTTTTGTTTGCCAAAAGATGAATTAAAAATAGATAAAACTCAAAAATTATTAATTTTCTTCTTTATTTATTAAATAATAAAATCAGAAGATAATAAGTTGAATTTAGAAAATTAAAAAATTTATTTTTTTATTTCAAAACACGATTTAATCATAATAATATTATGATTAAAAGTTTAAAAATATCTAAAATTAAATATTTATTAACCAATAATGATTTTAAATTTATTTACTTAAATATTTGAAATAAGATTGAATATTAGAATTTAAATTTTGATTTAAAATAATTGTTTCACCATCATTTAATTTTTCATTAAATTGTTTGTAAACCAAATATAAAACAATTGATAAAATATAATTATGATCAGTCAATAATTTATTTCTTTCTGATGTTTGATATGGCAAAATTTCCAATTTCTCATAAATATAATATTTATATAAATAGAAATAAAATTGAACAAATAAATTAAAGAATAAATAATAATTTATATTGCCTATAAATTTAATCTTTTCATTTAAATAAAACATCATAATTTTATAAAAATCTGCAATGTTTAAATTATTATAATCTGTTTCTTTTATCTCTTCATTAACAACTTCATCAATCTTATATAAATTATCTTTATCTGATAATGATATTTGTTTTTCAGATGCAAATTTTATAATATTATCTATTAAATCTTTTGTTTCTTTATTTTCTATGTTTGAAATAAATATTTTATCATCTAAAATATTTTGACTAACATTAAAAGGATAATAAACCTCAAATTGTGATTGATCTGTTTTATCTGTATTTTTATAAATAAATGGAGAAAATTCTTGTTTTGCCTTGTCGGTTAAAAATAGATTGTTTAATAATAAAACAAATGTCCAAGTTATTTCTTCTTCATCTAAAACTTTGTTATATATATATTTATTTCTTATATTATTTTTTATCGGTTTTGTTATTTTACCACCCGCAATTTTTGGTTTTGTTTGTGTACCAACATTATATAATTTATCCAATTCAATTAAATTATCGCCTGTTTTATATATATCGACATACAAAATATAACGATGGATTTTATAATTTGTTAATAAATTGGCAACGTATAATTTATTATCGTGAATATACATAATATAACCAACTTTATATTTCTGATTATCTTCTTCATCTATTTCTAATAATTTACTATAATTTTCATCTGTAATTTCTTTTGATCCTCCATATATTTTTTGATATATATTAAATTCTCTCTTTTGGTAATCACTAAATTTATTTTTATTATTTGCCTTATAAAATGAAAAATTAGAATCTAAACAAAATGAGAATTGATTAATGTTATATGTAATTTTATCTACATCCAAATTAATAAATTTATTATCATTATTTGAGTCTAATCTAATAATTTCATTATCTTTAAAAATAAATTCAGGTTGTTTATCTGATTTACCATAAATATTAACATTTATTTTTTCTTCTAAAATGAAATTTTGGAAATCGAATTTATTGGTTTCTTCACATATTCCTTGTAATTTTTGGTCGATTAAATTCATTGTTTGGTTATAATCTGTTTTATTTGAATAAGTTGAACAAGTTTTACAATATGATTTATTGCTTTCATTATTAAATATTTGTGTAAAATCTCTTCTTCTATCTAATTTTATATTACTTTGTGAATTTCTTGTGATTGGTTGAATTGAATATTTATCATAAATATTAAATAAATTAGAATTTATTAAATCCTTATCCTCTTGGCTTATTTTATCTTTTAATAAATCATCAAATGAATTATTGATGACTCCATTTATTTTATCATAAAGATTAGTATTATTTATATTTTTTTTACCTATAGGTGAAGATGAAAGAGTATATTTTTTAGTGTTAATATTTATTTTAGCTGTAAAACAAAAATTTAATTTGATATCTTTTAATGACCCCAAATAGAATAAATAAAAGAAATAGAAATATAAGAATCCATAACTTAAATCATGATCTCCTAAAACCCAGTAAATTGTGAAATTCTTATAATAGATTAAATAAAGAATGAAATAAAAGAATATTATAATATTATATTGAGAAAACATTATTTTATAATTTATTAAATCTTCCGAAGATTTGTCTCCAATATTTTTAATATCGGTCAAAAAATTATCATTGAATAAATCAAAAACATTTCCCAAAAATATAATTGTTTTCTCTTCTAAAATATTATCTTGACTTAGAATCAAGTCATTAAATAAAGCTGGTAAAATAGAGAAGAAGTCGCCGTAACAATTACTGAAAACATAATAATTTTTGGTGTTTCCTTCTTTATTTATTGTTTCTATCTTTGGGGTTTTAAGGATACTTTTTTTATCTTTATTATCAATAATATAATGATTATAAGCTTCTGATATATTCATATTATTTATATTATTTTTTTCACAATCGGATTTAAATAAGTTGTAAATATAAAAATAGTTCTTAATGCAAAGTTCTCTTAAAATTTTAAAATTACCATAACATTGATTTTTTTGTTGTTTATAATCAACACAAGCAGAAATATAAGATGAAATAAAAGCATCGAAATTTTCATATATTAAATTAATGTCTGGTGTTTGATTTGCTTTTTCAGTTTCATTTAAAGATTTAATTTTGCTCATTAATTTCTCTGGATCATTAGTTAAACTTACCAATTCTTCAATTTCTTCATCATCTTTATCTTCATTTATTATAATAGGTGAAGGTTGAAATCTAAAATATGAGCCGTCTAATAATTTTTTAATATCATCGGTAGTGATATTGGTTGAATTGTTAGATGTAGTTTCCATTAAAATTTTTATAAATAATACAAATATTAAAATAAATGGATAAATAATATAAAGACTATTTATATTATTTATTATGACTGAAGCGGTGGATATACTTTATGATAATCGCGTTCATGAATATGTAGTTTATCAAAATTTGTCATCATTTCAAAAAACAGTAAATCGAATATCAGATACATGGTTTATTAATATTATGCCTCCAACCTCACTTTCAAGTTATTATATATCTCCAAATAAAACTCCATTTTTAAAATCAAATAAATATAAATTATGGGGATTTAAAAATGAATTTTTAAAAGCTTATCGTTATATTATAGAAAATAAAACATCACATATAACTTTAGAAGCAAATCCTGTAGATTGTCCACTTTGTCATCAACGTATCGATGGCATTGGTAGATATGAATTATTTATTGTTAATGATCCAAATTATGGTCGATTCTGTTGGGGAACTTTATTATGGCATTTGGTATTAGAACATAATTATAAACCACCGAGATTTTTTATAGAATATATATATAATGAATATGTAAAAACTATTTATGGAATTAACACGGTTATTATTAAATTAGATGAAAATTCATTAAAACATTTTGACATAATGTCACGAACCGGATATGAAAATAAAATTGATTATATTGATAATAAATTTGTTTATGAAAATGGTACTCATAACATTGAATATATGGGTGATATAATTGGACAATGTACAGATTTCGATAAAAGATTGCCAGGTGTAAAATCTAGAATTAGAAATACTGGTATTTTTTTTGGAAAGGCAGTAATTAAAAATGATAATGAAATTAGAATAGAAGAAACAGAATCAGAATATGATAAAAGAGCAGTTAATTATATATATTATGTTCATCCTTACAATTCCGAAGCATCAGAAGATATAAATTATTATGATAAATTTAAAATTGATATTCCAAAATTCGAGGATTATAAATCTTTTGTTTCTTTATTTGCAACATATACAAATTTATTGGGATTAATTTTATTTGCAAATGAAGGAATATATGTTATTTCAAAAATAACAAAAAATAGCGTCATTTCTAATTTAGATCAAAATTTTAATCATGAAGAATATGCAAAAATTTATGATTTTGTTGATATTGATTATCAAACATTTGTAAATAATTATATAATTAAATTAAATGTCCCTCAATTATCTGAAAATCAAAAAAAACATTGTTATGAATATTATCAATATGCGGGTTCATGGAATAAAAAAATAAATGAAATAATAAATAATTATAAAATAAAAGTATCATATTTTCCTAAAATATCCGTTGACAAATCTAATAATGAATATAATAAAAGTCATTTCGAATTAATATATGATACATTATATTTACCACTTGATGCTTGCCTTGCTTATTAAAACACAAATTTTTATAAAAATATAAAGCAAAAAAACATTTATTATAATATAATAAATATTTATACGATGGCAAATTTAGATCATTATAAAATACCATATACACATCAAATAAATTTAGACGGACAACAGCCACAGGGATATGTTTTATGTCCACAAATTATTTCACCAGATTTAATAACGTCTATTCCAGACGTAAATCCTGAAAAATCAATATTTAAAATATGGTCTTTTAAATATGAATTTATGAAATATTTTAATATTTATATTAATGACATCAGAGGAGGGAATCAAAATGTCATTAAAAAAGAAAATCAAAATAAAAAGTGTCCAATGTGTGAATGTTTAATAGGAGATGAAAATGAAATGAATCAAATTTATTATGTTCCAGACGTTAATTATTGTTTTTCTTCTTTTATTATTCATATGATGAAATTTCATGATTACAAACCTCCAAAAAAATTTATAGAATATACATTATTAAGAATAAACACAGATTATAAATATGTAAATTTTGAACAAGATACATTATTATTTCTTAAAAATTTTGTTAATCATAACGTATTTATGAATTATAAATTTATAAATAAAACTATTGGAAATATTCAACGTTTTATTGGTAATACTGTAAAATTTGTTGAAAATAATTATAGTCATTTAGTTAATTATCCAAATATTGTTAAATCTTATAATAATAACATCAGTTTTGGCGTAATTCCAGAATATAATTATAGTCATGGTGTAAAATATATAGATTCTGAAATAACAGGGTTTTTAAATATTGATCTGTCTGGTGATAAATTTTATAATATTAAAAAAATTTCTATAGCAAATAGAATACACGATAAAGATTATCAAGTGCAAAATGGTAACGCAAACGGGATTTATTTTTTTCATCCTGACAGCTTCAGCCAAGATAATGTCGTATTTCACACACATCCCGATTATATATCTACTGGCAATGAATTTATTATTAAAAGATTAATAAATGGAAAAGCATTATTTGAAATTTTTTCTGGAGCTGATATTATAAATTTTATGCATGGATTGAAAAATAATCGTTCTAATATGTCAACAAGTATAGTATTCACTCTTGAAGGAATATATCAAATGTTGCCAGATCCAAATTTAAATCCATATAATATAACAGAGCAACAAATTCAACAGGTAGATGGTGAAATTGCTCAATTTATGTTTTATATTAGTGATTACTTTAGATATTCTATTGTTGATAAATTAGAAGATGGAAAATATCAAAAAAATGTAGAATATCATAATATGGTATATCATGAAAATATGTTTTTTAACTATATAAAAAACAAATTAAAAAGTCTTGATATTATTTTATTATTTTATCCAAAAGAAATGAAAAGCGATGGCACGTGGGGATATGGTGATATATATTTACCTTTTGATGATCAATATAAAAACAGATTACAACAAAGATTAGTAGCCCAAGAACAACCGCAACCACAGCTTCAGCCACAACAACCTCAGCCACAGCCACAACAACAGCAACAACAGGATAATCAAGATGATCCTATTCCAAACGCAAAAGATCCCTTTTTGCCAATTCTTCCACTAGAAGAAAAACAAGCACCACATGATAATCAAAATTATGATCATCAAAGAAATAATATTTATATGGATCGACAACTTCAACATCCAAATCAACCAATGCCATTACCAAATCAACAAAATCCTTAAATTTAAATTCAAAATTTTTAAGTTTAATAAATTATTTTATTTATGTATTAAATGATAATAAATAAAATTCTCATAAATTTCGATTTATTGAAATTTATGGCTGATTTTATTTATTATTGTAAGTGAAACGAACAATATAAATAAAATCTCCTAAAATTCGATTTATCAAATTTTAGGGTTTGCTAAATTATTTATTTGCGAGCGAAGCGAGTAAATAAATAATTTTGCTCCTAATTTCGATTTATTGAAATTTAGGGTTGGATTTATATTTATCATGAGCGAAGCGAATGATAAATATAAATGCTCCTATGTTTTTTATGTTTTTATATTGCACTAGCAGATCTTGTTAAAAGTTTTTTAGGGGTACACCGGCCCTTCCCTCTGCCAGTGTTTTTTTTTATTTTTTTTTTAAGATTTATAATTTTTCTGGGGTTTAGTTCGGGGGGAATTCTGTTAATAATCGACTTTTAACAAGACCCGATGGTGTATTATTTTAAGATGCTCAAAGATCACTCAGTTCTTGAGCCTGTAAGCTCTCGCTGTTACCAATGCAAATCTTCCAACGGCATCGGTGCAGTCCTGCTCACACAGGTCTTTGTCCTTTATGATCTCTTGTTTCTTCTTCTTGAAAAGAACAAACAGGGACGAAAGCTCAGCGTTTAGCTGGGGGAGGTCAAACATAGCCACAAGCCGACGGATCAGATCATTGCGATCATGTTCCATCAGCACGGGCGCCGCCTGAATCTCCATCCAACGAAAGCTAACCCTCGCCCATGTTTCCGTTAGCTTGAGGAATATCGACGTGATTTCTCTGATTCTTGCGTTAGCGATTTGGACGCGCGTCATCACAAGATCATTGTAGTACTGTTTGTGGAAAGCACAACAATGGAGAAACTCTTCGCGGCGTTGCCACTGGACCTCATTTGCACGGGTGGCAAAGTGGTCAGCGACATCGGCGTTCCACGAAGAATAGGATTCGAACTCTCGCATGTGAAGCTCGATGTCGTCGTACTCCCCCCTAAGTCTCTGGTAATTCTGTTCAAATTCGAAATAAAAGTTAGCAAGCATTTTAAAAATAAGTAGTGATTAAATGAAAGAATAAAGAAAATATAAGATTCGTAAAATTTCAATTTTTATTTTTTAAATCTTAAAAAATCAATTATTTTACTTAATAAATAAAATAATAAATTCTAAATATTTAATCTACGTCTTCAACCTTAACCCCACCATCTTTTTGCTGTTTAAACATATCAGCCATCTTTGAAGGATCAAAACCAGGAGGCATTTGACCGTTTTTAAACATATCAGCCAAATTTTCCATTCCTGGAGGAGTTTGACCATTTTTAAGCATTTCGGCCATCTGTTTTATTTGTTCTTCACTCATACCTTCGGGCATCTTACCAAACATTTGAGGGCCTGTGCCATCACCACCTCCTTCGGTGTTATTAGTTCCCTTATACATCTTTTGAGTTATAGGATGGATAAAATCGCTAAATTCTTTAAATTTAGCTTCATATTCTTCTTTTGTTGCTTCTTGATTCTCATCAATCCATTTTTGAATTTCTTCAACTTTAGATTTAATATTTGCCTTTTCTTCATCACTCAAAGACTTATTATCATCTGCATAAATAGATTTTGAAGAATAAATAATACCTTCAAGTTGAGATTTTGATTCTATTCTTTGTTTTATCTTTTCATCATCATCTTTAAACTTTTCGGCATTCTTAACCATCTCTTCAATTTGTTCCTTTGATAGACGGCCTTTATCGTTTGTAATAGTAATATTATTTGTATGATTATTTGCTTTATCGACTGCTGTTACATTTAGAATACCGTTTGCGTCGATATCATAAGAGATTTCAATTTGTGGTACACCTCTAGGAGCTGGTGCAATCCCCGAAAGTTCGAAAGTGCCAAGTTTATTATTATCTCTTGTCATTGCTCGCTCACCTTCGAAAACTTGAATTGTAACGGCTGGTTGATTATCTGAATATGTCGAAAATGTTTGTGATTTCTTACATGGAATCGTTGTATTTCTTGGAATCAGAACGGTCATAACACCGCCGGCAGTTTCAAGACCAAGAGAAAGAGGAACAACATCAAGAAGTAAAATATCCTTTGCATCACCTGAAGAATTACCGGTTAAAATTGAAGCTTGAACTGCTGCACCATAAGCAACGGCTTCATCAGGATTAACAGAATGATTTAATTTTTTACCATTAAAGAATTCGGAAAGCATAGCCTGAACCTTTGGAATTCTAGTCGAACCTCCAACCAAAACAATTTCATCGATTTGTGATTTATCAAGTTTAGCATCAATTAAAACCTTTTCAACCGGTTTAAGACATTTAATAAATATTGAAGAACACAAATCCTCAAATCTTGCCCTTGTAATAGTGGTATAATAATCGATTCCATCTATTAGTTGTTCAACTTCAATATTTGCCTGTGTTGCCGTTGAAAGTGTGCGTTTGGCTCTTTCACATGCTGTTCTAAGTCTGCGGAGTGCACGATTATTAATTTTAACATCTTTTTTATATTTCTTTTGAATTTCTTGAGCGCAAAAATCAACCATAATATTATCAATATCTTCACCTCCAAGGTGTGTATCTCCAGCCGTTGCTTTGACTTCAAATACTCCATCCTCGATAGATAAAAGAGAAACGTCAAAGGTACCACCTCCAAAATCAAAAATAATAATATTATGCTCCTTATCTTTATTCTTATCTAGACCATAAGCGATAGCTGCAGCTGTTGGCTCATTGATAACACGAAGAACATTAAGACCCGCAATTGTTCCAGCATCTTTTGTTGCTTGTCTTTGAGAATCATTAAAATAAGCTGGAACGGTAATCACAGCATCCTTAACAGTTTCGCCAAGATAAGACTCCGCTGTTTCTTTCATTTTAGACAAAACCATACTACTTATTTCCTCTGGTGTAAATTCTTTAATTTCATTCTTATATTTTGCTTGAATGTAAATTTTATTATCCTTATTTATAATTTTAAATGGCCAATGTTTAGAATCATTTTGAACAACAGGATCATTAAAACGTCTTCCAATCATTCGCTTAGCATCAAAAATAGTATTTTCTGGGTTCATTGAAGCCTGATTTTTTGCTGCATCACCAATTAGTCGTTCAGTATCATTAAATGCAACATATGATGGAGTTGTACGATTTCCTTGATCATTTGCGATAATTTCAACTCTTCCATTCTTCCAAACTCCAACACATGAATAAGTAGTACCAAGATCAATACCAATCGCTGACATTTAAAAATAAAATATAATTTTTTATATTATTTTGTTATTGTTTTAAATAAAAAATAAATACGCAAATTTAAAAATATAAATTTAATTGTTTAATAAACAATTAAATTTTTAGATTTACGTTTAAAAATTTATCATTTAAAATATTTTAAATATTTTATATAAAAAATTCAAAAAATGATAAATGAAGTAATTATGGACAATCAAGATGTTAAAAATTCTATAATAAATGGAACTTATTTTAGTAATAATGATATTGATAACGGTGAACATGGAAACAAAAAAATTATATATGATTTATTTAATCAGTTTATTATTGGTTATATAACAACTCGTGATATTAATTATCATGAACATAAAATGAATTGTTATGATTGTTATACTAGGTTAAGAGAAGCATGTACAACTCATTATAAAAAAATGTATCAAATATTTAAAAATGATACAAATAATCGAAATTTTATTATTTCTGAAGCATATGAAAAATATATTATGAGAAGAAGAGATGATAAAAAAATATATGATTTTGATATTAAAAAATTAATAAATTTGAATAATTATTATATTTTTGGAGATACACACGGTGATTTTTTTCCTTTAATTTCTATCTTAAAAGATAATTTAAGAAGGCCAGCACCACCATCTGTATTGATTGAAAGTATAAATTCACATGAATCTGATCCAAGACTAACATATGAAAATGTGGGTCAACAACAAACAATTATTTTTTTAGGCGATGTTTTTGATCCATTCAATGGAGATTTTGTCGATGATGTTTATTTATATGGCAATATTTTAAATAAATTTATTATAAATTCAAAAATAGCATTTGCTCAAAATAATGTCGTTGTTTTTTTTTATTTTATCATATATTTGTTATACCAAAAAAATTTTAGAATTTATTGGATTCTTGGAAATCATGATTTAAGTTATGGATTTTTATATTTTTATTTTTTTTATTTATTTTATCTTGGTTCATTTAAAACATGTAATTTAACATTTTATTTTACTTGTGAAATTGGAATTAATCGTCAATCACGTTTATTATCTCATAATTTATTTTATTTAAAAACAAAATGTAACATATCAAATGATCATTTATATGAAAAAATATATGGCGCAATGACAAATTTTAATAGTTCTCATTATCCTTTAGTAGAATTAGAACATTATGAAAATGAAAATTTTTACAATGAAAGACAAGTTTCAGATTTAGCTCTAGTTACTAGTTATGACAATTATAAAACACACGATACTAAAAATTTTGCTGCAAATTATACAAGAAGATTAGATTCTAGAGGAGATTTTTATATATTATTTAATAACAATAATATAAAAATTGAATGTCCATATTCGAAAGATATACGAGATTTTCAAAATTTAAAAATACCATTCGAATTTAAATTAAATAATAATATTTACGGTCATGTTAATCATTCAAAACATTTTTATTTTGATGAATATGGTAATTTATATTCAGAAGTATATGATAATGAAAAAGGTTTTAAGATAAATTTTCTTCCAGACCAAGAAGAGAAAACTTATCAGATAGTTAATTATTTTTCTTTATGTTTAGATACAAACCTTTCATTTTATCAAATATCAGATCATATAAGAGATAAAGATTATTGCTGTAATACTGAATGTTTGAAAGATAACGCCATACATAATAAAATTAAATTTATGGAATATAAAAATATACCTTGTTTCGATCGGAAAGATATCGTGGATCCGGAAACAAGATATAACAAAGATTATAACAGAGGATACTTAGATTATTCAAATCGAAAAGGACGGAATAGAGATGATTATGCTAATAATATATATTATAAAAGAGGATATAAACATGCATCTGCAAAGCATGGAAATTTAGATTATATAAATAAGTTAAATCGCGAAAAAGATATTCCAGAATTAATTGATAAACCAACAATGATATTGGAAAAAGATAATATGATTGGAGACGATATGACAATTGTAGGATTTATTGCTTATATTAAAGATAATCACTTTAACATTAAAAACTTAAAAAAAGATTATCAAATTCATAGGTTTATTTTAACTTATGATATTTACAGTAATGAACAAAAAGAAAATAAACAAGATTATATTGTTAATGCAAAAATTGAAGGCGGAATTAAAGATGAACAAAAAAAAGAAAGAAAACGATATGATCCAGGTTATTTTAGAACAACAAATAGAGATACAACCAGAATGAATATTTATAAAGCATTAAACGGCAATCAAAGAAATATTTATAAAAAAGAAATAAAAAAATTCACTACGATAAATGAAATTTTAGATTCTCAGGAAAATATTACATGGAATTTCACATTGATATTAAATAATTTATGTTTAAATGAAGAAGGAAGACAAACATTTTCTCCTTTTATTTTTAATGCTGCTTCATATCCAAATTCAAAAAATGATATTTATTATCCATTACAAACTATGGATATGGAAAAAATAGCCCATGAACCTATAAATAAATTTATAATAAAATATGATGACGGGCATATGAAAGATATTTCATTGGATTTTGGAAATTTTATTAAAACAATGGAAGCCATGAATTTAAATTATGAAGAAAACAGAGAAGAAAATGCAGATGCCAAGAAATTTTATATTTTAATGATAAAATATATAATAAATTTTTTGCAAAGAATTCAAGAACCTTTAATTCAAGATATTTATTTAATAATCAATATTAAAATTCAATATTATTTTTATTTGTATAAATTGTATATATTATCTAAACGTGGAATTTTACCATATTCACGAGAAGAACAACAATTTACTTTTTATGATAATGCATTTATTTTTACACTTTTATTATATTGTACATATGAAAATTATATATCCAAATTACCAGAAACTACATATAGGCAAATATATGCGGCGTTAACTCCATTATTACAACAATTATTTAATTTCTTTTCTACACATCAAGATAAAAGATATTTATTACCGTTATCAATTTAATTTTAAAAATTTTAAA
>OIZA01000686.1_pt1 | contig 15449 bp, 14 predicted proteins | sample 1588381 | NCBI WGS metagenome assembly OIZA01 (sample SAMN03283277) | human gut metagenome | biome: human-associated habitat; material: feces | host: Homo sapiens | place: Peru | collected 2012 | reverse complement strand
GGTTATGTAAAAATCAGAATTCACACTGTTGACTCACAGGATCATGTTTCCCCTGAATTTGACGGAAAAATTCCGAATGCAACTGTCCGCGCAAATAATCCTGCAATGGTTGCAAATCCCATGCCTCAAGGTGAATTCGAATCAAAAATCATCGATTTTGTTACTGAGATGATAAACAAGATGGGATACGAAGTTACTGTTGAAGTTATGTTCCGCGAAGAAAAGAAAATTGGAATAAAACTTACAAGCGACAGTTCTTCTATTCTTATTGGACGCAAGGGAAAGAATCTTGATGCAATGCAGCTTCTTGTAAATGTTTATGCAGGCCACCTTGGACACGAAGATGTAAGAATTATTCTTGACAGCGAGAATTACAGAATCCGCCGTGAGGAAAGTCTTGTTCGTCTTGCATACGTTACTGCCGATAAGGTTAGACAGACAAAGAATTCAATTCTTCTTGAACCGATGAATCCTTTTGAGCGTCGTCTTATTCACACAACTCTTAATGACATTGGCGATATTGAAACTAAAAGCGAGGGAGATGATTCGCAGGAAAAAGGTATCGCCGGAAAAAGAAGGAATGGTTCACTTTGTTGGAATTATTCTGTTAATGGTATTGATGGTAGTTGTACTTTTTAATGATATATCGAAATTATTCAGATAAGGACAAATTATATGTATAGAGACAATACGAAAGTTATAAAAATAGGCAACAGGGTTATCGGAGGAGGTAATCCCGTACTTATACAATCAATGACCAATACGCCTACAGAAGATGTAAAAAGCACTGTAGACCAGATATTACGCCTTGAAAAAGCAGGATGCGAGATAATCAGATGTACTGTACCGGATGAAGCAGCGGCAAAAGCACTTAAGGAAATCAAAAAAGAAATTCACATTCCTCTCGTTGCGGATATTCATTTTGACTACAAAATGGCTATTCTGGCAATGGAAAACGGTGCCGACAAGATAAGAATTAATCCCGGCAATATAGGAAGTACAGACAGGATTAAAGCGGTTGTAGATTGTGCAAGAGAACGAAATATTCCTATAAGAGTCGGTGTAAACAGCGGATCACTTGAAAAAAATATAATTGAAAAGTATGGCGGACATGTATGTGCTGAAGGTATTGTTGAAAGTGCCATGGATAAGGTAAGAATTATAGAAGAACAGAATTATGATAATATTGTTGTAAGCATAAAATCATCGGATGTTCTTATGTGCGTCAAGGCACATGAACTTATTGCAAAAGAATGCAGGTATCCGCTTCATGTGGGAATTACAGAGTCAGGTACCGTATATTCAGGAAATATTAAGTCAGCAATTGGACTTGGCATAATTCTTAATCAAGGTATCGGTGATACAATCAGGGTATCTCTTACAGGAGATCCGGAGGAAGAAATTAAATCAGCAAAGCTCATTCTCAGAACTCTTGGGTTGAGAAAGGGCGGTGTTGAAGTCGTATCATGCCCTACTTGCGGAAGAACCAAAATTAATCTTATAGATCTTGCATCAAAGGTTGAGAATCTTGTAAGCACATATCCGCTTGATATTAAAGTTGCGGTAATGGGATGCGTTGTAAATGGTCCGGGCGAAGCAAGAGAAGCTGACCTGGGAATTGCCGGCGGTATAGGAGAAGGACTTCTCATAAAAAAAGGCGAGGTTATTAAGAAAGTTCCTGAAAATATGCTTTTACAGGCACTTAAGGAAGAACTTGACAAATTAGTATAAGAAAGAGTGGAATAATGATGGACGAAAAAAATTTTTTTGAAGTTTTCCCGTCATTAAAATTAAAAAAAGAACTAAAGACGGCTTTTGATGATGCAATGGTAACACATATATCCATGAATTCATCAAAAACCGTTATTAAGATATATCTGATTTTTAACAGGCTTGTTGGACGGGATATTGTGGCTCAGGTGGAGGATGAGATATCACGTCAGATGAAGCCTTTTTTAGCTACAAAAGTTGTAATCCTTGAAAAATTCCGGTTATCGGAGTTATATACTTCTGAAATTATTTTTAACGATTACAAAGACAGTATTATATACGAACTTGGAAAAAACAATAAGTTATATGAACAGATTTTCAGGGATGCCAGGTGGTCATTTGACGGTGAGGAAAATATTAAACTGATAGTTGCAGATAATTTTGTATCACGAAAGAAAACACCTGAGCTTGTTGAAATTCTTACTGAAATGATGGAATGCAGGTTTGGTAAAAATATTACCTATAATGTAGTATATGAGGAACGTGAGGAAAGCAGGCACAGTAGGGAAGCCGAATATAAAGTCCAGCGGATTATTGATGAAATAGCAGCAAGAGGAGCTGCGAAAACAGAGAAAACCGAAGCAGCGCCTGCAGAAACTCCTGCTGAAAAGAATGAAAAAGAGGCAGAAACCAAACAGGAGAAAAAAGAATTTAAGAAAGAGTACATACGTCCTGTTAAACATTCCGATAATCCTGATGTTATATACGGAAGAGACTTTAACGATGAGCCGGTAACCCTTGATACGGTAATCCATGAAATGGGTGAAATTACATTCAGGGGACAGATTATTTTTACCGACAAAAAGGAATTAAGAAACGGTAAGATTATTCTTATTTTTGATGTAACCGATTTTACAGATACTATTTCCGTAAAACTTTTTCTCCAGCCTGAACAGCTTTCGGAAGTGGAGGATGAACTTAAAAAAGGTAAATTCATCAAAATAAAAGGTGTAACAACTGTTGATAAATTCTCCGGGGAACTGACAATCGGTTCTGTGGTGGGAATCATTAAAATTGACGATTTCCGTAAAAAAAGAATGGATTATGCAATGGAGAAGAGAGTGGAATTACATCTCCATACAAAGATGAGTGATCTTGACGGCGTATCTGATATAAAAGACATAATCAGACAGGCAATGAGCTGGGGACATAACGCCATTGCAATAACCGACCACGGGGATGTGCAGGCATTTACGGACGCATATCATATGTTAAGAGACTCCGGCAATAAGGATTTTAAGGTTATATACGGTGTAGAGGCGTATATAGTAGATGATTTGAGAAAAATAATTTTTGATTCCAAGGATCAGAAATTTGATGATACATATGTGGTATTCGATTTGGAAACAACAGGTCTTTCACCTGTTAATGACAGTATCATAGAAATTGGTGCCGTTAAAATACAGAATAAAAAAGTAGTGGACAGGTTCTCAACGTTTGTCAACCCTAAGATACCTATTCCATACAATATTGAACAGCTTACGGGAATTGACGATTCCATGGTTGTGGATGCGGATACCATAGAAAATATCCTTCCTGAATTTCTTAAGTTCTGTGATGGTGCGGTAATGGTTGCCCACAATGCGGAATTTGACGTTACCTTTATAAGGGAAAAGACAAAAACAATTTTAGGAAAGGCCTTTGAATGTACGGTAGTTGATACCGTATCTCTTGCCAGGGCACTTATTCCTAACCTCGGTAAGTTTACGTTGGACCATGTGGCAAAAGCACTCAACGTATCATTGTTACATCACCATAGAGCTGTTGATGATGCGGAATGTTGTGCGGATATTTTTCTTGCGTTGGTAGCACGTCTTGAAATGCGTAATATTTTTAATCTTGACGAAATCAACGAAATTGAAGAATTTAATATAAATGCGATAAAAAAAGCTAAAACATATCATGCGATTATTCTTGCAGATTCGGAAGTGGGAAGAGTTAATCTTTACAGGCTTATATCCCTGTCACATCTTACCTATTTTAACAGAAGACCACGAATACCTAAGAGTGAAGTTGAAAAATACCGTGACGGTCTGATTCTTGGTTCTGCATGTGAAGCGGGCGAGTTGTATCAGGCAATACTTAACGGAAATACCGAAGAAGAAATAGCAAGATTAGCCAATTATTATGATTATCTTGAAATACAGCCTGTGGGAAACAACAGGTTTATGATAGAATCCCAAAGACTACCTCAGATTAAATCAGAGCAGGATATTATTGATATTAATAAAAAAATAGTGGCTCTCGGAGAAAAGTTTAATAAACCGGTAGTTGCCACCTGCGACGTTCATTTCCTTAATCCTGAAGATGAAGTCTACAGACGAATCATAATGAAGGGACAAGGTTTTGATGACGCGGATAACCAGGCACCGCTGTTTTTGAGAACAACGGAGGAAATGCTTGAAGAATTCAAATATCTTGGTGAAGATAAGGCATACGAAGTAGTAGTTACCAATACAAGGCTTATTGCTGATTTGTGTGAATACATTGAGCCTGTAAGACCGGATAAATGTCCTCCTGTTATTCCTAACTGTGACCAGACCTTAAGGGATATATGTTATAACAGGGCACATGAGATGTATGGACCCAAACTTCCGGAAATTGTAGAATCAAGACTGGAAAAAGAGCTTAACTCCATTATTTCAAACGGATATTCCGTTATGTATATTATTGCCCAGAAACTGGTATGGAAATCCAATGAGGATGGTTATCTGGTAGGTTCAAGAGGTTCCGTAGGTTCTTCGTTTGTAGCTACGATGTCAGGCGTTACGGAGGTTAATCCGTTAAGTCCGCATTACTTATGCCCTGAATGTTATTATGTTGATTTTGATTCCGATGAGGTAAGAAAATTTGCGGGCGGTGCAGGCTGCGATATGCCTGATAAGATATGCCCTAAATGCGGTGCAAAGCTTAAAAAAGAAGGATTTGATATTCCATTTGAGACCTTCCTCGGTTTTAACGGCGATAAAGAGCCGGATATTGACTTGAACTTCTCAGGAGAGTATCAGGCGAAAGCACATGCCTATGTTGAAGTAATTTTCGGAGAAGGACAGACATATAAGGCAGGAACCGTAGGAACACTTGCAGATAAAACGGTATATGGTTATGTAAAAAAATATTACGAAGAAAAGGGCGAACGTAAAAGAAGTTGTGAAATCAACAGAATTGTAAACGGAGGCGTAGGCGTTAAACGTTCAACGGGACAGCATCCCGGCGGAATTATTGTATTGCCATACGGAGAAGAGATACATTCTTTTACCCCGATACAGCATCCTGCAAATGATATGACAACCAATATCGTTACAACACATTTCGATTACCACAGTATTGACCATAACCTTTTGAAACTTGATATTCTCGGTCATGATGACCCTACAATGATAAGGATGTTACAGGATTTAACCAAACTTGATCCTACGCATATACCTCTTGACAGTCCTGAGGTTATGTCACTTTTCCAAAGTACTGAAGCACTAAAAATTAATCCTGAAGATATTGGCGGAACGAAGCTTGGATGTCTTGGCATTCCTGAATTCGGAACAGATTTTGCTATGCAGATGTTAATTGATACTAACCCACAGCATTTTTCCGATCTTGTTAGAATTGCCGGACTTTCCCATGGAACTGATGTATGGCTTGGCAATGCACAGACTCTCATTGAAGAGGGAAAAGCAACCATTTCTACTGCAATTTGTACCAGAGATGATATTATGATATATCTTATCAACATGGGAATTGAAGCGGGAACCTCTTTCAAAATAATGGAATCGGTCAGAAAAGGTAAGGGACTGAAGCCGGAATGGGAAGAACTTATGGTTAATGCAGGAGTGCCTGACTGGTATATCTGGTCATGTAAAAAAATCAAGTATATGTTCCCAAAAGCCCATGCGGCAGCTTATGTTATGATGGCGTGGAGAATAGCATATTGTAAAGTGTTTTATCCTCTGGAATATTATGCTTCATATTTTAGTATAAGAGCTGATGATTTTTCATACAGAATAATGTGTTTCGGTAAAGATAAACTTGACGAATATATAGAAGATTATAAAAGGCGGAATGATTCACTTACAAACAAGGAGCAGGGACAGTTAAAGGATATGAGAATTGTTCAGGAGATGTATGCAAGAGGCTTTGATTTTATGCCTATTGACCTGTACAAATCCCATTCGAGAAATTTTCAGATAGTGGATGGCAGGCTTCTGCCACCATTTAAATCAATAGACGGACTTGGAGAAACAGCGGCAGACAGTATTTACGAAGCAGCCAAATGTGGAAAATTCCTGTCTGTAGAGGATTTTATCGATAAAGCAAAAGTTCCTAAAACAAGTGCGGCAGTAATGGTGGAACTTGGTATTCTGAAGGGAATGTCGGCTAACAACCAGCTTTCATTGTTTGATTATATGTAACACTAAAAAAGGATTCCAAAATGAATTGGAATCCTTTTTTTTCATTAGGAGTATTTTATAAAAGTTAAGAATTAAGCGACGTGATATTTCTTAATCGCTGCATCAATTGCCTTAATAATATTATCAAGATAAGGTTTGTCAACGGATATTTTGACTTTACTTCTTGGAATTTCAATATTAACCGCTGCACCTACAAGACCTTTACTTCCTGAAACACTCTTTGTCTTATCATACGGATAAGATACGGTACCTTGTGTAGTTGTAACAATAATTCGCTTCTGTGTAATACCACATCCGGCAACTCTGTCATCATCACCATCAAGGTTCAATACACCACCAAATACAAATTCATAAGCTTCGTTATCAAAAAGTTTAGTTGCCAGCTGTCCCCAATAGTTAGCATATTTTTTGATGAATTTATCCGAATACCCTGTCTTTGCTTTAGCAATGGATTCAATTTCATCTGTTGTTCGTGCTGTCTCAACAATCTCAGGTTCTTCAACAACTTCCGGCTCAGCAGCAGGAGCAGTATTAACAACTTCCGGCTCAGCAGCAGGAGTAGTATTAACAACTTCCGGTTCAGCAACAGGAGCAGTATTAACAACTTCCGGCTCAGCAGCAGGAGCAGTATTAACAGCTTCCGGTTCAGCAACGGGAATAGTATTAACAAATTTCTCAGGTTCTTTAGAATTATTGACTTCTTCAACCTTGGCTTTAGGAAATTCTGTAATTACAGAACCTGCCGGTGTAACAGGAGCCACAGGCTTAACAGGAGTTACAGGTGTAACAGGAGTAACAGGAGTTACAGGCTTAACAGGAGCAGAAGCTTCCGGTGTAACCGGCGTTGTCTTAGTCTGGGTTGGTGCTACAAATGGTATTGAAGCAGGAGATGGTGTCTGCGCAGCAGCCTCTCTTGCTTTACCTGGAGTATGAAAAAATAATTTAGGAGCAGTAGGAGCAGTAGGAAAAGTACCTGCCGAACTTGCCGGAGCCTGAGATGGATTTGAAATATAAGATACATTCTGACCACATGCCATACATACACGAGATCCTGTGATTAACTGAGTTCCACATCTTGGGCAAATCATATTAGTAACCTCCTTCAACGATATATATCCTTATTAATTGTATTCTATCACAACATTATTTTTATGGCAATGTTTTTTATTGTCGAAAAACCTCTATTCATGTTATAATTCTTAGAAGTTACCGCGAAAGGAATAAAAAATGTACACACATTCAGAAATAATAAAACGTTTTTATGATATGGCAGATCCCGGATATTGTAAATTTTCCTCATCACTTATACCGGGAAGTAAGCCTCTGATAGGAGTAAGAATTCCTTATTTAAGAGTTTTTGCAAAAGAAATTGTTCAAAATGATTATAAAAGTTTTCTCAATAACGTGGGACATGACTTTTTTGAAGAATATATGTTGGAGGGATTTGTAATATCATATATGAAAATTGATTTTTCCTCGAAACTTGAATTTGTCAAAAAGTTTGTTGATAAAATCGACAACTGGTCCGTAAATGACAGCTTCTGTAATTCACTGAAAGAATTTAAAGATAACAGAAGTGCCGGGTATGAATTTCTTGAGCAGTATTTTAATTCACAAAAAGAATATGAAAACCGTTTTGCAAATATAATGCTGATGTCCTATTATCTCATTCCGGAGTATGTCGACAGGGTTCTCAAAGTATTTTCTGAATTTTCCCACGATGCATATTATGCAAAAATGGGTGTAGCATGGGCGGTTGCAACAGCTTTTGCCAAATTTCCGGATAAGACTATGGAATTTATGCGTAGCTGGAAAACCGACAGCTTGACATATAATATGGCAATCCGTAAGATGTGTGAATCTTACAGAGTCAGCAAAGAAGATAAAATAATTCTAAAAAATATGAAGAGATAGTTGACATTTTGACGTTATTGGAAGATACTTTTAATGTTTGAACGGAGGAATTTTAATGAAAAAAACATGTTATATATTATTGGTTTTGACAGCTGTATTAACACTCTGCGGATGCGGTATCCACAAAATAGATGACCCGGCTACGGCGGAGAAGTTTACGAAAGCTGTGGAAGAACTGGGATTTACCACAGAAAAAGAGACAGTTGACGGCGGAGATGTCGTAACTGCCACATACGGAAAGGAAACAGCTGTAGTATCATATGGACAGTATGATGAGATTAGTTCTGTTACACAGATGTATGATTATTTTCTTAAGAATGCTTCGGATAATAAAGACTATACGGTAGAAGAGGGCGAAGGAAAGAGCTTTGTTGCCATATCGGGCGATTATATGTTCAGATGTACAGTCCGTGAAAATACCATTATTGCAGCAACAACAAAGGGCGATGAAGGAAAAGACCTTGTTAATAAAATATTTAGTGAATTAAAATATTAAAAAATGCTTGCATTTTTAAAAACATTGTAGTAATATAATCAAGCACGATGTTTGTGGCTCGTTGGTCAAGCGGTTAAGACGCCGCCCTCTCACGGCGGAAACAGGGGTTCGATTCCCCTACGAGCTATTATGTAATCCGTAGAACGATGGTTCTGCGGATTTTTTTTATTTGCTTTAAAATTTATGATGGGTATGGTATGATGAAATTATCTTAGGAGGCAGATATATGAATGACAAATGGCTTGATTTTGCAATTCGTATTCAGAGTATAGCTCAGGCAGGGCTTCAGTACGGAAAAGATAAGTATGATATTGAGAGATATGAGGAATTAAGACATATTGCCGCAGAGATGATATCTGTTAAATCTGACATATCGATAGATAAGGTATGTGAGTTATTTTGCAATGAAACAGGATATCAGACTCCTAAAGTTGATACAAGAGCAGCGGTATTTATTGATGGGAAAATACTCCTTGTACATGAAAACAGCGGAAAGTGGTCATTGCCGGGAGGCTGGTGTGACGTTGACCAGTCAATTTCATCTAATACGGTAAAAGAGGTTAAAGAAGAAACGGGATTTACGGTATCTGCAAAACGTCTGATAGCAGTTCAGGATTGGAGAAAACACAATGTAACTAATTTTGCATACGGAGTTGTTAAAACATTTATTATATGCGGATATGAATGCGGACAGTTTGAAAATAATATTGAAACAACGGAAATTGCTATGTTTGGAAGAAATGAAATACCGGATAATCTTGCGGTAGAAAAATGTACCAGAGAGCAGATATTAATGTGTTTTGACGCATTTGAAAATCCTGATTTGCCGACACAATTTGATTGAGATAGTTAGCGTATATTACCGTGTAACAGGCGAATGTAGGGAAACTATAAGTTGCTTTTCCTGAAATAAATTATCCTGTATGATGTTGGTAAAGGAGGCAGAAATAATGGAAACCAAGAATATTATTTTAGAACTTCGTACCAAAAGAGGAATGTCACAGGATGAACTGGCAGAGAAAATCATGGTTACGAGGCAGGCTGTATCACGTTGGGAAAATGGGGAAACAGTTCCGAATACGGAGACACTAAAGCTTTTATCCAGAGAGTTTGATGTTTCAATTAATACACTTTTGGGAGAACCGAGAAAACTTGTATGCCAGTGTTGCGGTATGCCGCTTGAAGATGATACGGTTATTGGAAGGGAAAAAGACGGTACTTTAAATGAGGATTATTGTAAGTGGTGTTACGCAGACGGAACATACACATACAGCGATATGGATGAATTGATAGATGTCTGTGTGGGACATATGGCAAATGAGAATTTTTCAGAGGAGCAGGCACGTTCTTATATGAAAAAATTACTTCCGAAACTGGATTATTGGAAAAGATATGATGAGCTTAGTGACAATGGGCAATTTGAAGAATTTAAAAAGCAGTTGATTAAGAAAATCAACGAACTTCATATAGAGGGATTGCCTAAAGTGGAAAAATTAAATGCACTTGTGGGAAAATACGTTAATCTCTGCTACACACTTCCAAACGGTGAAAAAGTTAAATTTCTGGATGATAATAAGACATATTTGGGAAACCAACTGGAATCGGAGTTTGGAGGGGACAGGTGTTTTGGAATCCTTGCGGATATGGATTTTATAATGGTCTGCACGTATGAAGAAAATGGCGGTAATCCTGAACTGGTTATATATAAAAAGAGATAACAGGATGGATGTCAAAATACGAACTTGACTGGAAGTTTAAGTACGAAAAAGGCGTGGATGAATTTTACAATACATATACGGAATGTGGAATCTGCAAGCTGGGACAAAGAGAAGGTTGCTTTGAGTTTGTTCCATACCTGTGCAACATGGATGAAAGAAACTACAGAAATGAAGGCGGACAGTTACACCGCACAAAGACCCTTGCACAAGGGGATGATTGCTGTAATTTTCATGTTACAAAGCTGTAGTTACGGAGGTATTAAAATGCCAATTGGTTTTATTTTATGGAGCCTGGCTTCTTTGGTTTTGATATTTAGAGGGATTTACGCACGTAAATCAGAAGGACCGGTAAGATTTTTTACTGCGTATCGGGCACCGTGGGTAAATGATATTAAAAAATACAATAATGCCATATCGGTGTTATCAATTGTCGGTGGAATAGTTCTGGAAATACTAGGTATACCGCTTTTACGAAAGTCTTCTTCCTATTTGTTAGTGGTTACGATTGCAGCCGGAATATGGATTATCATTCTGACTGTAATATACGAGATTATAGAGAAAAAATACAAAGTAAGGTAAGCAATAATATTAAATACCCTGTAAGATTTCAGCATCCTGCAGGGTATGTTTTTTATTATTTGATTTTCTCCGCAATCTTTTCATAAACAGGAACATCAACATCATACTCATGTCCGAGGCGTACAACCTCATGTATAAGGCTGTCGGCTTCACTTTGTCTTCCGGCACAGATGTCTTTCTGCATGGAAGAGGTGTAGCTGTTTTCAAGATTTTTTATTATTTCAAGGTTGATGTCAACAATATCTTCAGGAATGTCTATTTCCATTCCGGCAGCCAGCCTGGCCAGTTCCTCTACGCATTTTATATACATATCTCTTTCCTTGGAAGCGTGTTTGAATGCGAGAGCGGTTACATTGCAGTAAGTTCCTACAGCAGCCATCGGAGATACCATTGTAAACTTCTTGAAAGTATCCCGCTTTATATTGTCTGAATAAACAGGAGTGATTCCACTTTTGGCAAGGTCTGATGCAACTTCAAGAAGTCTTTGGTCTTTCAGGTTACCGTCCAAAAATCCATATACAATTTTGAAAATATCGCTACTAAGATGAATAAACCCCGGTTCTGTAACGGATGCGGCAATGTATATACAGCCTGCCAAAACTGTTAAATCAGGAAATTCTTTGGATATTTTTTCATTAATACCATATCCGTTAAGCAATGGAATGATTACGGTGTTCTTGACCGCACAGCTTTTTATAATCGGATATGTTGATTCAAGGGAATAGCCCTTGACACATAAAAAGATAACATCAGGATTGTCGTCATATTCTTCAGCACTTACGGTATAAATTTTAGCATTAAATTCATTACGGCCTTTTGATACAAAAAGTCCGTATTCACTAATTTCTTCTAACTGTCTGCCTCTTGCGATGAGTGTTACTTCTTTTTCGGCTTTTGTAAGATAAGCAGCAATGCTTCCTCCTATCGCACCGCCACCGATTACCAGATATTTCATAGTAAAATCCACCTTTTTTGATTATGTGCAATAAGTATATAATCATATAAATTATTTTTCAATAAGGTTGAAATAATAATTGAAAAAAAGTATAATTAAACAAGCAGATATAAAGGAGCAACGGTTATGGTAAAACACATTATTTTATGGACATTGAAATATGAATTTTCCACAGACGAAAAAGATAAAATAAAGCTTGGTATTAAAGAAGGACTGGAATCGCTGACAGGCAGAATTCCCGGACTTGTTGACATTAAGGTGAATATATCGGGGCTTGAAAGTTCTACAGTGGATCTTATGCTTGATTCTACATTTGAAGATGAAGCAGCACTGAAAGCATATTCCGTTAATCCGGCACACGTTGAAGTGGCAGATACAAAAGTAAGACCGTTTACGGCATCGAGGGCATGCCTTGATTATGAAATATAAGGAAATATACAATGTTAAGATTTTTAAAAAAAGTGACGCAGAGGGAACTTGAAGACATTAATGAACAGTTAAGACTTAATGCTTCCAATAATTACAGGGATGCTACGCTTGATAATCTTAAGGAACTTGAGACAAAGTATCGTGAATTATCGGAAAAAGGCAGGCTGAATAAGGAACAGAGCGAGCATTACGGTAAAATGATAGATGACTACAAAGCAGAGTTTAAGGGTTTTACCCATAAGGAACAGAAAGCAGGATGGTAAGATATGGAAGCCAAAGTAAAAAGAACGACCGACAATGTTGAGAACTTGATTAAAGAATTGGAAAAACAATATGTCGATAATAAACCTGACAAGAAAGAAATCAAACCATCAAAATATGATGAAGGAACGGGAACTTTTTATGTAGACGAAGAACTTGCAAAAACCAAGATGGAAAAGAAAAAGATTCCGGAGACTGTAAAAAAAGAAGAAAAGGACTTAAGCATTGATGATATGCTTAAGCTGTTTGTTAAGGAAGACGATGAAAAGAAGCCGGTTAAAAAAGGTATTTCTTTTAATATTGATACAGACAATTCAAAATGGCATAGTTAAAAAGTGTTCCGGCCGGAATACTTTTTTCTTGCTAAAATAAGAAAATTGTAGTATCTTCTTAGTAAGGGATTTTTGCATATGTCATATGCTTTCCCGGTTCATTCCTGTTTCAGGAAAAATTCCATTTTAAGAGATTGTATTTTTTTTATAGGGAGGGATGTTTATTGGCCTGATTTAATAAAATAATATATTGACAAAGGTATTTTATTGGTTTATATTAATATCAACACGAACGAATGTTCGCATATTGAGAAGGAGATTGTTATGGCTAAAGAAGATAAATTAAGAGCATTGGATGCGGCACTTTCAAGTATTGAACGCAGTTTTGGCAAGGGAGCGGTTATGAAGCTCGGAGATCCTGCTGCGGCTATGAATGTAGAGACAGTACCTACGGGTTCATTGAGTCTTGATATTGCACTTGGTATGGGCGGAGTTCCTAAGGGAAGGATAGTTGAAATATACGGACCCGAATCAAGCGGTAAGACAACGGTTGCACTGCATATGGTTGCAGAAGTCCAGAAGAGAGGCGGAATCGCAGGGTTTATCGATGCAGAGCACGCCCTTGATCCTGTATACGCAAGGAATATAGGTGTTAATATTGATGAATTATATATTTCACAGCCGGATAACGGTGAACAGGCACTTGAGATAACGGAGACACTTGTGCGTTCAGGTGCTGTGGACATTATCATTGTGGATTCCGTTGCCGCTCTTGTGCCTAAGGCAGAGATAGACGGGGATATGGGCGATTCACATGTAGGATTACAGGCAAGACTTATGTCACAGGCTCTCAGAAAGCTCACTGCTGTTATCAGTAAAACAAACTGCATTGTAATTTTTATTAACCAGCTCAGAGAGAAAGTCGGGGTCATGTTTGGTAATCCTGAGACAACAACAGGTGGCAGGGCACTTAAGTTTTATTCTTCAATAAGAATGGATGTAAGAAGAATCGAATCACTTAAGGCTAATGGTGAAGTTGTAGGTAACAGAACAAGAGTCAAGGTTGTTAAGAATAAGATTGCACCTCCGTTCAGAGAAGCAGAATTTGATATTATGTTTGGCAAAGGAATCTCAAGAGAAGGAGATATACTTGATCTTAGTGTGACAAGCAATGTTGTTCAGAAGAGCGGTGCATGGTTCGCTTATAACGGAGATAAGATAGGACAGGGAAGAGAGAATGCCAAGATATATCTGTCAGAGCATCCGGATATTATGGAAGAAATCGAACAGAAGGTAAGGGAACACTTTGCTGTTGATGTATCACATGAAGATGAGACTGTAACTACTGAAGAATAACAGGTAATGATATATGACAGTTAAGGAAGTAGTACCTATTAATTCCGGGAAGTTTAAGGTTATCTTTGAAGAAAACTATAGTATACCCTTATATAAGACTGAGATAAGAAGATATAATATAGAAGCAGGCAGAGAACTTGAAGATTCTGATATGAATGAGATTCATAAGACACTTATTTCAAGAATAAAGAACAGAATACTGTATCTTTTAGAAGATTCGGATAAATCAATTCATACCATAAAGTCCAAGATGAGATTTGCAGGATATCCGGATGATATAGTGGATGAGGTAACAGAACTTTTCACAGAATACGGATATCTTGATGATAAGAGATATGCCAGAAATTATATTTCGTCTATGAGTATCTATATGAAGAAAAGCAAAAAGGCAATAATAACAGGTCTATATTCCAAAGGAATCAGCCGTGAGATTATAGATGAAGTAATAGAAGAATATGAATTTGGCGATAGGGAACTTATACTGGATACATTAAGAAAAAAAGGCTATACACAGGAAAGTCTTGCAGAAATTGATTTTTCCGTAAAGAAGTCTTTAATTTCAATGCTGCTTAGAAGAGGCTTTGAATATGAGGAAATATGTAGCATTTTTAAGTATATGTCTTAGAAAACAGAACGAAAATTGTCGAAATTGCACTATAGATACACTTGTTTTTACTTGACACATTTATTAAAAAAGTATAAAATTATCCTTGTTGTAGTTTAGTATTACAATGAAAACTAAATAAGGAGGTGCTCCTGTGCAGGTATATATTATTATTGCTTGTGTCGTAACATTGGTTGTCGCAGCTCCGGTTACATGGCTTATAAGCACTACATACCATAAGAAGGTTACCGATAAGAAAATCGGAAGTGCAGAGGCTAAGGCTAGAGAGATAATTGATGAAGCACTTAAGACAGCAGAGACGAAGAAGAAAGAAATGCTTCTTGAAGCGAAGGAAGAGTCTATTAAGGCTAAGAATGAGCTTGACAGGGAAATAAGAGAACGTCGTAACGAAGTACAGAAATATGAACGTCGTGTTCTTTCCAAAGAAGAGACTCTTGACAAGAAGTTAGAAGCTGTTGAGAAGCGAGATAATGGTTTGAATCGCAAAGAAGAAGAGTTGAACCATAAGAAGCAGGAAGTAGAAGCACTTAGTGCTAAGCGCGTGCAGGAACTTGAAAGAATCTCAGGATTAACCTCCATTCAGGCAAAAGAATATCTTTTAAAAACAGTTGAAGACGATGTAAAACATGAAACAGCCAAGCTGGTCAAAGAAATGGAGGCCAGGGCGA
>OIZA01000684.1_pt1 | contig 15460 bp, 9 predicted proteins | sample 1588381 | NCBI WGS metagenome assembly OIZA01 (sample SAMN03283277) | human gut metagenome | biome: human-associated habitat; material: feces | host: Homo sapiens | place: Peru | collected 2012 | reverse complement strand
TGTATGGCCCCAGCAGCGCATCCGCGGTCAGAACCGTACAGCCCACGGACATGACCTTCAGCCAGCAAACGTATTTTCCGGTTTTCCGATTGTATATGATGTGCGGACGATCAACGCATTTACTTGGGTGCAGCGTGGACGCAGGGTTATCTGGCTCCGGCGGAATGATCAGGCCAAGATCGTCCCAGTTGTAAAGATCGCTCGAGACATAGCAGCGGATTCCCCAGTGCCAGATCGAATCAAGGCCAGTCGTTTTTTCCTTGTTTTCCCCATACCAGTAATAGCGGCCGCTTTCATAGAAAATAGAGCCGCCGTGCGCGTGGATCCGCTTCCCATTGGTGTCCAGCCATGGCTGCCCCGGATGAAAGCTCTCGTATTGCATGTGATCGATCCTCCTGTATCATAATATGTCAAACTTTTCGTGCGTCTATTTTCGCGCATCGTTTCCCGGCACTCCAATACGCCACAAGCAGCAGAATTGCGGCGACAAGCCAGCCAAGCGGATAGGAGATAGACCGCCCAAGCACGCCGCAGCGCGGGATTAAGATGACGGCGCAAAAGGCGTTTCCGATGAACTCGCCTGCGCCGGACAGCATCGCCAGCTTCCCGCGTCCGACGCTGACAAAAAACGTGCGCAGTGGGTACACAACGCCAAGCGCCAGATGTCCCAGTCCGTACCAGCGCCAGTATTCCACGCCGTAAGAGATGATCTGACGGTTCTGAAACAGCATGCCGAAATACCACGCTCCGAGCGTCCAATACAGCATGCAGCACAGCGCGCCATACAGAACGCAGCACACAAGCGATAACCGCAAAAACGCCCTTATGCGTGCGGCATTGCCGGCAGCGAAATTGGGCGGCAGAAAAGCAAGCCCCGCCGAGGTGATGGCGCTCATCATACCGGTCAGGGGCAGGCTGACACTCAAAACCGTAATATAATCGGATGGGAGCAGGCGGTTTGCCTGAAGCGTTACGATCAGGTATCCGGCTGTGCAGAAAAGGTTTTGCAGCGCGATTGGGACGCTGTCGCGCAGGATCGCGGCGGTCATCGTCCAGTCTGGCCGGAAGCGTTCCGCCGTGCGGAAATAGCCTTCCCTGCGGAACAGGAACCAATAAACCAGCAGATGCAGCGCCGCGCCCAACGCGCTGCTCAGCGCTGCACCGATCAGCCTCATGCGGAAAACCGCAAGCAGAAGAACGGCGGCAAGCAGATTTGCACAGATCACGACAATATTGATCCAGAAGATTCGCCGTGAGCTGCCGATTCCGTTGACGATCGTCAAAAAGAGCGCCGCAAGTGCGGGCGGCAGATACGCAATCAGATATAGAATATAATAAAGCCTCGCGTCAGCGCTGAACGCCAGCGGAACGTTCAGCGCATGCAGAACCGGCTCTGTGAGCAGCAGCATCAGCCCTGCGCAGGCCGCGCTGGCAAGCAAGACCGTAAATCCCGCGTTTTTCATCGCGCGTGTCACAGCCGGACGGTCGTGCAGGGCAAATTGATGCGCAATCTTGATCCATGCGGCAGTATAGACGCTGGAAACAACGTTCACAAACAGCGTCGTCGCGACACTCAGATAACCGGTCACGGTGAAATAAGTCTGCCCCGCGTATTGGCTGTAGAGCCGGTTCGTCAGTGTCGTTGTGACGGCAAGTACAAGGTTGACGAGGATCAGGGGCGCGCAGACACTCCAAAGCGCGCGCGAAGGAGAAATATGCAGGTAATCCATACTTTGTCCCGAAACTCGCATAGGCGTTGCTCCTTTGCGTCAGCATGATGTTTTGTGGATCCTGCATAGGATTATAGACCGGCTGTTATGAGAAGTCAACAAATTTCGCTATACGGGTAAAATTATTCTTGCTTTTCCGGTTCAGAAAGGATATACTGCAATCGTAGATGTATTGGATCATCCGAAATCTTCTGATATTCTGATGGTTTTCCGTATTGATCCGGATAGCAAAATGAAAGGAGGAAACGCCCATGAAGGTCACGCGCGCAGATGTAGCAAGGCTTGCGGGCGTTTCCACCGCGACGGTCTCCTATGTCCTGAACGGCTCGCGCAGCATGTCTGAAAAGACGCGGAAGCTGGTTCTGGACGCCGTCGAGCAGCTCAACTATAAGCCGGATATGATCGCGCGCAGCATGACAAAAAACGAGACCCGTCAGCTTTCCTTCATGGTCAACGATGCGACAAACCCGTTTTACGGTGAGATCATCGTCGGCTTCGAAAACGCCGCGATGGATCGCGGATATTTCGTCAACATCTGCACCGGCAACAAGAACATCAACGATTATTTCGACAACTATATCGCCCGCCGCGTGGACGGCGTTTTTATCGCTGCCATTCCCTACAAGTTCGACATGGCCAAGCTCTACAGCCTGACTGACAACAGCATCCGCGTCGTCGTTTCCGGCAACACCGATGTCGACCTCAAGCGCGTCAGCTCGATTGAGAGCGACTATGTCACAGCGATGGACAAAGCGGTCAGCTATCTGTACGGCCTCGGACACCGGGAGATCGCATATCTGAGCGGTCTCAGCCGGAAATTCCAGTTTGACCACCGTATCGACGGCTATCTCGCCGCAGTCGAGCGTTACCAGCTCCCCTGCGGCTCGGATCTGCTGTTCGACGGCAAACCGCCGTATCACACAGAGATCGCGGAAGGCTATGCGCTGGCGCAGGAGCTGTTAAAGTCCGAACGCCGGTTCACAGCCGTCATCTGCCTGAACGATCTGATGGCAATGGGCGCGATCTCCGCGCTTCAGGAGGCGGGACTGCGCGTGCCGGAGGATGTTTCCGTCATGGGCTTTGACGACATTCTCTTTTCGCAGGCGTGGCGGCCCTCCATCACGACAATGGCAGTTTCAAAGGCGGAATTCGGCAAAAAGGCGTTTGAATTGCTCTATACCAACATCCAGCAGGGCACGACCGGATATTATCTGAATCAGCTGGAGCTGATCCAGCGTGCATCGACTGCGCCTCCCGGCCGGTAATCACTTTGGAAATTCTACGGATCAAAACGTAGAATTTCTTTCAGGTTCAAAAGTTACCCGTGTAGCATATTTGAATGAAGCGCCCGCAGCCTGCTCAGGCATGCAGAGCTGGCAGCGGCTTCAGGATACATTATAATTTTAACATGAAAGGAAGCAAACAATGAAAAAGATGCAAAAGTGGATCGCGCTCCTGCTTGCCGTGCTGATGCTTTCGGCGATTTTTGCAGGCTGCGCCAAAAATGCGGCCGCACCGGAACAGGGTGACACTCAGCAGACGGACACACAGGGCACAGAAACTGCCGACCAGCCCACCCCGCAGCCGCAGGAGGGCTCTGACGCGGCATGGGACACCAGCAAAAACGACGAGATCATCGTCACAGTCATTAACGGCTACTATACTGCGGGCGAAAAGAAGCTCGCCGAGGAATACACCAAGCTGCACCCGGAAACCAAGGTCACGGTCGACGTTGTTTCTGACAACGACGCTTACATGGCCAAGATGCAGTCCCTTTTCTCCGGCGATATGACCGGCACCTCCGATATCGTTCATGCAAACTTCCTCACAAGCGCGCTGGGCGGCAACGAGGTCTGCTTCCAGAAGAACTATCTGCGTGAGCTGAGCGACGTTCTGGATATGCAGCACCCGTATCAAGACGGCCTCGTCCGCGACATGTACAACGACACCATTCTGACCGAGGCTCGGAACTCCTTCGGCGGCCTTGGCATCGGCGCGCTGCCGTTTGACAAGACCGGCATTTCCTTCTACTATAATAAGACCGCGTTTGAAGCGCTTGGACTTGAAGCGCCGCAGACTTGGGAAGAACTGCTGGAGACCTGCCAGACGCTGCGCGACAACGGATACGAAAACCCGATTACCGTCGGTCAGGAAGCTTCCTGGATTCTTGCCTCGCTTGCAGACGCGGGCTTCCGCTATGAAGAAAGCGAATTCCTCGTGCAGCCCGGCGACGCGATCTATGACGCCGAGACCATGTCCGCAAACGACGGCTTTGTCTTTGACGACAATAACCTCTCCTGCGACGCTTTCACCGTGACCAGCACCGAGCGTATGCTCGCCGCCAGAAAGAACGATATCATCCATTCCAATATCAGCCGTACCTCCTGGACCGAGTTTGCAAAGCTCGCGGCATATTTCCCCGCCAACTGGATCGGCGGCGGTGCTGACAACATCACCGAGTTTGAAACGCAGGTCTCCCCCATCCTGCTCAACGGCGCGTGGAACGTCGGCTTAATTCTGGACGACATCAACAACATGCCGGAAAGTGCGCAGTTTGACTGGGCGACCTTCAACATCCCCGACTTTGCGAACGCTCCCGAAGGCTTCGGCACGAAGATGCGCGGCCTGTATGTGCTTGGCAACGTTATGGGCATTGTCCCGAAGAACGACGCTGACCACGACGCGCGTGTTCTGGACTTCTATCTGTACTGGTACTCGCAGGCAGGCGCACAGATGTGCTACGAGGAAACGCTCTCCAACGGCAACTTCGTGCAGGGTCCGTGCATGATCAACGGCGTCGTCCTCAAGGACGAGCTGATGGAAAAGCTGACCGGCTTTGTAGTCGAGGGCGCTGTCAAAGCGTATTCCTCCGAGCTGTGCGGTCTGTATCAGACGCAGGAGGCTGACCGCCCGATTCACAACGACCTGATCAACAAACTGACGGCGGGCGAGATCGACATTGATACCTTCCTCGACGGTCTGGCCACCGTGCAGGGCAACGATACCGACGCCAAGATCGAAGCCGGCGGCTACGATCTTGACCCGACCACCGCTGACACCGCGAAATAATTAGAATTCCGCCGGCCGGGGAAAAGCTCCGCGCTTTTCCCCGGCTATTCTCAATAACTGCTGATCCAAGCGCAGCGCCGCTTGCTGCGTTCGGATGGGTAGTTATAAAAGACAGGAGGCTGCTGGATATGAAAAAAAGCTTTGCGGAACGTTGCGTTCCGTATCTGTTCATTGCCGGAACGTTTCTGATGCTGATCGTATTCATGTATTTTTCAGTTGGTCTGGCGTTCTATACCTCGCTGACCGACCGGATGCCGGGACGCGAAACGCATTTTATCGGACTGGAAAACTACAAGGCGCTGCTCTCTGACGATATGTTCCGCATGTCGTTCCGGAATCAGGCACTTCTGAGCCTGTTTGCCGTATTCAACAGCGTCTTTTTTCCGCTGCTGGCCGCGCTGATTCTGTATCATGTCCGGCGCAAAAAGCTCTCCCGCATCATCAAGACGCTGTTTGTCATCCCGATGCTGGTGCCGAGCATCGTCGTGATCCTGATCTGGAAATACCTTTATAATCCGAATTTCGGCTTCAACAGCATTCTGAAGCTGCTGCATCTCGGCAGTCTGACGCAGAACTGGCTGAACAACGCCGACACCGCGCTGATGTGCATCATTCTGGTCGGATTTCCGTTCGTCTCCGGCATGTACTTTCTGCTGTTCCATACCGGCATCAACAGTATCAGCCCGGAGCTTTATGACGCGGCCCGCGTGGACGGCGCAACCAGCATGGACGTCGTCCGGTACGTGCAGATCCCCGGTGTATGGCCGTATGTCAAGATCGTTGCGACGCTGAGCCTGATCGGAAGTCTGTCCGGCTTCGGGCAGGTCGCAGCCATGACTGCCGGCGGCCCCGGCTACAGCACCATGATCCCGGCATTACAGATGTATAAGGTCGCGTTCGGCGACGGGCGGCACGGTTATGCGTCCGCGCTCGGTGTTGTGCTGTTTTTCGTGATCGTTATTCTGACGCTCATTACCAATAAGGTGCTGTCCGGAAAGGGGGAGAAATCCGCATGAATAAAAACGCACCGCGCACGGCCTCCTACTGGGTCAGCCGGATCGTTCTGGTCTTTCTTATCGTAACGACGTTTTTCCCGTTCGTGATGCTCATAAACATGTCGCTCAAGCCGACGGTTCTCATCACGACCGACTTTCTCGGACTGCCGAAGGAGCCGTACTGGCAGAATTTCAGCAAAGCGCTCAGCTTTGTCGGCCGTCCTATCCTGAATTCGTTCCTGATCTGCGGCGCGTCGCTCGGGTTTATTCTGCTGCATGTTTCTCTGAGCGGCTACGCTTTCGCGCGGCTCCGGTTCAAGGGAAAGCGCTTTTTGTTCGGGATGCTGGTCGCCGTCATGATGGTGCCGACGACGATCACGATCGTGCCGCAGTATCTCATCATGCAGAAACTCAGGCTCATCAACAAATACTGGGCGCTGATTCTGCCATACATTGCAAGCCAGCAGGTTTTTGGCATTATGCTGGCAAAGGCCGCGTTTGAGCAGATGCCGAACGATATTTTCGAAGCGGCAAAAATCGACGGTGCAAATGAATTTTCCAGCTTTCTGCGCATCGGTCTGCCACTGCTCAAGCCGACGCTGGTCACGGTCGGCATTACTGTCGTCGTCGCCATGTACAACGACTACATCTGGCCGACGATCGCGCTGACTGGCGGTGACGATATGAAGACGTTCTGCCAGATCGTATTCAACGCGGCCTCCGGCATTGCCAGAACGGATCTCGGCCTTGTTGCAGCCTCGTTTATTCTCGGTACCATTCCGCTCATGCTCATCACATGCAGCTGCCTGAAATACTATCTGGAGGGCATGGTCGCCGGAGCCGTCAAAGGATAACACAGGAGAACGATATGATTCAAAAAGAGGAAAACACCCTTTTGCAGAAACAGGGGCTGGAGTCCCGCGCGGAAGCGGACGAGCGCCGCCGCGTCTATCTGACGCCCACGGCGGTGATATGGGAAGCCGGGCGCGTTTCCGGCAGTAAAGCGCTGCTGGAAAACCGCTCGGTACAGGTCGGGCTTCACAATTCCGACTGCTGCACGCTCACAAACGACGGCGCTGCCGCCTCCATTCTGCTGGACTATGGAAAGGAGCTCGCGGGCGGACTGATGCTCAGCGTGGGTACGCTGAGCGGTGCTGAAGATGTGCAGCTGCGCATCCGGTTCGGCGAATCCGCGACAGAAGCAATGAGCGAGCCGGGTGGCCCCGGCGGCGCAACGAACGACCACGCCTGCCGCGACTGGACGATTTCTGTCCGGCAGCTCAGCATGACACCCGTCGGCGAGACCGGCTTCCGCTTTGTCCGCATTGATCTGCTGACAGAGGGTGCCGGCATGCAGCTCTGCGCGGCAAAGGCGATCCTTTTGTACCGCGACATTCCGTACCTCGGAAGCTTCTCTTGCAGCGACCCGCTTTTGAACCGGATCTGGGAGACCGGCGCGTATACCGTCCACCTCAATATGCAGCAGTATATCTGGGATGGCGTCAAGCGTGACCGGCTGGTATGGATCGGAGATCTGCACCCGGAGCTCTCTACCATCCAGGCCGTCTTCGGCGACCAGCAGATCATCCGTGACAGTCTGGATCTGGTAACGTCGCAGACGCCTGCCGATCAATGGATGAACGATATCCCGACCTATTCCATGTGGTGGATCATCATTCAGCACGACTACTATATGCAGTTCGGCGACCAGGCGTATCTGGCCCGGCAGCTGCCCTATCTCAAAAAGCTGACGAAAAATCTGTCCGCGCATATCGGCCCGGACGGAAAGGACTGTACGCCGGAAAACCGGTTTCTGGACTGGCCTACAAAGGGCGATCCCGCAGCAGTCGACATGGGGATTCAGGCGCTGCACATTCTCGCAGCGCGGGCAAGCAGCCGGATTTTCCGCGCACTTGGCGAGAACGCGCTTGCGCAGCAGGCAGAGGCCGACTGTGCCCGTCTGCTGCAATACCGCCCGGAGCGCTGCGAATCCAAGCAGGCCGCAGCACTGGCCGCGCTGGCAGGGCTTCTCGATGCAGCTGACACAAACGAAACCATTCTGAAAAGGGACGGCGCTGCCGGACTGTGCTGCTTCATGGGCTATTATGTGCTGCTGGCGCAGGCCACGGCACAGGATTATGCGGGCGCGCTCGACATGCTCCGCGCATACTGGGGCGGTATGCTCCGGCTCGGCGCAACGACTTTCTGGGAGGATTTTGATCTTCGGTGGATGGAAAACGCTGCGCCCATCGACCGGCTTCCCCGTGCGGGCGAGATCGACGTTCACGCAACCTATGGAAAGCACTGCTACCGCGGCTTCCGACACAGTCTCTGTCACGGCTGGGCAAGCGGGCCGACCGCGTGGCTGACGCGGTTCGTGCTGGGCGTGGAGATTCTGGAGCCCGGCTGTAAGAAAATCTGCGTTTGCCCGCATCTGGACGGACTGGATTGGGCAAGGGGCAGCTACCCGACGCCGTTCGGCGTGATTAAATTGGAACACAAGCGCCTGCCGGACGGCAGCATCCGCACCGCCGTGCAGGCTCCGCCTGAGGTTGAACTTGTCTATGAAAACGCTGGAACAGGAATTTTATAATCCCTCTGCCGCCTATCGCGGCAAACCCTTTTGGGCGTGGAACGGAAAGCTGGAGGAACAGGAGCTCCTGCGGCAGATCGACGTGCTGCATGATATGGGCTTCGGCGGCTTTTTCATGCACTCGCGCACCGGCCTGCAGACGGAATATCTGGGCGATGACTGGTTCCGGCTGACGGACGCCTGCGTGAAAAAAGCGCGGGCACTCGGCATGGAGCCATGGATCTACGACGAGGATCGCTGGCCCAGCGGCTGTGCAGGCGGTCTTGTGACAAAGGAGCCGCAGTTCCGTCGCAAATATCTGACCCTGACGCTGAATGAAGCGGCGGATTCTTCGGAACCGCCGCTTGCAGTGTTTGCCGCGCGGGTCAACGGGTGTTCCCTTGCGCCGGACTACCGCCGCTTTGACCAGCTGCTGCCCGGCGAAACAAAGCTGGTCTTCCGTGTCCACACCATGCAGCCGCAGAGCGTTTATAACGGTTTTACGGATTCTGACCGCTTGAGCCTGGCCGCGACGGAGCGCTTTCTGGACGTGACGCACCGGCAATATGCCGCGCGCTGTGCCGAGTTTTCCTCGATCTGCGGCGTTTTTACCGACGAGCCGCACCGGGGGATGGTCTTTTCCGATTTTTCCGACCCCGGTGAAGAACGCCGCTGGTCGATCCCGTGGACGGACGATCTGCCGGAGGCGTTTGAGGCAGCCTATGGCGAGCCGCTGCTGCCGCGTCTGCCGGAGCTGTTTTTGCTTCTGCGCGGGAAACCGGTTTCGAAGCTGAAATGGCAGTACATGGAGCTTCTGCAAACGCTGTTTCTGACGCGGTTTTTGCAGCCCATCCGGCGCTGGGCACAGGAAACCAGCATGAAGACGACGGGACATTTTCTGCATGAGGACAGTCTGAGCGCGCAGGCCGTTCCGACCGGCTCGATGATGCGGTGCTACGAATATCTGGATAAGCCGGGAATCGACAATCTGACGGCGTTCAATTTTACGCCGTGGGCCGTCAAGCAGCTGGAATCTGCCGCGCGGCAGTTTGGGAAGACGAAAAAGCTCTCGGAGCTTTTCGGCGCGACCGGCTGGCAGATAACATTTCAGGATTACGAGTACATTGCAAACTGGCAGACGCTTTTGGGCGTCAATATACGCTGCCCGCATCTGGCGTGGTACACGATGCAGGGGCAGGCAAAGCGGGATTATCCGGGGTCGTTTCTGCATCAGGCGACGTGGTTCCGGGAGTATGCCGCGCTGGAGACAAAGCTCTCGCGGCTCGGTGTGCTCGTCTCGCAGGGAGCGCCGGTCTGCCGGACGCTGGTGCTGCACCCGGTCGAAAGCCTTTGGTATCAGATCCATCCCGGCTGGGTAACCGGTCTGGACGCCGCCGAACCGGCCATAAAAAGGCTGGAACGGCAGTTCCGGCAGCTGTTCCAGTGGCTGATGCAGACGCAGACCGACTTTGACTATGGCGACGAGGGCATTCTGGCCGCACATGCCGCAGTTGACGCCGCGCAGCCCGCTGCGCTCTGCGTTGAGCAGATGCGCTACCAACGGGTCGTGATCTGCGGCTGCACCTGCATCCGCACGTCGACGCTTCGGCTTTTGCAGGCTTTCGCTGCGGCGGGCGGCGAGCTTGTCTGGATCGGCACACCGCCGCGCTATATCGCCGGAGAAGCATCCTCCGCATGCGCTGCGCTTGCGGCAGCGGGCGTAAGGCTTCCCATACGAAAAGCGGACGTGCTGCGCTATTTCCGCGCGCAGCCGCAGCCGGCCAGAATTATGGATGACAACGCTGCCGCAGAGATCTATTTGCAGATGCGGCAGACGGACGACGGCATATTTGCACTTTTGTGGAATAAAAGCAAACGCCGGACGCTGCGCAATGTTCCCGTCTGTATCCCGGAGAGCCTGCATGCCGAGCTTTGGAACTGCCAAATTGGTGCGGCATATACGCTTCCGGTACGAAACGGCTGCGTTTCGGTCAACCTTGCGCCGGGTGCGGTGTGCGTGGTGCGCCTTTGCCGCGAACAGCGTGCGCTGCCTCCCCTTCCCCTTCCGCTGCAGACCGAGCCGGTCTTCCTTCGCTCCCCTGCCGGTTTCCATCTCAATGAGCCGAACGTGCTGCCGCTGGATCGGGCGGCGCTCTGGCTGGACGAAGAACTGCTCTGTGCGCAGGATGAAATTCTGAAGCTCGACCGCACGCTGCGCGGGCGGCTGGGCATGGAGCAGCGAAGCGGCGAAATGCTCCAGCCATGGGTACGAAAAGGGCCGGATACATCCTATCCGATTCGACTGAGCTTCTCCGTTTTGTGTGAGCAGCTTCCACGGGCGCCGCTTTTGCTGGCGCTGGAGGATCTGCCCGCGCAGACGCTGACTGTCAACGGCATGGCCGTTCCGCTTTGCAAAGCGGCAGGTTTCTGGGTCGATTCCTGCTTTTCCCTCTACACGCTTCCGGCTGCTTTCTGGAGGGTAGGTGAAAACCAGATCGAGTGGACTGCGGCGTATTCCGAGGGCTGCGGACTGGAGGCGGCGTATTTGCTGGGAGAATTCGGCGTCTGGTTCCGTTCCGGAACACCGGTAATCGGGTGTCTGCCGCAGACGCTGAAAATCGGAAATCTTGTTTATCAGGGGCTTCCGTTCTACAGCGGCAAGGTGCGATATCTGTTTGACGTACCTGCCGATCAGAAATTCTGGCTTCAGCTTGACGCTTTCGGCGGCAGCTGCACCGCGGCAGCTTGCGGCGGGGAACGGACTGTATTCTGGGACTCTGACCCGATCCGCCTGCATTCTGATGCAGGGCAGGCGCTGGAACTCGAACTGATTTTGAATCGAAGAAACACATTCGGGCCGCTGCACCGCTTCCCGCGCAAACAGCCCTATATCGCGCCGGACAGCTTCACCTGTGACGTCGTTTCCCGGTACTGCCTGTATCCGACCGGCCTTCTGTGCGCGCCGAAGGTCTATTTTGAAGAATCAATATGCTTCGGAGGGATTCAACGATGAAGAACCAATTTTCCGCAGACTATGCTTCCTATGAAATTTTTGAGCCGAACCGCAATCGCTTCTGGTACAACCAGCTGTTCAACGCAGATGGGTACACGGCAAGCGTCACGAATGTCGGGCACGGCACCAGCCGTTATATCGACCAGACCGCCACGCATGCCGTTCTGAATGAGCGCGAGGAACGGTTTCTCTATCTGCGCGACGAGGACAGCAACGCATGCTGGAGCGTTGGGCAGTTTCCGCTGATGGAGCCTGTCGACCGTCTTTTCTGCGAGCATTCCATGGGCTTCTCCCGGATTGAAACAGACAATCTCGGAATTGAAGCCGCGTGGACGCTGTTTGTTCCGGTTCACGGGTATCATGAGGTTTGGCTGCTGCGTCTTCGCAACACGACAGACCAGCCGCGCACGCTCAGCGCTTTCCCGCTCGTCTCGTTTGATCTCGGCGGCTTTCAGCAGCCTGCCTATTATGTACCCTTCAACTGCACGGAGACGATATTTGACAACCAGCTGCAAGGCATTTTCGCTTGGAACAAAAACCCGCACAACCCGCACCCGCGTTACAGCGGCTTTTTAGCCAGCAGTCTGCCGCCAGCTGCATATGACGGCTGTCTGGAACGGTTTCTTGGCATCATGGGCTCCACTGCACGTCCGGAACGACTGCTTGCAGGGGAAGCCTGCACCAACAGTCTGACGACGGTGCTTGGCCTTGGCGCGGTTTTGCAGAATACCATAACGCTTTCGCCGGGTCAGGAGCAGACGATCTGCTATGCAGCGGGACTTGCCACTTCTCTGGAGGATGCGCGCAATGCCGCGCAGGAGAGCTTCCGCGACCCGCAGGCGCAGTTAGAGGACGCGCAGCGCACAATGCGGCAAAAATATGATACGCTGCACGCGCAGACGCCCGATGTGCGCGTCAATTCCATCCTCAATTACTGGACACAGAAGCAGGTCGATTTCTGCTCTCTCGGGAAAAAGGCGGTGCGCGATAACACGCAGATCGCAATGGCGCAGCTGAATTTTGCGCCGGAGCAGGCGGAGCGGACGATCAGCGAATGCCTGTGCCACCAGTATCAGGATGGCCACGCTGTTCTGGGCTTTGGCCCGACGCTTGACCCAAATCTCTACTCTGACCCGCATATGTGGCTGATCCTTGCATGCTGCGAGCTTGTAAAGGAAACAGGCGACGCCTCGTTCCTGCAAAAAAAGCTGCCGTTCCAGGACGGCGGCCAAGCGGATGTTTACGCGCATCTGAAGCGGGCAATGCAGTATATGGTGAATGACGCGGGCGCACACGACATTCCGCGCATCCGCTACGCAGACTGGAATGACGCACTGAACATCGACGACCCGGAAGCGGAATCCGTCTTTATGGCCATGGCAATGGCGTGGGCATGCAAAGAGCTTGCCGCGCTCAGCCGTTTCCTCGGTGATAACGCATACGCCCAGCAGCTGCTCGAGCAGCGGGCAGCGCTGGTCAGGACGATCAACCGCGAAGCCTGGGACGGAGAATGGTATTTGCGTGCGTTCAGCAAATTTGGCCCCGTCGGCTCGAAATCCAGTCCGACAGGCGGCAACATCTATATCAACCCGCAGGTCTGGTCGATTCTGGCCGACGTTGTGCCGGAGGACCGGCTGAATGCAGTTCTGACTGCAATCGACAAAATGGACAAAAAATACGGCATCCAGCTCTGTGAGCCCGCCTACCCGCACTATGACAGTCATGTCGGCAGAATGTCCGGCATGCTTCCGGGGCTGTTTGAAAACGGCGGTGTGTATAATCACTGCAACGCATTCAAGATCATGGCCGACTGCAAGCTCGGCCGGGCGGAGCAGGCGCTTTCCACGCTCCACAAGATGATCCCGGACAGCAAAGACAATCCCGTCTCCATCACCGGCGCGGAGCCGTATCTGTTCGTAAACTGCTGGTGCATGCACCCGTCGTTCTTCACGCGGATCTGGTTTGGCTGGTTTACCGGCACGTCCGCGTGGGCGCTGCGCGGCTTCTATGAGGGCATCTGCGGCCTGCGGCGGGAATACGGCGGGCTGCGGGTGCAGCCCTGCATTCCCGGAGCGTGGAAAGAGCTGACGCTGACGCGCACGTTCCGCGGCTGCCGGTATCACATTCATATTTCCAACACAGGAAGCGGGAAGCCGGAGGTCACAGTCGACGGAAACCGGCTTGCAGATACTCTCCTGCCCGTTCTGAACGACGGACAGATACACGACGTGGTTGTACGGACATAATCCGGGAGGCTAACACCATGCAGATCAGGGTCATGAGCTTCAACATCCAGCATTGCCTGAATTACCGGACGCGGCAGATCGATTTTGATCTGTTCGCGCAGGTAATCCGGCAGTCCAGGGCCGATATCGTCGGTCTGAACGAGGTCAACGGCAGGGGCGCAGACGCAGACTATCTGCCACAGGCTGAGATTCTGGCCGAAAAGCTTGGATTTCACGCCTATTTCGCACAGGCGATCGCGTTTGATGGCGTCGATCCCTACGGAAACGCGCTGCTGTCCCGTTATCCGATCGAGGCAGCGCGGACGATTCTTATCCCGGATCCGGAGACACGCGGATATGACGGGTATTATGAGACGCGCTGTCTGCTGAAGGCTGTCGTCCGGACGCCGCAGCCGCTCACGGTCTGTGTGACCCATTTCGGGCTGAACCCTGACGAGCAGGCGCTTGCGCAGAAAACTGTCCTTGCGCAGATTGAAGATCAGCGCTGCATTCTAATGGGCGATTTCAATACGACGCCGGATGCGGAACTGCTGCAGAGCATTCGCGCCCGCATGACCGATACCGCGGCTCTGCTTCAGGGTTCTGTCAAAACGTTCCCATCTGACCATCCGGACAGAAAGCTTGACTATCTGTTCCTCAGCCGCGATCTAACCGCGCAGCGCGCGGAGATTCTGCCGATCATCGCTTCCGATCACCGGCCATATTTTGCAGTGCTTTCCTTTTGAGTACAAGCTTGTATTCCACAGATACCCATCCCCTTTGCCCGTTATTTCACCTAAAAACCTACTAATATGAGCAATCGGAGGAATTAAAATGAAAAAAGCATTGTCTCTTATCCTGGTAAGCCTTTTCCTCGTATCCATGATGATTCCGGCATCCGCTGCGCAGTTCATAAACGCTTATGAGACAATTCAAGCGGAGAATTTTGCCGAAGCTTCCTGCGCTTCTGTACTGGGGCTTGGCTCCACACATTATCTTGAGAACTGCTTGGATGCGGGCGGTGGAAAGAACGTATTTGACTGGCAGAGAAACACATATTTCAAGTATACCAACGTTGATTTTGGATCGGATGCTGCCTATGGCTTTTCGGCACGAGTTGCGGATTTTTCGGATCACGCTGATTTGAAAATTATTTTGGACAGCATCAATGGCCCCGTAATTGGAACCCTGCACATTGTATCAACCGGGAAGCAGCAGGACTGGGAAACGCAGTCCTGCCCAATTACGCCGACGACCGGTGTGCATGACGTCTTTCTGAAGTTTGAAAACAATCCTGCGAAAGCTTCTTTAAATTATTTTACGTTTCTGCATACTGTCCCCGAGGAAACAGTGCGCCCCACATACAGCTATGAGCCGCTTCCAGCCAATTGGCAGGGACGCGATACACGCCCTGATACATGGGTCGCTACAGATATGCTTGGTGAAGCAGTTGCAGACAATAAAATGGCAGGAAATCCGCGCAGCAACAAATATGTTGGTATTTTCTATCACCTGTTTCTAACGCGTAAGCAGGGTGGGGTGTATGATAATTCCAAGCTTCTGGAGGAAAATTATTTTGATCCTGTGTATGGTCCTGTCAATACAGACCATTTCTGGGGGAAACCGATTTTTGATTACTACAGAAATGTAGACACTTATGTCATTCGGCGGCATGCGCAGCTGCTATACAATGCAGGCGTTGATGTAATTATTTTCGATACGTCAAATGCGGGCTTCCCATTTGCGCCATATTGGATGGCAATTGTAGATACACTTTATCAAATGCGCAAAGAAGGCCTCAATACACCGCAGTTTGCATTCCATACAGGCGATGGGACAGATGGAACTAACAAATT